>Ga0136611_10000704_pt1 | contig 22578 bp, 22 predicted proteins | sample AntDrymUQ2232306_2_FD_106645 | JGI IMG/M metagenome (GOLD analysis project Ga0136611, IMG submission 106645) | Polar desert sand microbial communities from Dry Valleys, Antarctica - metaG UQ223 (23.06) | ecosystem: Environmental > Terrestrial > Soil > Desert | place: Antarctica: Dry Valley...
CCGGAATCATTTAGACTGGTGGTGGGTGCGCTACTGCACCTACGGAAGAGAGTGAGGCCTTCGATGAACCGCTTCTCAATCACCGCCGTGACCCGGACCCGCCGTCAGGTCTGCGCCGCGTTCCTCGCATCCACCGGTGTGATTGCAGCGTGCAGCATTGGGCCCGCCGCCGGGCCGTCCGCACCACCCGCCAAAGGATTGTCGGGCATCCTCTCTATCTGGTGGCCCAGCGCCATGTTCGATCCCGCCACGACCCCTGGTGGAGACATCCAGAAGAGCTTCACTCAGCGCAACGCCAATGTGACTATCGACGCTGTGATGCAAGGCAGCAGCGACGCGTTCAAGACCGCTGTCGCCGCCGGAACGCCGCCGGACTTCTACCACACTCAGTCCTACTGGCAGACCACGTGGGGGGTCAGCGGTCTCAACACTCAGTTGGACGACTACGTCAAGCGGTCCAAGGTCATCAAGCCAGAAGACGTCTGGCCGCTCAAGCTCAAGGAGGTCCAGCATCAGGGGAAGACTTGGGCGCTTCCTTACAGCATCGACTCACGCGTCATCTTCATCAACGCGGACCATTACGCCCGATCCGGCTTCGACCTCAACAAGCCGCCCCAGACGTGGGATGACTTCGAAAAGACCATCCCCGCCCTCACCAAGCAGGCCGGCCCCGGCGAGCTGTCACAGTTCGCGTTCGACCCCTTCGTCGGATCGGGTGGCACGCAGCGCTGGCTCGTCCCCTACTGGCAGCTGGGCGGCGAGTTCCACAACCCCGAAGGCACCAAGATCACTATCAACAACGAGCGTGGCGTCCGTGCGCTTGAATGGGTCATGAAGCTCTTCAACGCGCAGGGTGGCTGGCCCGCGCTCGAGAAAGCCCAGACCGGCGTCACACCGCAGGAACGGCTCTTCCTTCAGAATAAGGCCAGCTACATGTATGCCACGTTCTCGACCAAGGCCAGCTTGTTCAATAAGGAAGACCCGGCCTTCAAATTTGGCTTCATGGACTATCCCAGGCCGTCCGGCGGGCGGGTGGCCAACTACGCCGGTGGCTGGGCAATCTGCATTCCTAAGGGCGCCAAGAACCCCGACGCCGCCTTCTCATTCATAGAGCATCTCTACCTGCCCGAGAACGACATCAACTGGCACACCCACCACCTGCGCGTGCCGGTACACCAAAGCGTCGCGAAGAGCGTCGACTTCACCAGGAACGACCCTTTCCTCAAGCTCACCATGGACGGCATGGCTGGTGGACGCTTCGTGGCCAGCATCCCTGGAGGGGAGGGCATCCTCCCCATCGTCGGTGCCATGATCACTAAGGTCCGCGCTGGCCAAGCATCCATCCGCGATGCCCTTCAAGAGGCTGAGACGCTTGCCCAACAAGAGGTGGACAAGCTCAAGACCTCGTAGATTGGGATAACTTGGTGGTCCTGACGCCGGAACAGTTGTGGCTCTTTCGTGTGGCCGGATTCGTGAAGTTTCCTGAGCCGCTGCCTCCGGCGACAGTGCGTGCGCTCAAGGATGCCATTGGGCACGACATTGAACATGCAGTCGAGCCGGTCGTGCGCAATGCCGAGGGACGGATCGTGCGGCTATCTAACATACTGGACCGAGCACCAATCTTTCGGGAAGTAGTGACCGGTCCGCTCGTACTCGAGCCGCTCTCAGACTTACTCGGGCCGAATATAGAGGTGCTCCGCAATCGTCACAATCATGCGACGCTCCGCTTGCCCGATCCCAAGTCGGAGGCGCTCCACCGAGATGTGCCGCAGTGGAGCCGTGGCATCGTTACGGTGCTGTTCTATTTGGAAGAGTCGACGGCGGAGAAAGGATGCACGCAGCTCGTGCCGGGCAGTCATCTGCTCCCGTGGGCCGACAAGGTGGCCTCAGCGGTTGTGCGGGGGCGCCTGCAGGATCAGGTGGTGCGCGCCGAGTCGCCAGCGGGAGGGCTGATGTGTATCGACAGTCTGCTCTGGCACGGCGTGGGTGCGAACCGAACAGATCAGACGAGAATGACCCTCACAATGGGGTATCACAGTGTGGATGATCTCGCGTCGGTCGAGGATCCCCAGCACCTGCTGGTGAGTGGCAAGCGGCCGTATGCCGGAAATGCGTAGCTGACACGTCCCCAAGGTTAATGAACTGAGAAGGACACGACCGTGGCCGAATTCGTTTCGATTCACCGCGCGTCCAAACCTAGTGCGCTCGCCAAGCCATTAATCCGCCTCGGCGGTAAGGGTGAACTCGCGCAGCGTGGGCGCGGTGGCTGCCAAAGGAGCGGCGGCTGTCGACGGGGTGACGGGGGCGGCTGCGGCGCCGAGCCCGATGGCGAACGCGACCTCGGGGCCGGCGAGTCCCAAAACAGCGGACGGCGCGGTGAGGAGCAGCGGGCGCATAGCGGGGCCCCGCTATGCGCCCTGACGAGCAGAAGCAATCGATCAGCCGGTGACGGTAATTGTGCCCTTCATGAAGGGGTGGAAGATGCAGAGCTAGTCGTAGCTGCCGGGAGACTTGAGGTCCATCGGCTAATCTGTCGGACGATATGTCAAGTGGCGTACGTCACAGAAGCATTCAGATGTCGTTCACAATGAGAGCGACTGAGGGGTACGTCGAGGCGACCAGGCGACTACCGCTTGATCGCGACGATCTCGAGATACTCGCTGGGTACCACGAGTGTGCCGTCTTCCGAGCGGTTGAAGCGCATGACTCCCTCTACCAGGTCGCGGGCGAGCGCCTGCCGGCCGGTCTCGTCCAGGGCCGCGAAGGCCTTGAGGGTAGGGCCGTAGTACGAGCGGAAGAGGTCGAGGTACTGCTGCGCCGATGCGAAGCGCCACGCGAACGATTGACGCGTCGCGCGCAGTGACGTGACGCCGTCGCCGAACAGCTCGCGCATGCCGTCCTCGGTGCCCCAGCGGGTGGGCGGCCGGAGGCCGGCGGGTGGTGGGACGTGGCGGCCGGTGATGCGGAACACCTCGCCGATCCAGCCTTCCGGGGTCCAGTTGGCGAGGCCGATCCGGCCGCCGGGCCGGCAGGCTCGCAACAACTCGCGCGCCGCCTGGTCCTGGTTGGGCGCGAACATTGACCCGAAGGTTGACAGCACGACGTCGTAGTCGCAATCGGCGACCGGCAGCGCTTCGGCGTCGCCCTCTTCGAAGGTAACGGTCAGTCCCTCGGCGGCGGCGCGGGCGCGCCCCCGCTCCAGCAGGGCGGGCACGTAGTCCACGCCGGTCACATCGCAGAGGCGGCGCGCCGCGGCGATGGCGGTGTTGCCGCTTCCGGTGGCCACGTCGAGCACGCGTTCTCCGGCGCGCAGGTCAACGGTGTCGCAGAGCCGCTCGCTGACGGGCACGATGAGAGATGCGATCACCTGGAAGTCCCCCGAGGCCCAGGTCTGTTGCTGGCGTCCCTTGATGGCCGCGTAGTCGGGTGTGAGGGTGGATGTGGTCATGCGGATTTTCCTTAATAGTTGTGTTGGTATGCGGCGGTGTTTGTCTTTCGGTGTGTTTGGCAGCTCAGCGGCGGGTGAGGCGACGGCGCAGGTAGAGGCCGGCCCCGAGCAGCGCCGTCGCTAGGACTGGTGCCGGGGCAACGGGACCGGTTGCAGCGCCGGTGCGGGGGAGGGCGCGGGGCAGCTGGATGGGTGCCTGGGCGGCGGCCACAGTGGTCACCGGGTCGCCCGGCCGGAGGAGAAAGGTGACGGCAACTTGCGCCTCAGTTGCGGTCGCGTTGCCGGCGGCGTGAACGTCGCCGGGCTGCTCGATCCAGACGTCGCCGGGACGGTAGACGATCTCGCGGCCGGCGTTGCGGACGGTCATGTTTCCTTCGAGCACTGCGACGAGCGTCAGTCCGCCGTGTGAGTGCAGGGGGGTCCAGGCCCCGGGGGCGAAGCCGAGGATGGTGGTGGCGGCCTCACCGAACGCGCCGGCCGCGGTGGCGACACCGGTGCGGCGCGACTGAAATGAGGTAGTGGGGCCGGGCGGCGCGGCGGCGCTCGGGGTGCCTTCAACAGTCGTCAGTGGCGCACCGGTGGGTAGGAGGAAGGTCACCAGGACGCGCGCTGTAGCGGGGCCCGCGTTACCGGCGGCGTGGACATCACCGGGCGTCTCCACCCAGCCCTCTCCGGCGCGAAAGGTATCGTCGACGCCGCGCGTGCGGCGGGTCATCTCGCCCTCCAGGACTCGGACCAAGGCGGTGCCACCGTGGGTGTGGAGAGGGGTCCACGTTCCCGCCGCGAATTCGAGGATGAGCAACTGCGTTTCCTCGACGCGGTCTAGAGCGGGCGCCACGGGCAGCCGACTGAGCGTCTGGAGCGTGGCCGGCCCGGGTGGCAGGTCCTGAGCGCGCGCGATCGGAGTGGGTCCGAGCGCGAGCGCGATCAGTAGTATGGCGAGCGGAGGAATGGATCTCATGCGCGTACTCCTTTGGCGGTATCTTGCGTTGATCTGAGCAGTACAGTAGGCTCGCAGCGTGAGAGAAACGTGAGGGAGAGCGCGAGATGGGGCAACTGCGCCTGCGTTTGCTTGGAACGCCAGAGGTCCACCACTCGGGACGAGTAGTCAACTTCCCCACGCGCAAAGCGCAGGCGCTGCTGGCGTACCTGGCGGTAGAGGGAGGCGTCCACACGCGGGAGAAGGTAGCGGCGCTGTTATGGCCAGAGGGTGACGCGGAGCACGCGCGGGGCAGCCTCCGGTACACGCTCGGAGCGTTGCGCGGTGCGCTCGACGAGGACGGAGGCGTACCACACTACGCGGCCGATCGCGGTGTGCTGGGCTTCGACGCCGGCGCGCCGTTCGATCTGGACACGCACACGGTGGAGGTGGCGTACGCTGCGTCCGGGCGCGATCCTCACGGTGCAATGGAGGCACTGGTGCAGGCGGGAGAGGTCTGCCGGGGTCCGTTCCTGGAGGGCTTCTCGCTGCGCGACGCCCCGGAGTTTGACGAGTGGGCTGGATCGCAGCGCGAGGTGTGGCACCGGCGCGTGGCCGCGGTCTTAGATAGGCTCTCGCAGCTGCAGTGGGAACAGGGGGCGGTAGAGGCGGCGGTGGAGGCGGCTGCGCGCTGGCTGAGACTGGATGTGTTGGAGGAGCGGGCACATCAGCGGCTCATGCAGTTGCACCTGGCGGCAGGAGACCCGAGTGCGGCGATACGGGTGTACGAGGCGTGCCGAGCTGTGCTTGGCAAAGATCTCGGTGCGGAGCCGAGCGCGGAGACCGAGAGGCTGGGCGAGCGAGCGCTGCGCGCCAGGGGCGCGGGCGCGCACGGCGCGAGGCCGGGACCGCCCAACCGCCCGGCCGACGGGTCGCTCGAAACGCCGTTAGTGGGACGGGCGGACGAGCTGACGAAGGTGGCCGAGCTATACCACGCCGCGCGGCAGGGTCGACCGCAGCTTCTGAGCATCGAAGGTGAGGCCGGGATAGGCAAGACCCGTCTGGCGGACGAACTGCTCGGCTGGGCCGCTGCCCAGGGGGCGGACACTCTGCGGGGGCGCGCATTTGAGACGGGCGGGCGCCTGCCGTATCAGCCACTGCTGGACGCCCTCCGCCCGCGCCTCGAGCGGGAGAACGCGCCCGAGGACTTGCTGAGCGACGTGTGGCTGGCGGAGCTGAGCCGGGTGCTGCCGGAGTTGCGGGAGCGGTACCCAGACCTGGTCATGATGGAGGGGGACGAAGTGGTGGCGCGCACGAGGCTCTTCGAGGCACTCGCGCGGCTGGGACAGGCACTGGCCGAGCGGTCGCCGGTTGTGCTGTTCATGGACGACGTGCAGTGGGCTGACGCCGCCTCGCTCGACGTGCTGCGTTATGTGGCGCGGCGCTGGGCGCAGGCCGGCACGCGCGTGCTGGTGGTGCTGGGCGTGCGCGCCGAGGCACTTGATTCGATGCCCGCGCTGCGCGAGTGGCTGCTGGGCCTGCACCGTGACGTGGTGCTGACGCGGCTGGAGCTGAACACGCTTAGTCAGGACGACACGCTCCACCTGGTGCGCGGGCTAACGCGGGATGTGAGCGATGGGCCTGCGGGTGCCGGTCGCGACGAGGCGGCGAGCCATGGGGTCAAGGAGCTTGCGCGGTGGCTGTTCGCTGAAACGGGCGGCCAGCCGTTCTTCGTCACTGAAACGCTGCGGGCACTGCTCGAGCGTGGGGTACTGGAACGAGTCGGGCGTGAGCGCGGCGCGTGGGGGTTTGCTCTGCGGGAGGATGCGCTGCGGGCGGTGTCGGGCACCGCGTATGTCTCGCCCGAGGTGCGAGAGGTGATCCGGGTCCGTCTTGGGCGTCTGAGCCCTCCGGCCCAGGTACTCCTGGCGGCGGCCTCGGTGCTCGGCCAGGGGTTCGACTTCGCCCGACTCTGCCGGGTGGCCGACCTGGCTGAGAAGGAGGCGCTGCCGGCGCTGGACGAGGTGCTGCGGGCGCATGTGCTGCGCGAGATCCAGCAGGAGCGGGCGGTGTCCGGGGGAGCGTACGGCTTCTCGCACGACAAGCTGCGCGACGTGACCTACGAGGAGGCGGGCGCCGCCCGCCGGCGGGTGTTCCACCGCCACGCTCTGGAGGCGTTGGACGCAGCGGGCGCGCCTGCTGCCGAGCTTGCGCATCACGCCTTGGCCGCGGGTCTGCAGGAGCAGGCGCTCGGACACAGCCTGGCCGCGGGGGACGAGGCGCTGCGGCTCCTCGCGGCGCGCGATGCCATCGCACACTATTCGACGGGCATTGCGCTCGCGGAGGGCCTCGGTCAGCGGGATCGGCTGATAGACCTGCGTGCCCGGCGCGGGCGGGCCTACGCGAGCGTGGCCATGTGGGCCGAGGCGCGGCGCGAACTGGAGGCGACGCTCGAGGGGTTGGGGGCGGAGGAGGATGAGCGGCGGGCCGAGCTACTTGTGCAGTTGTCGGCGGCGTACTTCTGGCTGCTCGACGTGCCCAGCCTGCGGCGCAGCGCCGGCGAAGCGATCGTGCGGGCGGAGCGGTCGGACCGGGGCGATTTGGAGATGTCGGCGCGGGGCTGGATGGCCGGTGCGGAGGGTGCCGATGGCCGGCTGCACGGGTGTATCGAGCAGTACGACCGCGCCGTCGCGCGGGCGGGCGAACTGGGCACGGTACCTCCTGCGCACGTGCTCACGCTGCACGCGCTGGTGCTCTATTGGACGGGCCGCCTGGACGAGGCAACGGAACGGAGCCGCGCGGGAGTGGACTCGGCGCGCCGAGCGAACGACGCGTCGATCATGATGTACTCGTTGCCGCACCTGGGGATGGCGCTTGCTGCGCGCGGGCGGTACGGTGAGGCCCAGGCGGTGTTCGACGAGGCGAGGCGGTTCGGTGGTGAGTATGCGATCCACACGCTGCTGGCGCGCGCGATTGCCATGTCGTCGGGGTACCGGCTGGACTTATTCGACTTCGCGGGGGCGGAGGCGCTGGCGCGTGAGGCGCGGGAGCTGGCACTTTCGTCCAACTTCGCGCCCCCCGCGGCGAGTTCGGGCATCGACCTGCTGCTGAACTACGCGCGCCGGGGGGATGTCGGGCAAGCGGAGGCGTTGCTGGGCGAGGTTGCGGCGGCGGTGGAGAAAGCGGCTGGGTTCCATGGATGGCTGTGGCGGCTGCGGCTGGCGCAGGCGCGCGCGGAGCTCGCGCTGGCGCGTGGCGCGTGGGATGATGCGCTGCTATGGGCGGACCGGGCGATAGGCCAGAGCAGCATTACAGAGCGGCCGAAGTACCGGGCGGTCGGGCTCGGGGCGCGGGCGGAAGCGCTCGCGACGCTCGGGCGCCGGGCCAAAGCCGTGGACGACTTGCGGGCCGCGGTGGGGCTGGCGCGGAGTTTGGACGACCCAGCGCTCTTTCTGCGACTGGCAGGCCGGCTCCTCGACCTGGACGGCGACGACGTGCTGGCGGCCGAGGCGCGCGTGGCGGTTAGCCGGATCACCCAGACCTTGCCGAGCGAGTCCCTGCGACGCTGTTTCGAGTCGGCCCCGCTGGTTGGCCTAGTTATGAGGTCTTCGTCGTAGGAAATCCGTCGATCTGGTCGTGGCATGTTCTCACTTGCGGCGCGGCCCCAGCACGTCCTCTGGCTCGAGTGTCAGTCGTGGGGTGCAGCGCGAGCAGGTACCGGGTGAGGGCGAGCGCGATCGTCTCGTGGCCGGCTGAATGTAGGGCCAAAGCTGCCCAGGCCGCCAGACCAGTGATAGCGCTATCCGGCGCTCCCTCCCTAGAGAGATTGTCCCGGTTTGGATTCCACAAAGACAGCACCACGCACCAAGCGCTCCAACAGCTCAATGCTGTACTCGAGCGGCGGCAGGGCCCGTAGCTCCTCCTGCACCCGTCGGGCCGCATCCCGGTAGCTGGGGTTATCCAGCACGGCCCGCGCGGCCACCCTGATGGCCGCGGGCGTCGCGTCCTGTGGCTCGATCACGCGGGCTACTCCCGCCACCTGAGCTCCGGCCGCGTTGCGCGGCATGTCTGCCCCCAACGGGATGATCACCATGGGAAGGGCGTGATCGAGTGCCAGCGACACGGTGCCCGAGCCGCCGTGGCACACCACTAAATGGACCTTGGGGAACAACAACGACTGCGGCACGTACCGCTCGATGCGCACGCTGCGTGGCTGCGCGCCGAAAGCGGCTGGATCGCGGTCCCGCCCGACCGTAGCGATGAGCGACAGCGGCTCGTCGCGCAACCCGGTGATGATCGCCTCGAAGACATCGGGCCGGAAGTTCGACGTGGTGCCGAGGGTGGCATACACCACGGCGCGGTCCTCGGGAAGGTCGGCAACCCAGCCGGGCAGCGCCTCCGTACCCGAGCGGTCGAACGGCGCCGGCCGGACGGAGCGCAGTGTGGGCGGGGCCGCCGCGTCTGGGCTGCGGAAGCTGGGCGGGAACGGCGAGAGCACCAGGTGGCGGGTGAGCATCGCATGTCCTGGATCGGGCGCCAGCCCCACCGCCGCCCGGATGTCATCCAGTCCCTCGGCGATCATGGCCACCATTTCAGGGCTGCGCCCGCGCGCCAGCACCTCCACTGTGGCGTAGGGGAGCCCCGCCGCCTCGGCGGCGGCGCAACCAGCGTAGTCGGACTGCTCACGCACCACCAGATCCGGACTCCAGAGCTGGACCACGTCGAGGATGTCGCGCGCCCGCTCGGCGGTGTGTGTCCCCGCGAAATAGTGGCGGACCATAAACCGCAGGCGCGCCTCACGGGTCAGGCGAGCCACATCGACGCCTAGCTCCGCCCCGATCTCGAATACGGTCTTGTCCACCCCGGTCTGGAAGCACGCGAACCCACTCGCCTCAATGACCTGTGCGCCGGTGGCCGTGGAGGCAAACGCGACCTCGTGCCCCGCTGTTTGAAGTGCCTGCGCGAACGGGACGAGCGGGTGGATGTGTCCCAGCCCCGGGGTGGTCGTGACGAGTACACGCATACCCTCGACACTATAGAGTAGGCGCTGAGATGGCTAGGTTGTTGGTTAGGAAACCGCAGTACGTCATCGTCAAAAAGACGGAGGCTCAGGCGTCGGGCCAGTGGACGCGCTACGCTGTCTGTCGCGGCGTCATCCAGCGTCGTGTAGGGATGGCGCCGCGCTGCGGGCGAGCAAACTCTTCATGCGCACCCGCTTGTCCTTTGACCTTGCCCCGCCATGGTAGTGATGCAGGCACACGCGCACCGGACGATGGCCCGACATTGTGTTGCTCCCGCTGGCGCGGGACTGGTGTCGCCCCAACGCTGTGATGAATCCCTCCCGGATAGGCGCTGGCATTGGTCCCACGTGCACACCAGAGCGACGTGCCCGGCCCTTGTACAGCGTGAAGGCTCCCATGCACACCAAGTCCAAGACCCCGCAGCGACCGGATCGAGAGTCCGTGACGCTGGCCACATAAGCAGCCCCGGGACGGGGCAATCTACGTCGGGCACCTGAGCGGCGCGCCGTTCCCGCAAGGTGCGGCCAAAGTGGTGCGCGTAAGCACAGACGGCCGCGTTTCCGACGCGGCCGGCGGCATGACGGCGGTGACAGGCGTGACCGTTGGACCCGACCGGCTGCTCTACGTCACCGAGTCCTTCGCGCGCTTCGATCCAGCGGCGATGCCACCACCGTTTGCCCAGCCCTCACGCGTACTGCGCGTGCTGGCGGACGGGCGCACGCAGGTGGCTGTTGACGGCTTGAACTTCCCCTATGGCACGGCGTTTGACCGGGGAGGGAACCTCTACGTGGTGGTGGGCGCGAATAACGGTTCTGGTCAAGGGCAGGTGCTGCGTTGCGCACGCGTCGCCGTTCCCGTGCTCGGACTGCCCGCCACCGGCGGCGGAAGCGATCACGACAGCCCCGGCGGCGGGGGCGATCTGCCGGTCGCCTACTAGACCAAAGCCGGGAGCTCCGGTTTGCTCAAAGGTGACGCTCGGCTTGCCGCCCCGGAGGAGCCAGGCGAGCCAGTGACAGGTGTGGTCTAACGCATCTAGTGCCATGCCGGTGACGGTGTAGACGGCGCCTGCGTTCCTTGCACTCGATACCCAGTAGACACCGCCATCGGCTGGCGGTGATGGCCGCGGCGGATGCGTTACTCGCCGCCCACGCCGGCGGCGGTCTCGCCCGGAGCCGCGCGCGAGTAGGGGTAGGCCCGGCTCACTGCCACCTGCACGCGCGCCAGCTTGTGCAGGCGCTCCATAACGACAACGACATGTTCGCGCAGAGGATCGCGGTCAGCGATTACGGACGGCAGGCCACCCAGCTCCCTACCCATGGCGTTACAGCGGCTTAGGGTGTATGTGGAGCCGCGCCCGTTGGGAGTCCCTGGCAACATGAGATTGAGCGGGATCACGTCTAGCTGGCGGGCCGCGCAGAGGAGGCGAACTGACCCACCGCTGCCAGCAGGTCTTCGAGGTCGAACGGTTTTGGCAGGCAGCCATCGGTGGCAAGCTGCGTTGCCACCTCTTCGCAACGGTAGCTGGCGGTGCAGAGGATCACCGGCGCGTGCGGCTCAGGCAGCGCACGGTAGGCGGCGAGGAACGCTCTGCCGTCCATGATGGGCATGTTCAGGTCCAAAACGATCACACTCGGCGTGCACTGACGCACGCACTCGAGGGCTGCCGCGCCGTTGGCGGTCCCCACCACGGGATAGCCTTCGGCGCGCAAGGTGGCGAGGACAAAGGTACGAATGACTTCATCATCCTCCACCACCAAGACCGGCTGCTCACGATCCATGGGGTAGCCCGATGCATGACGGCCAGCGGCGGTGGGAGCTTCGAGCAATGGGTCAGTCTCCCCTGGCAAATCGAAGCAATTCAGGTAGCACGATACATGCCAATGTAACAACCGTGCGACACACGGATCGCGGCCATTGAGGGAGGGAAGCGACCCAAGACGCATGCGCGGATTGTGCGTGCGCTCTCCCACCAAGCTTTGACGCGCGCCCGCTTGTCCTTTGACGTTCCATCGCCATCGTGGTGATGCAGGCGCCCACTACTCACTGGACGACGGCACGACATTGTGATCCTCTCGCTGACGCGGGACTGGCGTTAGTCTGAGGCACGTGCTGCGCGATGCGGGACGGCGCACGCGAACGGCTCCCACGACCATCGTCTAGCTAATGGGCGGATGTGAGTTCCCGCACTGCCTCTCGCGTTGTCGAGCCGGCTGGTGGAAACGCTCAGCCTGAATGTTTTGCGCCTTTTGTCTCCAATGTCTGTTCCAGATCTACTGCAGTTGTTGCAGTCGTCCACTTTCTTATTGCAGTGGTCGAGTGCCCCTGTAATGCTTTGGCGTCTGGCTTCAGTTTCCCTGCCAACTCGGCATGACGACACCGAGCCAATAGGCAGGGGAGCAATGCTATGGACAACATCGGGCCAACGGGCGCAGGAAGAGGAGCGATCGCGCGACGACAGGTGATCTCTGTTCTCGCGGGAAAGAAGTACGGGATGGGGCGCCTTCTGCGGACGGCCGTACTCGTGCTCGTGTTGGGGGCATCGCTCGCCTCGACGACATCAACGGCGTCGGCGCAGGTTATCAACCAGCAATGCAATGTTGCGGCCAGCAACCAGGTCTGGTGCCAGGGTCAGTATGTGGGCACAGAGTATCAGTACGGTCTCTGGATGGGGAGCTCGTATACCGCGATCAGTAACTCGGTGTCTCAGGTAGATACGTACTGGTGGAACAGCCAACAGTGGACCCACTGGCAGACAACCTACCATGAACTCCACCCCACCTCATCCGGCCTAACGCCCAGTCAACTCAACGCCCTAATAATGGGAAACACTTCTGTAGGGGGCGTCGTCAGGACCCCATTGCAGACGTGGCAGGCGTGCGTGAACGCCTTGCTCGCATCCAGCGGCGTACAACCCCTATTCCATTGGTGTGGGCCGATGCCCAGCGCCTAGAGCCTGATAGGGACTGACGCCGGTGGCGCGGGGCGTCGGGGCGTCGGGGCGTGCGACCAAGTCGCGGTCGCGACGATCGGGCGCGGGTTCGTTGAAGCGCTAAGCTCCCGCACCATGAGCGGTGCGGTCGACTCGATTGGACTTATAGCTGTCGCGCTCTGGCCCATGTCTATGTCGCTCATTCGTTGCTGAATGGCAACGACGCGTAACAGCGGGCACAGTTCTTGCATGCGCAGTGAGGGTTTGGCGAGCGTCTCGCGTGCGCCAGGTCACCATCAGTAGAGGCGGAGTGTTAAACGCATGGACTTTCTAAATTTAGCCGCGCTCACGCTCATCCTTCCAAGGCTGCTGGCCGCCGTGGCCATCCTCGTCATTGGTTGGATTGTGGCAGCGGTGCTTTCCTCCTTAGTAGGCGGTGTACTGAAGCGCACCACGCTAGACAATCGCATTGCGCGTGCGATGGGAGGCGACCGGCCGGGTGCCTCACCGCTCAAAGTTGAGTCTTTGATAGCCAAGGCTGTCTATTACCTGATCTTAGTCTTTGTGATCATCGCGACCCTAGAGGCGTTGGGCCTGGCGGCGGTCGCGGGGCCATTGGACTCATTCCTGAGTCAGGTGCTGGGCTTCATTCCGCGTCTGATTGGTGCGGGAGTCCTGATTGTGGTGGCGTGGGTGGTTGCAACGGTGCTCCGCACCATTGTGGCGCGGGTCCTGGCCTCTACCAAATTGGATCAGCGCGTGCGGGATGCCTCTGACAGCGCGCCGGCTGCGGGCGACCGCTTGGAGCAGACGGCGCGGTCTGGCAGTGGAAACACGGGTGCAGCAGCGGCCAGCGCCGCCACGGCACCTGTGGCACAGACTGGGGCGGCGGTCCAGGAACGCACCGGCAAGCCGCTCTCGGAGACGCTGTCTGAGGTGGTGTACTGGCTGGTCTGGCTGCTGTTCTTGCCCGGGATCTTGGGCTCACTGGGACTAGCGGGAATCCTTGCACCGGTGCAGACGATGTTAGACCGGGCGCTGGCTTTCCTTCCCAACCTGATCGCCGCTGGCGTCATGCTGATGGTGGGGTGGTTTGTCGCGCGCTTGCTTCAGCGGATTGTCTCTGGACTGTTGGCTGGGGTGGGCGTGGATGCGCTTGCGGACCGCGTGGGATTGGGTGGGGCATTGGGGAATCAGCGTCTAAGTACGCTGCTGGGGATGGTGGTGTACATCCTGGTGTTCCTGCCCATTGTGGTGGCGGCGCTCAACGCGCTGCAGCTCGACGCCGTCACGCGGCCGGTAAGCAACATGCTGGACACCATCCTGGCATCTATTCCGAACATCTTTGGGGCGGTGCTCGTCCTGGCAGTGTCCTTTGTAGTCGGGCGCCTGGTCGCGGGCTTGGTTACCGGGCTTCTGGCCAGCGCAGGGTTTGATTCGCTGCCTGCGCGCCTGGGGCTTTCCCGGTCGCCTGCAGCCGCGCAGGCAGCCGGCGCTGCAACAGGTGTAATGGAAGCAACTGGCCAGCGTCCGTCCGCGGTGGCGGGGAACCTCGTGCTCGTGGCGGTGATGCTGTTTGCGGCAATCGAGGCATCCCGCTTCTTAGGCTTTACGCTGCTGGCAGATCTCCTGGCGCAGTTCCTGGAGTTTGGCGGGCACATTCTGGCGGGCCTAGCGGTGTTTGCGGTGGCCTTGTATCTCTCCCGGATGGCAGCGGATCTCGTGCGTTCGAGTGGCGTGCAACAATCCGGGATGTTGGCGCTCGCGGCACGTGTGTCGGTGCTTGTGCTGGGAGGGGCCATGGCGCTGCGTCAAATGGGTCTGGCGAATGAGATCGTCAATCTGGCGTTTGGCTTGCTGTTAGGCGCAATCGCTCTCGCTACTGGTCTGGCGTTTGGACTGGGTGGGCGTGATGTGGCTGGAGAGGAGGTGCGTGGATGGCGGGACGCCGTCAAGGACGGTGCGCCACCCATGCCAAGTGCGGCGAACGCGGTAGCCGGCGGAGGAGTGCCACCCGCGCCCACCATTTAGTGGCCAGGCATGCCACCGGCAGCGGACCACCTGAAGCAGTTGGTGCTCCAGGTGGTCCGCTGTCCGCCCCGTCATGAGCCGGGGACGATGGGGTTGGCGCGCTGCCTCTCGCGGAGAGCCTGCCGCTCCTGCCTCGCACGCTCGCGCGCAGCCGCTGCGGTCTGCTGCGCCGCGTCCTCGCGGTCCAGCGCCTCAAGGCGGTCGAAAGACGTCACGAGTGGCAGGTGGGCCCGCTCCGCGGCGTCGCGCTTGTCGAGTTCGATCAGGCGTCGCTGGATGGCGTCGAGTTCGGCGGTGACGTTGCGAAGGGTGTTGCTGAGGCGGGCAACCGATGCACGGATCTCGGCCCGGGCGAAGGCAAGATCAGCAGGGTCGCCAAGGTCCGGAGGGAGCGGCGGTGTGTACGCTGGCGGGGCGTGGTACGCGGGCTTATCGGCAACGGGAGAGCGAGCATGAAGGGTATCTCATTTCTCGTCTCAGCCTTCTGATCGAGTTGAGCATACCTTACAAGAAATGTAAGGTATGCTCAACTCGATGGCTCCGAACAAGGTGCCCGACCTTCCTGGCCTCGAAGAGCACGCCCTCATGCAGGGAGGCTACTTCGACCGAACCGACGCCCAGACATACGGGCTCAGCGATCGACTGCTCGCCTATCACAGCAGCACTGGCCGCTTCGAGCGGGTATTCCCCGGAGTCTACCGCCTGCGCCGGGCACCTCTCGCGCAAAACGATCAATACCTACAGGCCTGGGTCTGGTCAAACTACCGTGGAGCTATTTCCCACGAGAGCGCTCTGGCACTGTACGACCTAAGTGATGTCATGCCCGTCCAGGTACACCTGACAGTACCCCCGGACTTCCGGCGACGCAGCGCGCCGTTCATCCTCCACTGGGCAGAGCTGCCAAAGAGCGACGTGACAATCCACGAAGGCGTGCAGGTAACAACGCCCGCCCGATCCATTGTGGACGCGGCGGCTGCCGGCCTGGGACCAGAGCAAGTACACACAGCCGTCCGCCAGGCGATAGCGCGTGCTATCACCAATGCGGACGAGCTGCGCGCCGCTGCGGCGCGCAGCCGCTACCGCCACCGCCAAGTCGTTCAACCTCTCATCGAAAGGGCAGTGGCCGATGCCGCCGCGTGAGCGCCCTCCCCGAGGCACCACGCCGGCCGGATTCCGCGTTCAGCTCCTCGACAGACTCCGCAACCGCGCACGCGAAGAGAACGTCGAGCCCAGGCGCCTCCAGAACCGCATCGCCTTCGAACGGCTACTGGCCCGCATCGTCGAAGGCGATCACTGGATACTCAAGGGTGGGTTCGCACTCGAGCTCCGTTACGGATGGCGGCACCGCCCCACGAAGGACATCGATCTGCGAACGGAATCTCCCCTCGCGGACGCGCTAAACCGCCTACGGGAAGTGCTGTCACGTGGTCAGACGATCCAGCAGCAGGACCACTTCTCCTTCGACCTCGGAGAACCGGGGCCAGAAATGCAGGGGGCGCCTGGTGGTGCCTGGCGCATCCCCGTCACCGCCCGCGTCGCCGGCGACGTGTTCACCACGTTCCACATCGACCTCTCCAGCGGCGACGCCGTAGTTCAGGCTCCGGACGTCCGCGAAGGATCAGACCTACTCGACTTCGCGGGCATCCCTCACGTTCGGTTCCCCGTCTATCCGCTCCCTCAGCAGCTCGCCGAGAAGCTGCACGTGTATACGCTTCCTCGGACGAAGGAGAACACGCGCACGAAGGACCTGGTGGACCTCCTCGTCATCGCTGCCGTGGAGACGATCGACGGAACCGCCCTGACGGCAAGTGTGCGTGCCACGTTCGACGCGCGTCACACCCACCTGATACCAGAGGCACTACCACCGCCGGAGCGGTCTTGGGTGCAGCCGTTCAAACGGCTCGCATCAGAGGCGCCAGCATCACCGACCACGGACCTTGAAGCCGCCTTTCCGCGGGTTGAGAAGTTCTGGATGCCCGTGCTCCAAGGGATTGCTGATGGGCTGCATTGGGACCCCGACGCTCAGGAATGGCTTGGATAAGCCTTCCCGGTAGCGAAATCAATCGTCCCAAGTAGGTGCCAAGCTCACATACGGTGCAGCGCCAAGCATCTCGCCGCCCCAAGTCATTCCCGGCTGGAGTAGGTATCAAGCAACCCGGACGACCAATGTGCACCGGGTGCAGAGCTTCGTCATTGTCGCGCGCGGCCTCGTCAACGGTCCACACCCGGGCGAACGCCGCGTCCAGGTGACGCACGATGGCTTCGACGCAGCATTGGAGGAAGTCCTGCAGTGTAGGTGCTGCTGAATGGCACCACATCAAATTTAACAGAACTCGTACGCGTCGCTCTCTTCGCGCTCGTTGGTCGTGACATCGTGCCCACATTCGGCGCGTGGAGAAGCCAAGCACAAAGGCGCAGCGCGACTGGGCGTGCGCGGGCGCCGGAACGAGCGGGAGGAGCAGCGTGATCGCGCATGACGCTGCCAGGAGGGCGGCGTGCATCCAGCGTGAGGTCGACAGATTCATCGTTCTTGTCCTTGTTAGCGATGTGGGGGCGCAAGAAGTGAGGATCGAGAGCGGGTGGCGTCAGATGCGGCACGCATGCAGAGGGGGGCGTTTCCGGCGGCAGCAGCTGCGTCACCGCCGTCCACCGTTGGCGATCAATCGTCACCTTGGGGTCTCGAGCGTGTTACGGGTTCCTGGCGAGCCGGACGCCTGCTGTGAAGCGTATTTCAGTTCGGTTACGTGTTCGTGCCGAGATGGTCGGCTGGCCACAACATGCCTATCCTGGGCACAAATCTAGCGTTAGAAAGGGTGCACAACGGTGGATGGGTCTCCGCCCACGATCACCATCACGAATAGGAGCACTGTACTTATGTCTACCAAGAAACTAGTTACCCGGCGCGTAGGTTTCGCTACCGGGGCGAAACTTGCCTTCGCGGCGCCGGCCATCGTGGCCGGACTGCGGGGCGGCGTGGCGTTCGCCGACAGCGGGTCGCGAACGCGCGGGAGCAAAGACACGCGTTCTACCAAGGCCGCGAGCAAGGCCGCGAGCACGGCGTCGGTAAGTGACACGGTCACGACCAATACGACCACGACAACAAATACAACCACGACGGTGGCGGGTGAGCACAGCGAGTTTTCAGTGCTCGGGCGCGCGCGTCTGTGTGAGCTAGTCGGCGTCACCGCGGAGCACCGAACGGTGGGCCAGCTGCGGCTACTGCGGGGCACGACCGGGAGCACGACCGGCACGCACCTGGCGATCCGCCTGCGCGGCCTGGATGTCAAGTCCGTGGCGGTGACCGGCGCGCTGGGGAACCTCTCGCTGCCGTTGCGCAAGGGCCGCGCGATCATCTCTGAAGTGACGCCCGCCCAGGTGGCCAATCTGCTGGTGGCGAACAGCAAGGACTTCCAGGCCGGGACCGGGACCGGGATCCAGTTGCAGGTGACGGATGGCAGTCGCACCCGCAAATTTGTGGTCTGCCCGGCCAAGTCCAAGTCCTAGTCCTGAGCGTGCGGACGCACGACGTACCGGCGTACGCTTAACGTATGCAGCCCCGTCGCCGGCCTGACGTCCTGTTCCAGGATCTGGCCGACGGTAGTGCTGTGCTGGTGGATCCCGTCTCCGGGAGTACGCATGCGCTGAATGCGACGGGGGCGGCGATCTGGAGGCTGTGCGATGGTCGCCGTGATACGGCGACCATCGTGCGTTCTCTCCGCCGGCGTTTCGAGGCGCCGGCGGCGGAGATTGGGGAGGGGGTGGAGGCGCTGCTGGAGCACTTTGCCGAGCTGCACGTGCTAGCGGAGGTGCCGGCAGAGCAGCCGCATGCGGCGCACTACGACATGCTGGGGTATCGGGTGCAGGTGGAGAGTACCTCGGCGGAGTACTTGGAGACGCTGGGCCGGCTGAATGTGTTCTTTCGGGTGCCGGCGCCGGCGGCGGGGGACGACACGGCGCAGCCGGTGGGGTTTTACGAGGCGCTCTTGAGTGGGAAGGGGGCGCCGTGGGAGGTGACATTTCAGGGAGAGGAATTGAGCTGGCACGCGACGCTCTATAGGGCGGTGACGAGCGTGGAATTCCACATGTGCGAGCTGGCGATCGTGCGGCGGCCGGATCTGGCGCATGTGCACAGCGCGGCGCTGGCGACGGCGCAGGGATCGCTGCTGCTGCCGGGAACATCGGGGATCGGGAAGACGACGTTCGCGCTGGCGCTCGCGCTGCGTGGCAGGGAGCGTGGGCTGCGTCTACTCTCAGACGACGTGGTATTCATCCGGCCGGAGACGCTTGAGCTGGAGAGTTTTCCGCGGCAGTTTCACGTGCATGAGGATGCGCTGGCGCGCCTGGAGCCGCTGGGGCTGCGGTACGCGCCGGAAGACCATATTGGGGCGCATTTGTGCTCGACGGTGCTGGGACAGCCGGGGGAGTGGGACCGCTCGCCAGGGCCGCCGATCCGGTGGGTGGTGTTCCCGCGGCTGGAGCCGAGAGGGGAGATCACGCTGGAGGAGATCTCCAAGGCGGAGGCGGCGGTGGAGGTGATGCGGTTCTCGAAGAACATCCGTCGGTTCCCGAATGGCGGGGCGCGCTGGGTCTCACGGCTGCTGGAGGGGGCGGCGTGCTACCGGCTTACGCGGAACGATGACCTGGGGGCGGCGGCGGACGTAGTGATGGACCTGGTGAACCGGCAGTCGGGGTAGGTGGCAAGAGAGAGATTGCTGAGACGTAGGACTCAGTCGCGGCCGTAACGTGTACGCTGAAAACTGATTGCAGGGTTAGCGACGGAGCGTCTGGGCTAAGGCGATCACTCCCGCGAGCCCCAGGCAGAACCAGCCGGGCGCTCCCAGATCCTGAGTGAAGAGTACGACCCCACCGGCCAGGGAAGCGGTGACCATCGCGGCTGCCGTCGCGCCGCCCGCGCCGCTGTTCCGGCCGGTGGCGGGGGAGCGCCCCCGGCGGCGACCGGGAGTGTCAGCGAGTGCGATCTCGATCTGCCCGGTCTCGAGCTTGGCGACCACGCGCTCCAGCGCAGCCGGCAGCGTGAGGAGCGAACGGCTGCCGGCCAGTACCTGGGAGAGGAGCTGCTGTGCGGTCTGTCCTGCGCCGGCGGCGTCCAGCCCGAGGAAGCGCCGCGCGTACGGCACGGCCACATCGATGAGATTAAGCTCGGGCGCGAGGCCCGTGGCGACCCCGACAACCGTGCCGATCGCCTTGCCAGTAAAAGCGAAGGTGGCAGGGAGGCGGAAGGGCTGGCCGTAGAAGAGCGCTTCGATCTCGCTGACAACTTTGGGATAGTCGAGGTCGCGCGCCTCACCGAGCGAGATGCCGCGATACTGCGCGAGCAGCAAGGCGACGCCGCGCTCTAGGGCGGCGACGTTCGCGCCCGGCCCGATGAATTCCAGTCGCTGTAGTGCGTCCACCATGGCGTGGGCGCTGCCCGCGAGGAAGCCGAGGAAGAGATCCCGGAACGCCTGTTTTGTGCTCTTGGCCAATGTGCCCACCATGCCGAAGTCGACGAACGTGACCGTTGGGCCGGTGCCGTCTCCCGACGATGCGTGGCGGTCGGGCGGGCCCGCGGTCGTTCCTGCTGTCACTGGCGGTAACAGCACCGCTGCCGTGTCCCTTGTCACGCCCGGTGCCCCGGCTGGAGGCAGGACGAAGATGTTGCCGGGGTGTGGATCGGCGTGGAAGAAGCCTGCCTCGAAAAATTGATAGAGGTAGGCTTCCACCATCTGGCGTGCCACGGTCAGTCGGTCGATGCCGGCGGCTTCCAGAGAGGCGTAGTCGTTGATCTTGATGCCATCGACCCACTCCAGCACCAGGACGCGCCGGGAAACGTAGTCCTCGTAGACTCTGGGGATGGAGACTCCCGGGCGATCCTGGAACAGCTCTCGGAACCGCTGGGCGTTTGCTGCTTCGGCGACGTAGTCTAGCTCCTCGAGTGTGGTTCGCTGGACCTCGCGGTAGAAGCCGGGCAAGTCAATCACGTCGCTGGTGTCCACGAACCGCGAGATGACCCAGATGACGAAGCGCATGGTGCTGAGGTCGGTGCGCACGAGCCGGTCGATGCCGGGCCGCTGCACCTTTACCGCTACGATCTGCCCGGTGGTGAGGAGCACACCCTTGTGAACCTGGCCGAACGACGCGGCGGCGGTTGTCTGCTGGTCAAGTTCGCTGAAGATCTGCTCTACCGGCCTGCCAAGCTCGGCTTCGATCACGGCCGCGACGTGGCTGTAGGGCGCCGGAGGTACTTCGTCCTGGAGGGAGCCGAGGATCGAGAGCGCCTGTTCCGGCAGAAGGTCCGCGCGGGCGCTGAGGAACTGCCCAAGCTTAATCAAGAGTCCGCCAAGCTGAAGCGCCGTAGCGCGGAAGCTTACGAGCACCTCGATAAGCGCCTCCACATTGGGCTGTACGCTCGTATCGCCGCGCAGACGTGCTCGCACCACACGTCGTCGCTCGCGGTAGATGACCCAGAGCGTCCACAGCAGCAACCGGGCGACGCGCAGGAAGCGCGATGCCTGGGCTACCCGGGAGATGCGCGGGGAGCTGAGGGCACGTGAGGGGTCAGGTGGCACTCTGGCTCCGCGTGGCGACGAACCTAGACGAACGCATTAGCGTGACCTCAAAGCTCGTCAACCAGTTCAGTGGTTCGTTTGGTCCTGGCATCCTCGCGAAGTGCGCCTACACTACGTACCTCAAGAGTATCCCTGATCTTGAATATACGATGACCTTGGTGCCTAAAGACTTGCCGTACACGCAGAGCGGCACGCGCCCGCCAACGCGAACAAGCATCATTGGTGCTCAGCCAGATGAACGTGGACCTCATCGCCAAGAAGACGAATGTGCCTGACGGGTTGCGCGAGTCGCAGCGGTTGGCGCAGTCGCTGCTGGACGACGACCAGCGCCAAAACAAAGACCTCTACGCGACGGCGAAATAGGGGACTGAACGATGGCTGAGATCAATTGCGTCCTTGCGACGGTGGCGTATCAAGGCGATCATCTGCTCCGGCTCGAACGTGCCTTCGCGCCCACGCCGCTCGTTCACCTGCGCCGCGACGACGCCACGGGAATCGCCGCAGCGCTTCGGGAAGCCGAAGTGGCCGTGCTGGCCGGCGACTTGGACGAGCGCTTCCTGGACTCGCAGACGGCGCCAAAGCTGCGCTGGGTGCATTGCGACCATGCGGGGCTGAACAAATCTGCGCGCCCGGAGGTGTTCGAGCGCGGCCTACTCGTGACGAGCTCGGCTGGTCGCTCCGCGCCCGCGCTGGCGGAGCACGCGCTGTTCTTCATGCTGGCCCTGGCGTACAACTATCCCGCCTTCCTGGAAGCGCAGCGCGCCCACCGTTGGGGCATCTCGGGCCAGGACACTTTGCGCGGCCTTATCGGCCATACGGTAGGAATCGTTGGGCTTGGAAACACCGGGACTGAACTCGCCCCCCGTTGCAAAGCCATGGGTATGCGCGTGCTGGGCTACCGCCGCCATGCGGGGGAGCCGCCTGCGGGCGTTGACCGCATCTACAGTGCCGAGCGCGGCGATACGTTGGAACCGCTCCTGCGCGAGAGCGACTTCGTCGTGCTCGCAGTGCCACTCTCGGACGCCACCTACCACCTGATCGGCGAGCGCGAGCTGAATCAGATGAAACGGCCGTCCTACCTGGTAAATATGGCGCGTGGCGCGGTCGTGGACGAGGCCCCACTGCTCGCGGCGCTGAAGGACGGGCGGCTGGCGGGCGCGGGTCTGGACACGTTCGCCCAGGAGCCGCTGCCGCCCGAAAGTCCCCTTTGGGACGCCCCCAATACGCTGATTACGCCGCACACAACCCCCCAGGTGCCGGACCGCACTGGACGCTCGCTCGAGATTATCGAGCAGAACGTGCGACGCTACCGCGCAGGTGAGCCACTGTTCAATCTCCTTAAGCCGGAAGACGTCTACACGAAGGGGTGAACGAGTGACCGAGAGCCGTTCAGTGAGCGAGCAGGAATGCAGGATCGGTCATACCACGAGTCCGCACTGTTCTTCGCCCGGTCGATTGGTGTGCGTCGGGAGGGTCGAGTCAGGCGCGCGACGGCGGCCTCGCTCGGGAAAGAATTGCCCTTTGAGCAAAACGGGGATATTGTGCATATACAGGTGCCGCAGCTCGGCCTGCTCGAGCTGCTTGTCATTGAATAGCGCGAGGGATCAAAGGAGCGAACCATGCAGTCCAACCTGACACGGAGGGGTGTTGTCCTAGCTGGA
>Ga0136611_10000705_pt1 | contig 22553 bp, 21 predicted proteins | sample AntDrymUQ2232306_2_FD_106645 | JGI IMG/M metagenome (GOLD analysis project Ga0136611, IMG submission 106645) | Polar desert sand microbial communities from Dry Valleys, Antarctica - metaG UQ223 (23.06) | ecosystem: Environmental > Terrestrial > Soil > Desert | place: Antarctica: Dry Valley...
ACCGCCCGGCGACGCCCGACGAGACGCCGCAGACGCACCCCGTCGAGACCTACATAACCGCCATGCTGCCGGATTGGGCACGGATCATCGGAACCTGCCGAACCTGCCGCTCCTTCGGCGGCGCGTACATGTACGACGAGTCCATCGACCGTGAGTACGGCACCTGCACCACCGGCGTGACCGAGACGAGCAGCTACCCCGCGATGGTCTACCCAGCGTTCGGCTGTCTGCATTGGAGCCCCGTGACCGACAAGGAGGCCGCCCAATGACTGACCCGACCACAATCACCATCACCACCGACGAAGCCCATCACCTGCTCGACCTCTTGGAGCGACGGATAGAAGATCTGGCCCAGCTCGTCGGCCGACCCACCGACGACGAAGTCCTCCGACCCGGCATGTTGGCGATGTTCCGTCGCGGCCTTGACGAGGATGCCGACGTCTACGACCGCGTCATGAACCTCGTGATCGAGGCAGAGGAGGGGCCCCAATGACCGACCTGACCACCAGTGGTCCGGCCCCTGTTCCCGCACCGATGACGGAGGAGGGGGAGGGCATCATGGATCTCGTGAGCGTCCTAGAGGACAGGGTGACGGAGTGGGCGCGAGGGGCGACCCCCGAATCACGGTCCATCCGAGCTGACAAAACCCACGCAGCCCAAACCGCCGTCCACTCCGCCATTCGCGCCGCCCTCGCCAGCCCGACCACGCTGGTCGTACCTGCGGATGTCTTGGATGTTCACCGGAACTGGACCGACACAACCTGGGCGGTCCGCGTCCGGTGGAGCCGCAAGACTGGATCGGTCCTCGGCACGGGCGACACCGCAGAGCGGGCGCTGATCGACGCGAGACGGCTTGCAGCGATCTACGACGACGCCCCTGACCCAAGCGCCGTCGGCCCCCAGGTGGCATCGTGAGCGATGTGGATTGGGCAGAAGAGATCAACGCCATCCCCGAGCCGGTTGCCGCTCCGGTTCATTGGGGACCGTGGTGGCCGTCCCCGTCCGACACGTACGCTTGGCGCATCGGCTACAGCAGCGGAACACACACAGACCAGGCGGCATCGTGAGCGCCGGGTGGGACGCGGCGGTTACGCGGGCAGCACGCGCCTTCTATGACGCCTTTCCGTTGGTCCGCTCGAACCGACGACGCGGACCAGAGCCACAGTGCTTCTTCGATCTCCCCGACCATGTACAACGCAACTGGAAGTCGCACGCTCGTGCCGCCCTCACCGCAGCCGTCGGGCCAGGCGGGATGATCCTGGAGGCCAGGGATGTGTCGGCGCTCTGGAAGATGCTCGATCACCCGGTCGTGCTGAGTCAGCAATGCACGAACATCCACGACGAGGCCGACCGGCTGCGGGCGCTGCTGGGCTCGCGAGAGGGGGCGGGGTGATGGGGACGCTTGCTGACTGGATCGTAGTGGTGGTCCTGCTGCTCCTGGTGCTCGGCACGCACAACTCGACGGGCTACAAGGGGGACTGATCGAGGAGCCCGGCTTCCCGCGCGCGACGCAGGATGCGATCGACCTCGGCGTTCGTGCGAAACCCGCCGGCGGCGAGGAGTCGGTCCTCCTGCTTGGCCGTCAATCCGAGGGTGCGTGAGATGAGCGTGACGCGGCGGCGATTGAGGGTGAAGCGCCCCAACTCCCACCGCATCCACGCATCCCGGTAGACCCCAGCCCGATCGGCGCAGACCTCCATGCTCTCGTTGCGCTTGTGGCGGAACTCGCGGATGAGCCGGCCGAGGTCGTTGGCCGGCTCATTCGTGCTGAACCCTGGCTGCGCTGTTCCCCGCGTGGGCGCACCGTAGTCACGGGGCGGCTTAGTTGGAGCGGGCTCCTTGTACTTGACGACCTGCGGATCGTCGAACCCGTACCACGCCATCAGGTCACGCGACCATTGGGGGAACGCCGTCAACCTTGCCGGCCTTGACCGACGCAGACCGAACCTCCTTGACGGAGGCGGGCGACCAGACGAACTGGCGAAGTAACGGGCCTACGGCAAAGATCACGGCGACCGACGGGGCGACGACCGCGATGATCGCCTGCTGTTGATCGTCGTCGATGTCGAGCCCGAACGCGACGCCGAACCCGACGACCGCCGTCAGGAACGACACGAGCGTCGAGACCACCACGGCCGGCTCGCGCTGGAGGAAGGACGTGGGCTGCTCAGGGGGCTGACGGTTCATGGTGTGCTCCTATGCCGATTTGATGCTGAGGCGAGGCGCAAACGCGGTCGCCGGTAGGTAGTGCCCGCCATCCTCCACGAGCCATCGCTTGCCCGCGGCGTCGGTGAAGTACCGCTCGATCTGGACCTTGTCCCGCACCAGGACCTTCGGGCCAGACTTGGCAGCCGCGGTGTCCGGTCGGCTGTACCGATTCGCATTGCGGAGGGCCTCCATCCGTCGTCGCACCGTGTACCACATCGCCCCGTCCACCTTCGCATCCGAGGGCGACCGATGCGCCAGCACCCGCTCCCACCAGTCGGGCAGCTCGGGCGTGGGGTACAGGGGCTTGGGCTTTGGGACGACGACGGCGACCGGCTCATCCTGGGCGGCTTTCATGATCTGCCGCGCCCGCTCGATCAACGCCGAGGTCTGCGCCTTGACGACCTGGAATGGACAGGTCTTGCCGGTGCCCAGCGTGAACTCCTCATGCCACCGGACAAAGCTGAACCCGTCCGCCGTGGTGATGGGGAACACATCCCACGGGATGCGCGCCTGATCGGCCCAGTAGGCGATGAGTTGGGCGACGGCCTCGAACGCGCCCGGCGAGAGCGGGGTGTCCTGGTGACCGCTGATCTCGATGCTGACCTGGTCCCGGTTGATCGCGTTGACGCCGTACTTGGCGACGAACGCCAACCCATCCCCGTAAGCGCCGGAGTAGGGACCGGACGCCCAGCCCGACGCCCGCCCGAGCGGGTCGTTCCAGCGCAGAATCTCGCCGTCCCGCGCGACGCCGTCCGTGGCCGCGACGCCCACGCCGTAGTCGGTGAGCGCCCCGACCGGACCCCGAAAGTACGTGTCCGTCCCCCACAGACTGCCAAGGATGCGGTGCAGGACCACACCCTTGACGGTCCGCTTGCCGAGGTCGTTCTGACCCCCGTTCTCCGGCTTCTCAATGGGGCGGTCGTTGTACTCCGGGTGCTCCACCCTCCCAAAGATCAGCGCCATCAGATGCGGTCCACCACTTTGAGGATGACCACGACGACGACGAGCAGGATCACGACGTAGACCAGCAACTCGACGGGATCATCCGCGTTGATGCCGGCGAGGGCTGCCGTATACGCGGGGGCAAGTGCGTTCATGGGGTGGTCTCCTCACGATCATCGTCCGGCATCCGCCGAAGTACGGTAAGCATAAACCCGCCCACATGGATCATCACAGGTACTTGATCCCGATGTTGATGGCGATGACGAGGAACGTCACCACGGCCGCCCATGTCTTGAACTGCGACTCGGTCTGGAGCTTCCAGTCGCGGATCTCACGGAGCGTGCTGTCGATGGACTCCATCTTCGCGACGTAGGTGTCGGCCCGCACGCACGCACCGATCGCCTCTCGGAGACGGTCGCGATCTGCTTGCGCGACGGCGACGCGGGAATCCGACGTGGCCTGGGTCATGAACATCGGCTGGCCCGCCTCGATCTTGTCGATGTCCAAACGGATCGCGTGGAGCTGCGTGTCCAGCATCTCCTTATGCACGAGGTCAGACGCGAGCGCATCGAACCGTTGCTGCCACATGTTCGTGGCGGCGAGGCGCACATTGATCGACTCCTCGGCCTTGTCGAGCGCACGACGGCGCTCCGCGTCCGCCTTGTCCTCTGCCTCACGCCGAACCTGGTCAAGATGCTCAGCCGATGCGTGCTCGCGTTCATGCGAGGCATGGTGCATCCTGGAGGCGGTGGCGACGGTTTCGAGTGCAAGGACCACCGCCTGTTCGGACGCCTTGAATCGAAGGTCCATCGTCCGCACGGTCTCGTCGAGCCGTTGACTCACGACCGCGATGGCGGCGCTCAGCTTCCCCTCGGCTGCTTGATCCACGGCACGCTCTTCCACCCTAGATGCACCACACCAGGGCGGCACAGGCGGCTGCGGGCTGGACCCATTCGTGCGTCGGCATGACGATGTCCTCCTAGAACCGAATCCCGACGCTGCCCGGCACGACCGCCACCGTCTACCGCTCCATCACCGTGATCGAGCCGGATACGTTCGTGGCGACCGCCGAGGTGGGGCGTTGTATGGCGAGTAACGTCGCGCCCGTCCACAGCCGGATACCCGGCCGGAGCGGTCCCATCGCCGGGCTGGCGAGAAAGGCCACCGGCACAGGCATGATCGGCAGCCGCGTCGCCAGCATGAGGCTGATCGACCCCGCCACGGCCGAGCCGCCCAGCGTGATCGACTGGACCGACCGGACGCCCTTGTCGCCGGCCGCCAGGGCGAACGCCACGACCGTGCCGGCGGCCGCCGTGGCCGGGAAGGCGGACAGGTTCCCGGTCTTGCCGGCCACCCCCGCGCTGTTGGTGTAGCTGATCGTCGCGGTGAGCGCGGCGGCCTGCGTCGTCGCGGTCGTGACCAGGAGCGACGCCTCGACGCCGTCCCCGTTGGTCGCCCCGAACATATCGCGAGGCGGGATGGTGACCGGCGTCATCACCTGGGCCGTCGTCAAGATCACGCCCAGACCGGTGTTGACCCAGAGCACGTCCCACAGCTCGCATTGCCCGGCCACCGACATCGTCGCGACGCCATCCACCAGGTAGAGACCGCCGCCCGTTGCCGGAAGCCACAGGGGTAGGCATCCCGCATCGGCGGCCGCATTGCCGTCGGTGGCTCGACCGTTGACGCCTGGCGTGCCCGGCGACCACGCGCCGGGGAATCCCGCGTCCTTGCCCCACGAGTACATAACGCCTACCGCCTCGGGGGCGGTCCCGGTCTTCTGCCAGGTCACAGAGCGGCCGATGGTCCCGCCCTCTGCCTGCCGTTTCGTTGTTCCCGCCGCGTCGAAGACCTGCCACCCCCCGCCCTCGTTGAAGGTCAGGCTCTCCCCAACCGCGAGCGATGCCCGGATCAGGCGGCGCTCGACCCCGGCGATGTCCATCTTGATCGTGACCGTGTGCCCGACCGTGTCGGTGTTGGCGATGGACAGGTGCTTGACCTGCTTGCTCTCCCCGACGGCGGCGGCGGTCACGAGGTTGACGTCGGTCGTGCCGTTGGTGACCTGAGACAAGCGGTTGAGCGTGGCCGCGCCCGTCGTGTGGACGGCGCAGAAGGCATTGCACTCCAGGGCCGCCGTGGCGTGCGCGGCGGCGAGGACGACCTGGATCGTGTCGGTGGTTCCGGTGACGGCGAGCATGGGGTTATCCGATCATCCACGAGAGGCTACGGGCCGCGTCGAAGCTGAGGCCGCCCGCAGGAACAGCAAGCACGCCGTCGTCACGGACAAACTTGGTGCCATCCGCGACGCCCGAGGCCAGCCTCGCCATCGCAAGCTGCCCGCTCACAATATCTGCTGCGGCGTGGGTGTGCGCCGTGCCCGACTTGGCATCGAGTGCCGTCTGCGTGGCCGTGCTGATGGGCTTGGCCGCGTCGGTCGTGTTGTTCGCACTGCCGAGGCCGACTTGCGCCTTGGTGACGGTATGCGGGTTGGCGCTGCTGCTCAGATGGGTGTCGATCTGCGCGTGAGTGTTCGTTCCGATGTTCGTCAGCAGGGTGTGGTCGGTGACTCCACCGCCGCCGCCTGCTGGGGCTGTCAGGGCAGCCCACTCGTAGGTCCCGCCCGCCGACTTGCGGCAGTAGGTCAGCACGTCGGCAACACCTGCGTCGCCACGGTCGAACATGACGGCGCCACGCCGGTCCACGGTGGGGGTGGGCAGGTCCGGCTGGGGTTCGACGATGAGGAGGTTCGTCCGAATCGGGCGGGCCATTACGTGCGCGGGACCGCTGCCGCCAGAATCACGCCCGAGGCGATGAGCCCCGTACCGCCCGAGACCTTCATCTTGCAGCGGACCGTGATCGTCGCGCCGGTGCCGACCTTCCCGTTCGCGGTGCCGGCAAAGGAGAGTGGAAGGTACGCGCCGGAGGACCCGTGATCCATGAAGTCGTAGACGCCGCCGTCGATGTCTGCCGCCGCCGAGATCGACTGTCCCACCGCCGAGAGCGCCATGATCGACCCGTAGGTCCACACGTCGTAGCGCACGCCGTTCGCCAGGGTGAGGGCGAGCGTCAGGTCCGCGACGCCCTGCCCCCCACTCACCGTGCTGGTGACGTTGGCGCCGGGGGAGGAGAGGCGGTGTGCCTCGTCCATGACAACGGGGTTGGGGGTGTACGACTCCCAGACGGTTCCGTTGAACCGGGCGACGGACCCGCTCGGCGGGGTGGCATGGTTCCAGTCGTCGAGCGAGGTCATCGTCGACAGCCCGTACTCCAGGAAGGTGCGTCGGTCGGTGATGGCGGCTGCGAGGTTGGTGGCGCCGGGCGCGATCGTGACCAGCGCCAGCTCCATCTCCCACGTCGTCGCGTTCTGCGTCAGCGCGGGTTCCCCCGCCCCCGCCACGCCCTGCACGAGCGCGGCGACTGCCGCGCCCTTGTCAGACCCGGTGCGGGTCACTCGTACGACGATGCGGTCGTAGCGGGTGGTGCCCGCCCCGTTGGAGGCGACAACGAACCCGGGGGAGGGGGCGCCATAGACGATATACGGGGAGCCCTTGACCAGCGCGCCGCCCGTCCCCACGACCACGACCATCCCCGACGCGGTGATGGCAAGCTGGTTGTCGATGCCGCTGAGGCATCCTGACCCGAAGCCCTCGAACAGCTTGGGAAGTTCGCCGGTGAAGAACACATCCGCCTGGATCGAGGTGTTCCCGGCGATGGTGCGCGTCTTGCCCGCGTAGGTGGCGGTCCATTGCACCGGGCCGGGGCTGCCGTTGTAGTCGTACTCGAAGCGACCAAACCCGTTCGTGACGGCGGACCCAATCACCGTGCCCGAGTCGGCGCGGGTGATGTTGACGGTCACCCCGGCGATGCCGACCCCGGTCGTCTCGTCTCGCACATGTCCAGCTAAACGCATCGCTACCCTCGTGCTCTACTGGTCCGCGACGCCAGCGGTGATGCGCGCTGGACGCCTTGACTCGCCTCGTGGACCAACTTTATCGCGGACTGTCCACTCTTGTCCTGAATGAAGTGCTCCTCGAAAATGTCAATCACCTTGTACCCCAGCCGTTCCAGCATGATGAGCTGCGCCTGGTCCTTCAACTGGACGTAGCTCTTGACCGCGATGTGATACCGCTCGGTCTGGACGCGCATCACCGTGTTCGACTCCAACAACACGAAGTCCGGTACGGCCCCGCCAGGTCGTGTACGTCCACCGGCGACTTTCGATTGGTACGACCACTTCTCCCCCTGCGGCCCAAAGAGCTTCAAGCACGCCCAGAAGATCATCCATTCGGAGGCCGAGTTGTTCCCGTTGATGAAGCCCGGTGGCGGCTCGCCCGGCCCCGAGATCAGGATGCCCTTGAACGCCTTGGCGAAGCGGCGCGGCCCGCCCGGTATCTGCGTCTCGTGGCGCGGGGTCGGGGGGCTGCCGACGGGACGACTCCCGAATCCCACCGGTGGTTTGAGCGTGCTCCGCACTACAGCGCCCCATCGTTCATCTCCGGCCAGACCTCGATCAGCGTCAGCTCCCGATCGCCCACGGTCCGGTAGCCCGCCTGGTTGGAGCCTCCCACGCCCGCGACCTTGGCGGTGCGCCAGTCCTGCCCCTCGAACCGGAACCCGACGAACCCCTCCTCGACGAGATCGTTGAGCGTCCGCTGGATGTCGGCGTTGCCCAACCCGTCGTAGGTCTTGCCGAGGTCGTAGCTCGCAGACGCCTGGGCGGTCCACGTCTGGTACGTATCCATCTTCTTCATGTACAGGGTGTTGATGTTCTCGACGAGGGGGGATGCGTCGCCGTTGGTCGTGGTCATCGTGATCCGGTAGCGCATCCGCTTACAGACCTCGCCCGCGTAGAGCGACCCGCCGTCCGGCAGCGCCAGATCGTGCAGCCCACACCGCAGGCGGTAGGTCTCGTTCGCGTCGGGGACCTCGGTCGCCAGGTTGCCTGCCAGATACCACGCACCGGCCTCGGTGTTGAGTTGGTACTGGACCGTGACCTCGGTGCCGGCGGGCACGGTGGCCCGCACGTCGAACGCGGCCAGGATGATCTGCGAGGCGGTCATGTTGAAGTCGAGCCACGAGCTCGTGACCTGCCCCGTTGTCTGGAATCGGATGTTCGGGTTCTGGAGGGGGGAGTGGAAGGACCGCGACAGCACGCGGGTCCAGAGCACGCCGCCGACCGTCCAGTAGAGGCGGTAGTGGTCCTTGTCATCGTCGTGTGAGGACGTGGCGATGTTGAAGGGGTTGCCCGCCACCGTCGGTGCGACCCAGACGGTGTGCCACGAACCAAGCCCGTCCATCTGCATGATGTAGGTCAGGCCGGTCGACCCCACGAACAGGAAGTCTCCGAGCGTGTCGACCTCCAGGGTGCCGACGATGGTGTCGGTGGCGATCCCCTGGTAGAGGAAGTAGGCCGCGTTCCACCCGCCCGCGCACGATACCGCGCGACCTCGATATTCGACGGGCACGCCGTAGTCGCGGCTGAGGCCGGGGTAGCTGACGGTGCTGCCGTCGTACCGGGCGGTGTCCACGCCGTAGCTGACCATCAGTTGCTCGCGCCATCGGATCGAGGCGTTGGCCGCGTCGGGGTGGGGCGGGAACTCCAACGAGGTCGGGTAGGTCTTGGCGGCGACCGGGTCGATGAACTCACCGCCCCGGTCCGTGATGAGCATGAGCCCCGGTGCCCCGGACTGATCGAAGTAGCGCAGGAGTTGGCGCGGGGTACTGGACCCGTCGTGGGTGAGGAGGAGCGTCCACGGGCCGGCGCTCCCGACCGGGTTCTGGTAGACCTCCCCGGCGGTGGTCAGTCCCCATATCTTGCTGTCGAACAACTCGAAGTCGACGAACTGCTTAGTCGTGTCGTTCGTGACGGTGTTGGCGATGGGGTTGACGCGGGCGTACCCCGCACTGCCGAGCGCCACGTACAGGAGCGCGTTCGCATCCGACCCCTTGAAGGGGACCGCGATCCGCCCGATCGGCGGGGCGGTCATCGCGCCGGTCGCCGTGGCGACGATGGTCCCCTCACCCTTGATCTTGTAGACCGTCGTGCCGGACGCGACCCAGAAGGTTGTCACGCCCGCAATCGTCACGTCGCCCAGGATGTACGCATCGACCACCGTGCTCAACGTCGTGGGGACCGCCTCGGCCAGAAGGGTCAGGCCGTGGGGATACCACGTATCGAGGGTGGCGACGCCCTGGTAGCGGGAGATGTCGGTCGCCTCTTGGCTGACCTCCAACTGCCCGCCGCCCTGCCAGTCCGACTGCGCGAAGTAGGACAGCCACGGGTGATCGCCACGGGTGTAGTCCCCGATGATGACCTTCTCGGGGTAGGCGCCGAGCCGCGACACCGGGACGACGGGCGCGGAGCCGGGCATCTGGAAGGTGTAGACGCGGCGGGTGCTCGGCCGATAAATCTGGAAGGTATGCGCCTGTGGCTTGGACGCGATGGCCTCCGACATCACCGCACCCGGACGGTGTTCGGGGGCAGCGCGGTCATGATCTGGTTCCGACGCTGGTCAGCGCCCCGTCGCCACTCGACCGCCCACTGCGACTCCTCCCGACGCCGGCCCCGCTGCGCGGCCAGGAACGACGAGACATCGAGGCGGAGGTAGGTCGGGTCGGCGTAGATCGGGTCGGCGTCGCCCGCAACCGCCGGGTGTATCCCGAACCCGCGCATCCGAACATTCTTCGCGTTGGCGTCCCAGGTCGTCGAGGCGTACAGATAGATGCGCCCCTCACCGGGCTTGGCCTCCCAGTGCTTCGCGGGGACATCAACCCACTGGTTGTGGCGGTAGAACTGCACCCCGTATAGGTGGGTCACGCCGTCGGGAATCAGGACGTACCCCGTCCCCCGGTCGTAGGCTGTTGCCAGCTCGTCGATCCGGGGGATGAGGACGCTGGGGAACAACTCGGCCAGGGACAGGTTGATCCGCTGGACCACCTCGGCACGCGACCATCCGTCGCCGTGCTTATTGGTCAGGTCGAGAACATCGCCGGTGGCCGTGGGAGCCGTCAATGGGGGGGAGAAGGAGAGAGAGCCCTGGGTCGCGCTGCTGCCGTCCACCACGGCGACGCGGCCGATGTTGGAGGGGTTGGTGGAGGAGACGACGTAGAGGTGACTCCCACGAAACGCATCGGTCGAATCGAAGATGTTCTGGTTATCGATGGCGGCGCCCGTGCCGCCGTCCGCCGTGAGCGTCAGGATGACGAGGTCGTCAAGTTGCGCGTGGATGTTGCGCCGAACCTCCTGCACGGTCGTCGACGCGAGGGCCGTGATCGTACTCGTCGTGACGACGGAGGGCGCACCGGCGCCAGAGTCAGAGATCGCGCCCGACACCTCGTCAACGTCGTAGGTGTTCGTATAGCGAACCCCGAGGTTGTCGGTCACGTCGACGAGCCACGTCCCGACGATGATCGGCGTGAACGTCACCAGGTAACGGTCGACGCCGTTCGCAACGATGACCGGCGTGAACGCCGACAGCATCGGGTTCAGGCTGGCATTGGTCGGGAACGTCCGGCCGGACGGCGCATAGATGAAGTCGGAGATGGTCTGGTTGGCGTAGTAGGCCACTAGACGAGACTCCTCCAGGCGTAGACCCCAGCGCCACCCTGCTGCATACCCTTGTCGAGCGTGTCGTCCGCCGCCGTGGTGGATCGAACCGCCACGGTGCAGCCCCGCCACAACTGGTTCACCGTGGGGCGCGCGGTCAACCGGACGAAGCTGCCGTCGCGGAAGGTCGCCGTGCCGTCGCCCGCCGTCGCGTCGAAGTAGGCGAACGGCGGGTACTGGTTGGAGTCGTCGACCAGCGTGTCGGTCGACCCGGCTTCCAACTGGAACGCTCGCGGGGTGCCGGTCCCGAGCGACATGATGTTGCCCGTGAACGAGCACCGGGGGGCGATGTTGACGAAGGCGACGTTCCCGCCGCCGAGGATGATGTTGTCGGCGTACAGGGTGTCGGCCGACGCCCCGAGGATCGCCACGTTGAGGGAGTTGCGGAAGATGTTGTTGGCGATGAGGTTGCGCGCGGGCTGGTAGGCCGCCCCGAAGGAGTTGGCCGAGTAGAGGGCGTACCCCTGTGCGCCGACGATGACGTTGCCAACGACGAGGCTGTCGACGAAGCCGTCACCGAGGCCGATACCGAGCCCCTGCCCGAGCGTCGGGTGAACGTCGACCGTGTTGTATCCGATGATGCTGCCCGGCTGGTTGACCGCCGTGCCGCCGACGATGAGGCCGCCAAGCGACTCCGTGAGCACGTTCCCAATCGTCATCGTGCGAGCGCCGGTGGTCTCGAACCCCTCTGTCTTATGAAAGCTGTTGAACATCTGGATGGAGTCCGCCTCAACCTGGAAGTTGCACCCGTTGGCGGTGTAGCGCATCGTGTTCTCGAAGAGGTGGTTTCGCCGGCCCAGGAAGGCGTGGACCGAGAACCCGTAGAGGTACTCGAATGTGCAGCCCCGGATCACAACGTCCTCGGGGACGACGCCCGCTTCGCTGTGGATGACCGTGATGCACGACCCCTGGAACTGATCGGCCGGCAAACCGACGCTGAACGTGGCGGGGGTCGTGCCGTTGTCGCCCTTGAAGTACAGGTCCTCGAAGACGACCTTCTGCTTGCCCTGGACGATGAAGGGCGCGGAGCGGGCCACGTCGACGCCGACGCCGGAGTTGTCGCCCCCCGGGGTGTTGATCAGGGCGTGAGCGTTGAGCCCCTTGATCGTCTGCCCGCCCAGCACGTCGACCCGCGTCAGGAGCGGAACGTCCGGGATCTGCGGCAGCAACCAGCTTCCGTCGCCCTCGACGTTCGGGGCCACCATCAGGAACCCGTTCGCGCCGATCTCGGTGCTCGCCCGTTGGAAGCGGCCGTAGTCGTTGGTCTCACTCCCGATGCGCGGCCAGTCGTTGATGTTGCGCCACGGAGCCGCCCGCCAGGCGGGGGCCTGAGCCACCGTGGCGATCAGCTCTTTGCCGGGGAAGCCAAGGGGGAAGACGGCCGGAATGGACATGACTAGGTCGGTCCGCCGGACAGCGCCACGGTGTACGAGGCATTTGCCAGCGCCGATAGCGTCACCGTCGCTGGGAGGGGGAAGGATGCGGCGAGGGTTCCGCCCTCGCGTCCGACCGCGTACATATCTCCAACCCCCGCGATGTGGGCCAGGAACGATGCCGTCGCGTTGTCGCACACGAACCCAACGTAGTGGACGACGCCGGCCGCCTGCGTGATAGCCGCAGCCGGAGTAGCGGTCACTAAACCGGAGGCCAGAACCACGGTCGATCCCATCGAACCCAGCCGGGTCAGCGTCGTCCCGTCGCTTGAGTAGAGGCCCATGTCGTAGTTGCCGATACTCACCGAGACCCGGAAAAACAGCTTGGCAACGGTGCGAGCCGCGACAAGCGTGTCCAGGCGGTAGAAGAGGCCCTGGCTGGCAACGAGGGTCTGGAACGATTGCGGCGCTGCTGCGGGGACCGTCCGAAAGTGGCTGTCGGAGTTGACGAGCTTTGCCGCGCCGCCGCCCGAGCCGCCGCCCGAGAAGAATCCGCCGTGCATTACTCCACCCACGCGATCTTGAAGTTGACGGACGCGCCGTCACCCGCGATGTGGATGTGGGTGTCGGCGCGGTGCCGGACGATGGTGTGAGCGCCGGCGTCGATGTACCCGAGGTTGGTCGCGTTGGGCACGATGGTGGCGCCGGTGTCGGTGACGGTGATGCGGGCGTTGCCGGTCACAAAGATGACCGCGCCGCGCACGTCAGCGGGGATGGCGACGGCGGTCGTCGGGGTGGTCGGCGCCGCCGTGGTTGCCACGCCGCCGCCCCGGAACCGCATCAGATCAGATTGACTCATGGGTATTCTCCGATCCTACGGTCCGGGGCGGACGGGGGTTAGGACTTCTTCTCGCCAGTCGTGGGTCGGCCGGTGAGACGGCTGGCCCGATCGGGCTCACGCTCAACGACCTGCTGGGCCGTGCTCTTGCCGTTGCCCTCGTTGCCGCCCGGCTCCCGAGCGGCGTCGGCCTTGGCCTCGCGGACAACCTGCTTGGTCGCCTGCTTGCCCTCCATCGCGTAGTCGGCCACGATAGTGACGCCGTCCGCGCCGGGGGCGCCGCCGACCAGCTTGTTGACCTCGTGGCCGAGGTGGGCCACGGACGGCCCGGTCTCGTGGAACTGCCGGGCGTCCAGCTCGTTGCCGTCCGCGTCGGCGTAGGTCTCGAACCCGCCGGGGGCGACCGACTTGACCGGACCCGTGGGCTCGGTCTTGGCCTGCTCCTCGTCCGGCTCGATCACGTTCTGATTGATGGCGACGGCGAGGATGCCGTCCTCTCCAAGGAACGTGGTGCTCGCCGCGCCAAACGGGTCCTCTGGGGTGCTCTTGCGGTATCGCTCGCTCATGTCGTCCTCTACTCCCTGGAGCACGGCATCGACCGCCGCGCCCTGTAGCTGCATGACGTAGTCCGTGAACGCACGGATGCCCGCAGCGTCGTTGGTGAACTGCCTGCCCTCATAGGCGAAGGTCAGGCGGATGTCCTCGCGTGCGTCTAGCACGCCACTGGCGATGTACGACCGAATCTCGTCGGCCACGGCGGGGTGCCGGGTGGAGTAGCGGTAGTCGTGGAAGTTGATCCGGTTCATCCCCCCGTTCGCCTCGATGGCCTCGTGGCTCCGCAGGCGCAGGTTGATGTTCGTGCCCGTGTTCGGGCCGGGGGTGGCGATGAAGTTGAAGCTCGCGTCCGCCTCGTGGACCGACGCGATGGTCGGGGCGGGCATGTAGCCCACGCGACCACGCCTGCTCGTCACCGGACCGCTGACGACGTTGACCACGCTTGTCTCCTTAGCGCGCGACGGGGGGCAGGACGCCCCCCGTCATTCTAGTCTAGACCGTGTCGAGGTTCGGGTAGCTCGCGTCGCTCAGCGAGAAGCTGTGCCACATGGCCCGACGCCGGTTGCCGGGGAACATCGCCCCGAGGTCGCAGCGCAGGAACCCGGTGTCGTACCAACCGTCCGAGGAGTAGAGGCCGTCAGACCACATGCCCCCCTCGAACCAGCGGAAGTCCCAGTCGGACGGGTTGATGAGGATGATGCGGGCATCGTCCTTCATGTTCCGGTTGACCTTGAAGGTGATGTGACCGAAGTCGGAGTGGAACCCGTCCTCACGGAGGTCCAGGTCGCCACCGCCGGTGTAGCGCCGGTTGCTCTTGAAGAAGCTGTTCATGATGCGCTTGGCCTTGTAGCCCATCATCAACTGCGTGCCCATGCCGGTGCCGGTGTCGTGATAGACCTGCTGGAGCCCAGACAGGATGTCGTTCAGGTCCAGCGCCCCCGTGACCGGGATGCTGTTGGCGGTGGTGAAGTGGATCAGGCCGCCCATCATGGACGGGTTCTCCAGCGTGCCGTCGCCCTCGGAGGGGACTCCCCAGAGGAACGCGGTGTCCAGTTGCTCCTTCGCCTCACGCGCCTTGCGCTTGCGCTCGTAGGCGAACCGATCGCCCTTGACCTCCTCGTCGGGCGTGATCTTGCCACGGTGGGTGATGGTCCAGGTGTACTCAACGATCTGGCAGAAGTTGCTGAACACCTCGCCGTACGCGCTCGGGGACTGGACGTAGTCCGCGCCCTCGGGGATGGCCGGCGCCATCTTGTAGATGATCGTGCCAGCGGCGGCGGCGACGGGGGTGGACCCACCGACGCCACGGAGGACGGTGACGGTGCCGCCCGCCGCATCGACGGCGAGCACCCGGCCGCGCTCGGTGGAGACGCGGTAGAGCTGATGCTTCTGGAAGATGACCGCCGACGCGACCGTGATGGTCTCGACGGTGTTCGCGGCTACGGCCGCCAGGCCAGCACCGGCGATGGTGGTCTCGTTGGGGACGCTGTCGCCCTCACCGAACTTCAACTCGATCTTGTTGGTCGTCTTGCCCCGTCCCTTGGCCGGCTTGCCGGACCCCATGAGGAGGTCGGCCATCGGGGCCTCGACCTCTCGCATGTACGGGATGAAGTTCTCGGCCATCGGCCGAATGTAGAGCCCATCGGGCTTGCTGCCGCCGGCCACGGTGTTCCGGTAGCTGTTCATCATGTCGCGGGTGACGGTAAGTGCCACGGGAGTTCCTTGTGTCTAGCTGGCCCGTGCGGGCCTGCGTCCATAGGTCGCATCGTGCTGGGAGAAGAAGTCGTCGATGTTCTCCGGTGCGTCGACCGGGGCGCTCGATCCACCCCGTCCTGCGCCGCCGCCCGTCGCACCCTCACCGTCGTCGCGCCGTCGCTTGGCAGTTGCCGAACGGACGCTGTTGCGGGCTTGGCTGCGGACACGGGCAAGATGGTCGGCCATCGCCTCCATCTCCTCTGGGCTGGACCGGATGTTGGTAAGGACCGCTCGATCGTCCGGGTGGAGGGGGCGGGCTTTCGCCTGCACCTTCATCCCGTCGACCACGCGACCGCCCGCAGCGATGAAGTCCAGGGCCGTGCGGTGCTGCGTCTGGAACTCGCGCTCCGTCTGCTCCTGCTCGGTCCGTTGGTTGAGCTGCTGCGTGACCTTCGCCGCGTGCTCGATGGCGAGCTTTGCCATGAACTGCGCCCGGTCTTCCGGGTCCATCGCGTCGATCCGGGCCTGCCATTGCGTGAGCTGGGCGTTGACACGCTGCTGCTCCTCGCGCTGGCGAGTCTCGTCTGCGACACGGTTGGCGGCGTTCGTCGCCTCCTGCATCTGCTGGAGCATCTGGCGACCGCGTGGCGTCTGGGAGAGGCGGTCGAAGACAGCGTCCTCGTCCTCTGCATCGGCGTCGTCCGTATCCTCAGCCGCGTCCCCGTCGGGATCATCGGCGTCCGATCCAGCCGGAGAGCTCCCGTCGTCCGCGTCGTCGTCGTAGCCGTCGTCGGTGTCCTCGTCGGCGCGCGGAGCAGGCGCCTCGGCCTGCTGTCGCGTCGCCCGGTCGGGACGTGGAGCGGGGTCTACCTCGGCGTCGTCGGCGTTGGGGAAGTCTGCGGCCGTGCTCTCAAAAGCCCGGTCGAGGTCGTCCTCCCAATCGTCTGCGTTTCCAGGGGTCCTCGATGTGTCGGACAACGTCGGTCTCCTTGTTGTTGCACTCTACACCACTGCCGCAAGGTCAGGCTGCGTTTGGGCGCTCCCCTCGCCCGGTAGGGGAACGTGCTTGGTCTCGTCGTCCTCCCGCGTCTCGTTGATGAATGCGGCGATCGAGAAGTCCTTGCCGTACCGCTTGCGCTTGTCGGCCCACTCCTCGTACTTGCTGACGATCCACGCGCCCTCCGGGGGCATGAGTCCGGCCTGCTCCACCGAGGCGTCCGCCGCTTGGCGCACCGGGCCGGGCAGGGTGGCGTAGTAGACCTTGTAGCCGTACTGCTGGGAGAGGAGGGCGTCCACCTCGATCAGCCAGGTGTTGTAGTCCCCGAACGCCGTCTCGACCTGCTGGTCCCACGACTGCTTCTTGCCCCCGCCCGTGGTGGCGCCACCCGTGCCGGGCGCGCCGGTGGCCTCGGCACCCGGCATGAGCGCGTCGCCCTCGCCGGTGGAGAGGGTAGTGGGGGCGTCGAGGCGCATCGACCGCCCCCGGACCGCCATGTACATCGCCACGTTGGTCATCTCCATCGCCACGTAATGCTGAATCTCCTGCGGCGTGGCGTTGGCTCCGGCCCGCTCACGGGCGCGACCGAGCAGCCCGTCGACGTGGCGCTTGGCGTTGGGGTTCGTGCGCGACAGCTCCATCGCGTACTGGTAGAGACCTGCGTCGCCGCTCGCACCCCAGGTGTCGAAGACCCCCTTACGCCACGCGGCGAAGTTGGCGTAGTCGGCGTGCGCCTCGGTGTAGAGCTTCTTCTCGTCCTTCAGCTTCATCACCGAACCGTCAGGGTCGTTCTCCGCCAGCCAGGCATCGGCCACCCGCCCGCGCTCGTCGGAGCTCATGCGGGCAAGATCGGCGTCGCGGTAGACGTAGCCGCCCACCCGGATGTACGCCGAGGTCGTCGCCGTGGTGTTGCCCCCGATGTTGCCGCCCTCGAACGCGATGTCGTAGTAGGTGCTCAGGTAGCTGCGGTCCTGCTCGGTGCCCATCCCCTCGACGACGTGCTGCGTCTGCCGCAGGCGCGCCGCCTCGGGGGTGTACTCGGTGAGATCGCGGGCCGTGCCCACCCCAGATCGCATCCGTTCGAGGTCGCCCGCCGCGTAGGTGACGCCGAACTCCCCCTTCCACTTCAACAGGAAGTCCGCCTCCTCCACGCTGATCGCGCCGTCCGCGTAGGGGTCGGGACGGGGGGCCAGCAGGGACGCGCCGTCGGACTGGCCCTTGGTGCCCGTGGGCGTCGCGCCGGGGATGTACTCCTGGTACTTGTCCATCTCCATGCGCGTCGTCTGCCGCATCGGCTTCCGTCCCTGGACGACGGCGGCGGTGATCGCGGAGAGCTCCATGCTCCACGAATACTGCTTGACCGCCGTGTCGTAGAGCGGCCCTTCCGTCTCGCGTTCGGTCAAGACGTACTCGTTGATCCAGACGAATCGGTCGTGCTCGGGCGACCCGACCTCCTTAGACCCGTAGGCGAGGTACTGCTCCAACGTCATGCCGTGCTCCTCCAACGCGGCATCCAACATGACGTTGTTGATGATCTGGAGTCCGTAGGCGGACTGCGGCTCGGCGTCGACCTGCATCCCCAGGACGCCCGTCGTGTACTCACGGATGCGCTGGAGCCCGTCCTCGAACGGCTTGCCGAGGTAGCGTTCGTTGCCCTCCCCCAGCAGCCCGTGCGCCGCCGCCAACTGGATTGCCGACCCGAAGAACTTGCGCTGTCCGTAGGTCCCGATCGGATCGAGCCCGATGGTCGAGTCGCCCAGCAGGCCCGTGTAGTTGAGGACCGCGCCCCAGATGGGCAGCAGGCCGAACCCCTTCTCGCCCGTGTCCTGAAGGAGGGTGCCGAGGAACGTCGCATCCTCACTCTCATACCCGCCGGTGTCCATGACGAACGTGTCCAGCAGCGCCGCCGCCGAGAGCGGGTTGAAGAACAGCGCGAGCCCGCCCGGACCCGTCCACATCTTCAGGTAGCCCTTGAGCCCGTCGGGCCAGCCCTCGACCTCGGCCTGGTTCTGGCTCGCCTGCGCGGCCCGGAAGTAGGTTGCGGCGAGGGCGGGGTTGCGGAGTCCCTGCTCGATGTAGAAGGGGATGGCGCGGGTCATCCACATGTGGAACGGAATCACGCGCCGAGCGAAGTCGTCGATGTTGCGGGACGCGCCGGGGAACAACACCTTGTTCGTGGACGCGACCGCCTCGTCGGAGAAGAATCGGACCTTGTTGATCCAGTCGCGGGCCAGTCGATCCCCGAACGCATTGGCCTTGGCTCCATTCTTGGAGTGCTGCGCGCCGAGCTTGGTGAACGCCTCGCGGACCTGATACTGGTCGAACTCCTTGCCCAGCGAGCGGAAGGTTGCCTCGATCTCCTCGTCGCCCAACCCCGGCATCATCGTCCGGGCGCGCTCCTTGAACACGGTGAGCGCGTTCGCCTTCATCTCGGGGATGGTCGAGACGAAGTTGTGGTCGTAGGCCGACGACCGGAACGCGAACTCGATCCCGTTCGCCGCCTCCTTGGTCCACTTCTGGCCGGACAGTTTGGCGTAGGCGTCCATGCCCCCATCAAAGACCTGCGAGAACCCAGGGCGGGCGGGGTAGGCAGCACGACGCAGGAGCTTGGCGGTCTTGTCGTCGGCGGCGGACCCGATGACGCCTCGCTCGTAAACGCCGGCGTTGACCCCACCGAGGCCGTAGGCGACGGATCGCTCGGCAGGTCGACCCGCCCTGGGGACCTCGGCGCGCCGCGCCAGGTCCCAGACCTCGCCAATCATCCGTCGGTCGATCAGCCCCTTCATCGCCATGCCCTGCCCACCGATGATGAGCTGCATGACGTTGCCGAGGAAGTAGTTGGAGATGAGCGTGCGAGGGGCGGACCACCACGTCATCAGCGCGTGGGAGGAATACCCAGAGGAGTAGCGGTCCAGGAGCCGCCCGATGGCCCCCGGCTCGGGAACCTCCTTCTCGATCAGCAGGTCGCGCTCTAGCTTGCCGAACGCATCGGCCAGCTCGTCGTCGCCCGCATCCACCAGCGCCTTTCCGCCCAGATGCTCGACGAGACGTTGCTCGTAGCTCCGACCTCGCAACGTCTCGTGAGAGAGGAACGTCTGGTCGAGCATGTCACGGGACTTGTCGGAGATGATGGGGTCGGTCCCGACACCGGGGGGCATCCCCAGCGTGGACGTGCGGATACGTGCCGCCTGCGCCGCGAGGTCCTGCCCCCGCGCCCGGAGCCGCGCCTCTGCGAACTTCGCCTGGATGTAGAGGAGACGCTGCGTCTGGGGCGAGACGGCGAACAGGTTGGTGCTGCCCGCCGGTGGGGTGTACGGGATGCGCTCGGCGTCGGCCACGTAGCTGATCGCGGCGGCCTCGTTGAGGTTCTGGGGGATGACGATAGGCGCCATGCCCGACGGGGGCGATACGTTCTTCAGGTCGTCGAGCTGGACGCGGAGCTCGACCCGACGCGCCTCCAAATGCATCAGGTCCTTCTTGGCCTGCGCCGTCACCTTGTTGTCGATGATGCCGGACTTCGAGGGCTTCTGCGTGCGGGTGACGGTGTTGATGTCGTAGGTGACCTTGTCGATCTCGCGGAGGACCGTCTCTAGTCGCTCGATCGTCTCGGCCATGCCGGTGTCGCCCAGGTCCACGTCGGCCCCGAACATCCCACCTTGCTGCGTCGGCGCACCCTCTAGCGCCCGGCGTCGGGCGTTGGCGACGATGAACTCGTCGACCATCGCCTCGGAGAACTTGCCGTCCACCGTCTTCTTGAACAGAATCTGCGCCTCACCCGACGAGAGGTTCCCCTCGCGGATGGCGCGACCGATGGCCGCCGCCTTCTCCACGGAGATGCGCGGGCGCGAGGCGTCCACCTGCTCCTTCAAGTCGTCGGGCAGGCTGCGGAGGTCGTAGTACCGCTTGGCCTTGGCCGCTCCGTAAATCTCGCCCGATGCCACCTCGTCGAGCGACTGGCCCGACACCTCCATCTTCAAGGCGATCTTCTCGCCTTCCTCGGTGGGCTTCAGGGCGATGCTGTCGTTGGACCCAAGCGCGATCAGTCGCAGCTCGGAGTCGGTCCCGGAGACGACCTGCATGGGGACCTCGTTGGGAATGGTCCCGTCCGCGATCATGCGGCGCATGGCCTCGCGCCGGTTGTGGCCGGAGAGGACCGTGAAGGTGTGGTCCCCGTTCGCCTTCACCTTCAATGCGTCGACCCGCTTGGGGTCCCAGTTGGCGATGATGCGCTGGACCTTGTCCTCCACGAACTCGACGTGCCGCATCTGGAACTGGGTCATCGCGGTGAGGACGTTCTCGATCGGCGCGACGTAGTAGTCGGGTAGGACCCGCGACGTACCCGCCGGGATGACCTGCTCCACCGGATCGGGCGTTGCGTCGAGGGTGTCCGTCGCGTAGGTGATCCTGCGCCCCGCGATGGGGTCGGGCGTGTCGACGACGACAGACGGCTCGTCGACGGGGACGGGCGTTGGCGCATCGGGCAACGTCGTCTGGTCCACGCCGTCGGTCGTGGCACGGGCGGAACGGTAGCGCGTCTGGAGCCCGTTCAGCTCGGTGATGTTGGCGTCGGTGTATCCCAGTGTCCGCAGCCCAGCGCGGGCTGACGACGCCTGCTGGTCGGTGCCGAACACGGCGTAGCGGACCAACGCCTCGGGCGGCGGACCCGTTCCGTTGGGGTTCTTCTTGCTCTTGTGTGGGGTGCGTGCGAACTCTGGCCCTGCCTCGGGCGTGTCAAGAACGGTGCCCATCTCGTCGTACTGCTGGTAGTTGTAGTCCCACAGTTGGGCGTCGGGGAAGGCGTTGGACGCCGTCTCGTAGCGGGACACCATCGTGCGAGCGTGCGCCATCTGCGAGGTCGGCTCGCCACGCTCACGAGCCATGTGGGGTTCGGTGATCGCCCGGTCCTGCGCCTGCCACGACGCGTGCCGCTCGGGGTCGATAGCCTGCGCCCGTGCCTCCCACGCCCCCTGGTCCTGCGGGCTCATGTCCCACGTCCGCCCGTCCGGTGCCATGTCGGGGTCGAGGTTCGCCGTGATCTGCGCCTGGACCGCCGCGTCCTCTTGGCTCCGCCGGGCCGTACGCTTCGTGCGCGTTGCCTCCCGCGTCTTGTCGTACTTGCGCTTGGCCGCCGTTGCCCGTCGCTGGTACTTGGACGGCGATTCTCCGTCCAACCGCTCGACATCGAAGCTGGGCGCGTCCCGACGCAGTCCGTCGAACACCTCCCCGTTCTCGTCGTAGCCCGCCGCCACCAGCTCATCGTCGATGGCGTCGAGTTCCTGGCGGACCCGCTCGATCAGGGGGTCGTCGTCCGGGGCGTCGTAGAGCGCCCGCTCAATGCTGGAGAGGTAGTCCTGCCGCGCTCTCAGCCCGCCCTCGCCCAGATCGTCGAGGTCGTAGAACGTCCACTCGTCGTCGGCCCGAGGCTCCCGCGTGACGAGGTCGATCTCGCCTGCGTCGACATCGTAGCCACCGTCAAGACGCTCGGCGTCGACCGGGAACCGACGAGCACTGGACGACGGGTCGGTCACGACTGCTTCGCTGAGGTCGTCGCGTGCGACAACAGGAGGCTCGTCGGGTGCGACAACATCGTCCGTAACGGCGGCTGCTTCTAGTTCGGGCTGTCGGACCGTGGCCTCGGGCTCCACGCGGGGGATGTCGGGCGCGGGGGTAAGCACCTGCCCGGTGGGTGCAAGCTCGCGCTGTCGTGGGTTGGGGTCAACGATCGCGGGGTCTGGCTGGACACGCGTGGTGCGGGGCGCGGGGATGTCGAGGACGACGGGCTCGCCGCCGACGTTGAGCACCGGGCGACCGTCGTTGTCGAGGAACGTCGGCGCCTGACTGCGGCTGGTTGTGGACTGGACGCGGATTGGGCGCGACGCCGGGACGTAGAGCGCATTGGGGTCCGGGGGTGCGACGTTGCTCGGGACCGTCGTCGTGGGCGCGACGTTCGACGGCATGTCCGCGTTGGGGGATGTGCGCTGCGGGCGGCTCGGCAGGGTGCCGAAGGGCTCCATCGGGACACCAACGGGCTCCGGGGTGGGAGGCAGGTAGAACGGACCGTTGGCCCGGACGATCAGCTTGCCGTTCGCGTTGGTCTCGACCAGGCGCCCACTCGTATCGAGGCGGACCGTTCCTCCTGTCCCGTCGGGGTAGGCGGTGACCTCGCCCGTTGGTGGCACGATGCGGCGGCTTGGCCCCTGGGTTCCCAGGTTGACGGGGTAGGAGGGGACCGTGAGGGGCTGACCCGTAACGGGGCCTGGTCCCTGCGGGGTGGTGGGCAGGGGTCCGCTCTGCTGCGCCGTCCCGGTGGGCGGCATGGACCATTGCCCGGTGTTGGGG
>Ga0136611_10000706_pt1 | contig 22549 bp, 25 predicted proteins | sample AntDrymUQ2232306_2_FD_106645 | JGI IMG/M metagenome (GOLD analysis project Ga0136611, IMG submission 106645) | Polar desert sand microbial communities from Dry Valleys, Antarctica - metaG UQ223 (23.06) | ecosystem: Environmental > Terrestrial > Soil > Desert | place: Antarctica: Dry Valley...
AGGCGCCGCACTGCTGCATCACCAGCCGGTGCTCCCGTGCCGCCGCGACGTAGCCGTGGTACTCCACGTCATTCGGCGCAACGACGATCGTCATACCCTTGTAATCAGTCATGCTTTTGCCTCTCCTATCCAGTGTCGCTCGTCCTTGCTGAGCGTTCAGCCTTGGGGTGGTGTTCCGTCTAGCCGCGGCTAGACGGAACACTGACGATTACTGAATGATGGCGGCTGTGGCCCGCCGCGATCCATAGGCACCACGCTAAGCGGCGCGACGCCGGTTGGCAAGCCGGTGTGCCTGCGTTGGCGCTATGGGATGAGCGCGATCCGCCCCTGGACCTCGCCGCGGCGCAGCCGGTCCAGCACATCGTTCACGTTGTCGAGCGGCTCCGTGGTCACGGGTGGCTGGATCGCGCCGTGGGCGATCAGTGCGAGCACCTGGCGCAGTTCCTCGCTCGTGCCCCAGAAAGAGCCGAGCGTGCTCACCTGCTGCGCGCCATAGCGATAGGTAAGCAGCGGCGCGCTCACCGAGCCGAGGCCGACCAGTTGCACGCGCCCGCCCGGCCGCACGATCTGCTGGGCGGTGCGGAGTGTCTCTTCGACGCCGACAAAGTCCGCGACCACATCCGGCTCGCGCGCTGCAAGTGCCTGCACGGCGGCGGGATCGCGACCGTCCACCACCTCGTGCGCGCCATGGGCGAGCGCATACGTCAGCTTCTCCGGCTGGAGGTCCACGGCGATCACGAATGCGCCGAGCAGGCGCGCGATCTCGACGCCGTTCATGCCCAGCCCGCCCAATCCGATCACCACCACCGTCTCGCCCGCCTGCACGCGCGCGACACCGCGCAGGGCGTGATAGGGCGTGAGCACGGCATCGGTTGCGACCGCCGCCTGGGCCGGCGTGACGCCCTCCGGCACGGGGATCGCGTTACGCGCACGGCAGCGCACAAACTCGGCGTAGGTGCCGTCCGCGCGCAGGCCGACCGACGGTCCATGCGGGCAGAGGTTCTCCTCGTTGCGGCGGCAGAAGCGACAGTCGCCGCAGCTATTGGGGCCGAAGACGGCGACCATCTGGCCGGGCTGCACGCCGCTCACGCCTGGACCAATTTCCTCGATTGTGCCCGCGCCTTCATGCCCGAGCGTGAGTGGCGTGGCGCGTGGGGCAGGGCTTTCGAGGATGTGAAGGTCGGAGTGGCAGACACCAGCGGCGCGCACCCGGATCAGGACTTCGCCGGGACCGGGGTGCGGCTGCTCAATCTCCTGCCGTTCAAGTGGGTGGTGGGGACCAACGAAACGCCATGCGCGCATTGCTTCGCTCCTTCTCGCCAGGTGGGTATGGCGAACGGTACGGGCGTAGCGTACAGGTGAGGCAGAGCAGCGCGACAGCCGCCCGCGCGAGGCCGCGTGCGCGCGTACAATGAGCCGGGGGCGGGAGGATGCGCCCGGTGCCCCGGAGGGATGCGATGGTGCGAGAATCAGCGCTCGGCGCGGGGATCGCGGCGGCAGCGATCGCCGATACGCCGCACTGGGATCAGGCGCTCGGCCGCGCGCTGGGCGAGGTCGGGGACACGCTGACAGCGCAGCCTGACCTCGTGCTGCTCTTTGCCGCGCCCGCCTACGCGCAAATGTTCTCCTATATGGCCGCCGTCACGCAGGAGCGCACCGGTGCCGCGATCGTGATCGGCTGCTCCGGTCAGGGTGTGATCGGTCCGGGACGTGAGGTGGAGGAGCGCCCCGCGCTCTCCGTGCTCGCCGCATCCTTACCTGGTGCGCGCCTCCACGCGGTCCACATCTCCCAGGCGACGGTCGCGGGCGATGGCACGCCGGAGGCTTGGCATGCGCTCACCGGGGTAGACCCGGAGGACGTGAATGCGTGGTTGATCTTCTCGGACCCCTTCACGATTGACACGGAGGCACTGCTGCGCGGGCTGGCGCGCGCCTATCCGGGCGTGCCGCTGATCGGCGGCGTGGCGTCCGGGAGCATGACGGAGCGCCGCACCCACCTTTTCCTCAATGGCGACGTGCTCACCGCGGGCGCGGTGCTGCTCGCGATCGGCGGCGCCTACACCGTGCGGACCGTCGTCTCCCAGGGCGCGCAGCCGATTGGCGCGCCCTGGACGGTGACGGGCGCGCACGAGAACGTGCTCGAGACGATCGGCGGCCGGCCGGCCTACGAGGTACTTGTCGAGACGTTCCACACGCTCGCGCCGGAGATGCAAACGCGCGCGCGTGCGAACCTGCTCGTCGGCCTGGCGATGGATGAGTACCGGGACGAGTTCGGCCGCGGCGACTTCCTGATCCGCAACCTGCTCGGCGGCGACCAGCAAACGGGCGCGCTCGCGATCAGCGCCTACCCGCGTGTCGGTCAAACGATCCAGTTCCAGGTGCGCGACGCGGACGCGGCGGACGAGGAACTGCGCGCGATGCTGGTGCGCGAGCGAGCGGAGCTGGGCGAGAGGCGGCCAGTGGCGGCGCTGCTCTGCGCCTGCAACGGGCGCGGCCTCGGCCTCTTCGGCGCGCCGGACCACGACGCGCGCACGCTGGCGGAGGAGTTGGGTCCGGTGCCGGTGGCGGGCTTCTTCTGCAACGGCGAGATCGGTCCGGTGGCGGCACGGCATTCCTGCACGGCTTCACCGCGAGTATCGCCCTGATCGTGCCGGTCGAGGGTGGTTAGTGGGCTGTTTTGGCTGTCTCGGCCGGCTCGGCTGTCTCGTCTTTCTGCTCGCTGCTGCCGCGGTGGCGCTGATCTTCTTCCTCGCCGCCCGGCCGGTCGGGCCGCGATATCTGGACGGCGCGTTCACCTACCAGGTCGGCGGCAGCAGTCGGGTTGTACGCCTCTCCGATGAGGCCGCGCGCCGCTTTGACGCGAAGGTGAACGGCAATATCCCCCAGAGCGAGCTCCTGGAGGCGGTGACGCGCGGCGTGCCGGTGACGGAAGCGGAGCTGAACTCACGCCTCGCGGAGGAACTGGCGCGGCAACCACTGCGCGGCACCGGCGCGCGGGTGGAGCGGGTCTTCATTCGGATCGGCGCGGCGGGCACGCGCGCGTATGTCTACACCTCAGTGCGCGGGATCCCGTTCGTGCTTGAGGGTGACCTTGCGATCCGGGCCGGCAACGGCGCGGTCGAGGCACGGCTGACGGAGATCCACGTGGGACGCCTGCCGCTGGACCCGTTGCTGCCGGCTATCCTGCGCGCGCTGAGCGATTACGGCGGCGTCGCGGACCGGATCTCGCTCGTGATCCCCAGAGATGTGCGCAGCATCCACACGGAGGAGGGGCAGCTGCGGGTGATCATCAACCCACTCGGCGGTCCATAGTGCAGGGTCAGGCGACTAGGTGGAGAATGCGACCCCCGGCCCCTCTCCGCACACGCGGTGGGTGGGGAGGGGCCGGGGGAGGGGTTCGCAGACCGGGCAGGTCGCGCACGCGCTATGCTCGGTTTTACAAGCCCGTCCGCCCCGCTGGTTCCGGGAGTTGACCGTGGTTGTCCTCGGCACGCTTGGGATGATTCTCTTGCTCAGCGCATTCCTCGCCAACGCGGCGGGCCGGCTTGCGGCGAGCGGCGTGCTCTATCACGCGCTCAACGCGCTTGGGGCGGGGCTGCTCGTGTGGTATTCCGTCTACCTCGGTGTCTGGGTCTTCGCCGTGCTGGAAAGCGTCTGGACGGCGGCGGCGCTCGTCAACCTCGTACGCGCGCTCCGTGGGCGTTCCGCGTCTCAGTTGCCGGAGCCGTAGCGTTTACGCGACGCGTCTCGCGTGAGCGTCCGGCGTGCCCCTCAGAGTGCGGGTGTGTAGACTAGGATGGAATCTCCGCACTGGTGCGGGGTTGAGGAGGAAGGTGCGTGCGAGCGATTGAATATGCGGCGCCCACGAGCGTCGAAGAGGCGATTGGCATCCTTGCCCGCTACGGCAGCGGCGCGCGGATGCTCGCCGGCGGCACGGACATCATCGTGATGGCGCGCGAGGGACGGCGGCAGGTAGACATCCTCGTCGACGCCAAACATATCCCGGAAATCACAGAATTGCGCTTCGAGCCGGACGGCGGCCTCTTCATCGGTGCCGCCGTCTCCTGCGCCGTGATCTACGAGGACGCGCAAATCCAGCGGCGTTTTCCCGCGCTCGTGGACTCGGCCAGCCTGATCGGCGGTATCCAGATCCAGTCTCGCGCTAGCCTGGGCGGCAACCTCTGCAACTCCTCACCCGCGGCCGATTCGATCCCGACGCTAATCGCGCTCGGCGGGAACTGCCAGATCGCGGGACCGAACGGGCGACGGACACTGCTGGTCGAGCAGTTCTGCACCGCGCCAGGCCGCAACGCGCTCACGGAGGGCGAACTGCTGGTCGCGATCACCTTCCCCGCACCCGCGCCGCACTCCGGCGCTGCCTTCCTGCGCTTCATTCCCCGCAACGAGATGGACATCGCGGTCGTCAACGTCGCCGCGAGCGTCACCCTGAGCGGGGACGGACGCACCTTTGCAGCGGCCCGCTTCGCGGTTGGTGCGGTCGCGCCCACGCCGCTCTTCGTCCCGGAGGCGGGCGCGGCGCTCGCCGGCAAGCCGGTCTCCCCGGAGACGATCGAGGAGACGATCGAGGCGGCGGCCGAGGCGGTCTCCGCAGCGGCGCGGCCGATCGCGGATATGCGCGGCTCGGTCGCGCAGCGCAAGCATCTGGCAAAGGTTCTGACGCGGCGCGTGCTCGAAACGGCCGTGGAACGAGCGAAGCAATAGTGTTGAAGGCTGAAAGATGAAGGATGCCCCCTCACCCCAACCCTCTCCCACGAGGGGAGAGGGGGCACGATCCGCTCATCCCTCAGTAACGAGCGAAACGAGTGAACAATGGTACAACGCTCCCATGTAACGACCCGCATCAACGGCGACGAGGTAGATTTCCTGTGCGAGCCGCGGCAAAGCCTGCTCGAGGTGCTGCGCGAGACGCTCGGACTGACCGGCTCCAAGGAAGGCTGTAACAACGGTAATTGTGGTGCCTGCAACGTGATGCTCGACGGCCGGATCGTCAACTCCTGCTGCGTGCTTGGTGTTGAGGTTGATGGACACGAGATCGAGACGATCGAGGGACTGGCGACGGAAGGGCAACTCCATCCGTTGCAGACTGCCTTTCTCGAGGAGGCCGCGCTCCAATGCGGTATCTGCACGCCGGGATTCATCCTGGCGAGCAAGGCGCTGCTGGACCGCGAGCCGGACGCCGACGAGCATCGCATCCGCTACTGGCTCGCGGGCAACCTCTGCCGCTGCACCGGCTACGATAAGATCGTGAAAGCCGTGCAGAAGGCCCAGACAACGATGGCGACATCGCGCTCGATATCCGGAGGTCTGAAATGACAACTGAGGCGAAGCGATACAAGGTGATCGGCACGCGGCCGATCCGGCATGACGGCGTGGACAAGGTGACGGGGCGCGCGCAGTACGGTGCCGACACACGTCTCACCGGGATGCTCTACGGCCGCGTGAAGCGCAGCCCGCACGCGCACGCGCGCATCTTGTCCATCAACGTCGAGAAGGCGCTGGCGCTGCCTGGGGTCAAAGCCGTGGTCACGCACGCGGACTTCCCCCAAGTCGCAGACCGCGTGCAGGACCTGGGCGAGACAGCGACGAGCATCCGCGAGACCGCGCGCAACGTGCTCGCCGAAGATAAGGTGCTATACCGCGGCCATGCCGTTGCCGCCGTGGCCGCGACCAATGTCCACATCGCGCTCGAAGCGCTCGATCTGATCGAGATCGAGTACGAGCTGCTGCCGCCGGTGCTGGACGTGCGCGACGCGATGCTGCCGGACGCGCCGCTGCTCGATGAAACCCGCAAGACGCGCTCGCTCGCTGGTCCCTCGGAGCAGTCGAGCAACATCGCCCAGCATCTCCAGTTCGTCTACGGCGACCCCGACGAGGGCTTCAAGCAGGCCGAGGTCGTGATCGAGCGCGAGTTCACCACCAAGATGGTGCATCAGGGCTACATCGAGCCGCAGGCGTCCACGGCGCAGTGGAACGCGGATGGCCAGATCACGATCTGGACGAGCACGCAGGGTACGTTTGCGGTGCGCGCACAGGTCTCTGCCGTGCTCGCGCACCCGGTCTCCAAAGTGAAGGTGATCCCGATGGAGATCGGCGGCGGCTTCGGCGGCAAGATTCCGATCTACCTTGATCCGGTGGCGGCAATCCTTTCGCAGAAGTCGGGCAAGCCGGTCAAGATCCAATTGGACCGCACCGAGGTCTTCGAGGGCACCGGTCCCACTAGTGGCAGCTACATTAAGATGCGCATGGGCGCAACCAAGGACGGCAAGATCGTCGCCGCCGAGTCGTACCTGGCTTACGAGGCGGGCGCTTTCCCCGGCTCCGCGATCGGGGCCGGCTGCCAGACCCACCTCTCCCCCTACGACATCCCCCACGTCAAGATTGACGGCTTTGACGTCGTCCTGAACAAGCCCAAGACCTCCGCCTACCGCGCGCCGGGCGCCCCCGCCGCCGCCTTCGCAGCGGAGCAGATGGTGGACGAGCTGGCGGAGAAGCTCAACATTGACCCGCTCCAGTTCCGCCTGATGAACACGGCCAAGGAAGGGACGCGCGGCCCCGGCGGTCGGCCCTTCCCACGCATCGGGCACGCCGAGTGCGTGGAAGCGGCGTTGAACTCGGACCACTACAAGTCGCCGCTGGAGGGTCCGAACAAGGGGCGCGGCGTCGCCTCCGGCTTCTGGTTCAACGGCGGCATGAAGTCCTCTGTCACCGCCTCCGTCAATCCGGACGGCACGGTCAGCCTGATCGAGGGCAACACGGACATCGGCGGCACGCGCACCAGCCTGGCGATGCAGCTCGCCGAGACGCTCGGCATCGCGGCCGAGGACGTGAAGCCGCAGGTCGTGGACACCGACTCAGTTGGCTACAACGACGTCACGGGTGGGAGCCGGATCACCTTCGCTTCTGGCTGGGCCGCCTACGAAGCCGGAATGATCATCCGTGAGAAGATGATCGAACGCGCCGCCACGATTTGGGAGGTCCCCGCCGAGCAGGTCTTCTTCGAGGACGGCATGCTCAAATGCACGACCGACCAAGCGAAGACCCTCACCTTCAAAGAACTGGCGGCCCAGATGCTGCGTACCGGCCCGTCCTTCACCGGCTCCGCCTCGGTCGCCCCGGTCGGTGTGGGCGGCGCATACTCCACCCAGATCGCGGATGTCGAGGTCGATCCGGAGACGGGCAAGACGACGATCTTGCGCTACACAATCGTCCAGGACGTGGGCACGGCGATCCACCCATCCTATGTCGAGGGTCAGATGCAGGGCGGCGTGGTGCAAGGGATCGGCTGGGCGCTCAACGAGGAGTACTTCTACGACGAGCAGGGCCGGATGGTCAACTCCAGCTTCCTCGACTACCGCATGCCGACGACGCTGGACGTACCGATGATCGAGACGATCATCGTGGAGGTGCCGAACCCCGGCCACCCCTACGGTGTGCGGGGCGTGGGTGAGGTGCCGATTGTGCCGCCGCTCGCCGCAATCGCAAACGCGATCTACCGCGCCACCGGCGTCCGCCAGACCCAACTGCCGATCTCGCCGCGGCGCATCCTCGAAACCACTCTCGGGCTGGAGTAAGGGACGAGGGTTGAGCGATGAGTGGGACGGACAGACCTAAACTCACGACTCATCGCTCAACCCTCGTCCTGCGACACTTATATGGCAAAGGTGTGGGTACCGTCCCTGCTGCGTACGCTCTGCGATGGACGTTCGATCGTGGAGGTGGAAGGGCGCACGCTGCGTCAGGTGGTGGAAAACCTTGACGCCGCCTGCCCCGGCATTCGCGCGCGTTTGATCGAGGATGGGGAGCTGCGGCCAGAGCTTGCTGTGGCCGTAGACGGAGAGGTCACCGATCTCGGCCTGCTCCAACAGGTGCGTGAGGCGAGCGAGATCCAGATCTTGCCCGCAATCGGCGGCGGAATGGAGGCGCGCGATGGTTGACGTGCGACATGAGACGGTCGAGATCGAAGGCACACGCTACGAGGCACTAGCGAGCCTGAACAACTGAGGCGGAGTCTGGACCGCGGTGCTGCGGTCCGAGGGGCGCATCCGCGGCCACGGCGCGGGCTATTCGCCGGAAGAGGCGATTGCGGGCGCGCTTGAGCTTTTGCAGGCGAAGTCTACGCAAGCGCGCCGGTGGGGATGACTGCATACGGCGGACAGCGCGGCGCACGCTCGCGAGAGGACATCAGCGCACTCGTGCTTGGGGTTCTCTGCCGGCCCACCGATCAGGGCCGCGATCCTCATTCCCTTGCGTCGGCAAAAGTCTCTGGCAGAGCGATTGACACCTGCGCCAAAGATCGCGCCTCTGGGTGCCGGGAGTGGGATTCATATCGAGCAAGCGCGGTATGTGAGATTTGGGACTGCGCCCCGGCTCAGGTAGAATGAAGCGCGTATGACCACACTCAGCATTCTGGACCAAGCGCCGATCCGGCAGGGCAGCACAGCCGCCGAGGCGGTGCGCGAGGCGGTGCAGCTCGCGCAGGCGGCGGACCGCTTCGGCTATCGCCGCTACTGGCTGGCGGAACATCATGCCTCGGGTGGTCTCGCCTGCGCCAGCCCGGAGATCCTGATCGCGCAGATCGCCGCCAACACGGCGCAGATCCGCGTCGGCTCCGGTGGTGTGATGCTGAGCCACTACAGCCCGCTCAAGGTGGCAGAGCAGTTCCGCATGTTGGAGGCGCTCTACCCCGGCAGAATTGACCTCGGCGTCGGTCGCGCGCCCGGAAGCGATGGGCGCACGGCGGCGGTGCTGGCGTACGGGCGTGCGGGTAGCCTGGAGGATTATCCAGAGCAGCTCGAACATCTCTCCAGCTTCCTCACGAACAGCTTTCCCGCGGACCACCCCTTCCGTGGCGTGCGCGCGATGCCGGAGGGGCCGACCACACCGGAACTGTGGCTGCTCGGCTCCACCCGGACGAGCGCACACTATGCCGCGCGGCTGGGATGGGCATTCTCGTTCGCGCAGTTCATTTCGCCGGAGGGTGGCGAGGACGTGATCCGTGAGTACCGGCGAAACTTCCGTCCCTCCGCGCTCCTGGCGGAACCGAAGGCGAGCATCGGCGTCTCCGCCACCTGTGCGGACACAACGGAGGAAGCCGAGCGTCTGAGCTGGAGCCGCTGGTACTGGCGTGTGCTGGGAAACTCCGACCGGCGCGGTGGTGTGCCCCCACCGGAGGAGGCGCTTGCTTACCCATATACGCCCGCCGAGCGCGAGTATATTCAGTACATGCGCGGGCGCTCCGTCTGGGGCGACCCGGAGCAGGTACAGCGCAAGCTGCTCGCGCTCGGTACACAGTATGAGGTGGACGAGTTCGTGGTGCTGACGATCACCCACGACTTCGCGGCACGCCTGCGCTCCTACCAGTTGATTGCAGAGGCGTTTGGGATCTCCGCGCCAGATCCGCCCCCGGGCGCGGTAGGTGACCGGCTCGTGCTCGATACGCGCCATTTCCCGGTTCAGGCGGTCGGGACGGGCGTGGGCGAGGGCAATCTGTCCTGAGACACGTCCGCGCGATCTCGCAATTGTGCAGGCGAACATGGACGCGCGCGTGGGTGAACCGCGCTCGTCCTAATCGTCGCCGCCGCCGGGCAGTGGCCGGCGCGCGCCCGCCAGGTGCTGGCCGGCGGCGGGGGCATCGCGCAGGCGAGTGCCCCAGAGCGCGAGCAGGGCGACGATCACGCAGACGGTCGATCCCATCGCGATCAGAGTCGCGCGCTCGCCAATCGCGTCCGCGAGCAGGCCGATCGGGAGCGCCATCAGGCCGGTGCCACTAAAGGCGAGCATCGTGATGGACATCACGCGGCCGTAGAAGGCCGGGTTTGTCTCCTTCAGAGCGAGCGCGTTATTGAGCGTCTGGAAGCCGCTCACGCTGCCGCCGACGCAGAACATCGTCACGAGCGCGACGGCGTAGCTTGGCGCGAGGCCGGTGAGGATGAGCGCGATCCCCAGGCCGGCGCTGCTCAGCGTGAGCACGAGCGGCGCGCGGCGTGAGTCTGCCAGCCCGGCGACGAACAGGCTCGTCACCAGCCCGCCGACGGCGGAGACACCGAGCAGGATGCCGTAGGCACCCGTCCCCTCGCCCAGCACGCGCGTGACATAGCCGGGCATCACGGTCATGTAGGGGAAGCCGGCCAGCGTAATCACCACAAAGCCGGCGACGAGCTGCAAAAGGCGCGGGTTCTGCGTGACGTGGCGCACGCCGAGCGCGATTTCGCGGAGCACACCCACACCCTCACCCCGGCGCCGTCCGCGCGTCGGCGGCAGTTGCAGCAGGGTGGCGACGACGATCACGAAGATGCTTGCCATCACAAAGTAGGTGCCTGCCGCGCCAACCAGCCGCCACGCGAGCAGCGCGCCGGCGATGAACGGCCCGACGACACGCGTGAGGTTCATCGCCACCTGGGACATGGCAACGGCGTTGCCGCGGTGTTCCGCATCCACAATCTCGCCAACGTAAGCCTGACGTGCCGGGCCGAGGAACGAGAACATCGTGCCCATCACAAACGAGCTGGCCGCGAGCCAGAAGGTCGTGATCGCGCCGCTGGCGATCAGGACCCCGGTGAGAAAAAGCGACAGGCCGATCGCGGATTGGCAGAGCAACAGCACGAGCCGCTTGGAGAGCCGGTCCGCGAACGCGCCGCCGAAGGGCGAAAGCGCGAGCATCGCGATCCCCTGGCCGAACATCACGGCACCGACAGCGCGGTTGTTGCCGGCGAGGTCAAACGCGACCACGCTCTGCGCGGTCATGGACATCATAAAGCCGACGCCCGAGAGCGCCGTGCCAATCCAGAGCACGCGATAGTCGCGTTGCGCCAGCGAGGCAAAGGTGGTGCTCGCCCAGCGGGCGGCGCCACGGCGCTCTTTGTAGGGTGTTGGTTGCGCGCGTTCCAGGTGCAGCCTCCCGTCAGGACGCGAGCGGCGCGTCTGATCGTGCCCTCATTGTACGACGCGCCTGCGCCGCGGTCAGTGCGCGCACCGCATTGAGGCAAAACAGAGGGCCGAGGCGGTGATCATAAGCTGGGCGCCCTCGGCAGGAATCGAACCCGCATCATCGGTTCCGAAGACCGACACTTTATCCATTAAGCTACGAGGGCCCGTGGCGTCTGCGCCGCTGGCCGTACTCTCTGGTCACGGCTGGGCCGCTTTGCGCCTGGTTCCAGTATACAAAATGGACGGCCGCCGCGGCACGCTGGGGTGCCCCGGTTTTCTGCGAACGCGCCCGCATGGGTGTGAAGCGAGGCCGTGAGGACTTTAACGTTTGGTGTGAAAGAGCCGCTGGTTGCTCCGGGCGCGTCGGTGGTGACGGCCGGCCCCCTATCCCCACAGGGAGCGGGGAACCGCACCACCGCATCAATTCACACTAAGCGTTTTCGCCATCATCTATCCGTCATGTGATGATGTCTAACACGAGCTGGCTGAAGTTCTCGCTCGCTCGCATACAGGAGCGTGTGCCATGCCCGACACGGGGCAAACGAACGGGCGGAGTAAAGTACCCCGCCCGTTCCGCACTCGCGTGACTCAGTTGATGAGAGCCGCTGCTAGCGCTTGACCGCATCCTTGACGGCGTCCACGGCGTCTCCAGCGGCGTCCTTCATCTTGCCCATCGCACCCTGCGCCTTGCCCTCGGTGCGCTCAGCCTCGCCCTTCGCTTCCAGCTCTTTGTCACCGGTCGCCTCGCCGGCCTTGTCCTTCGCCCAGCCCGTGGCTTCCTTGGTCTTGCCTTCCATCTTGTCCTTGTCCATGACCGTGCCCCTTTCACTTTCGGGATGCGAAGCGCATCCGTCCGCCTGTCTACCTGTATGCTCACGCGGGCACGGGCGGCCTTACATAGCCCAACGGATGTACTGCATGCGTGGGTGAGATACTCCCCGCCACACCTGAAAATGCGAAACGGGACCCGTCGCCGCGGCCCCCGTTCCCGAAAGATTCCTGCGTCCTGATACTCAGACGACGCCCTCAAAGACGGCTTTCTTGAGCAGCTCGCGCGGCGGGTCAATATAGATCGCGCCCCAGCCGCAGGCTTCCTCGCAGAGGCGGCAGCCAGTACAGCGCCGCTCATTTAGGGTGGCAACACCGAAGAAGTCGGAGACGGTGGCGGGATGGGTGAGGCTGAGCGCATCAAACGGGCAAATGTTGATGCAGAGCTCGCAGCCGGAGCCGATGCAGTTGTCTTCAATCACGACTGCCTTAGGCCACTCTTTGCGCTGGAAGGTCTTGCAGATGTCGCCCAGATCGTCCAGGATCGCCTCGGGCGGGCAGACGACGCCGCAGGCGCCGCAGTCAATACAGAGTTCCGGGTCAATCACATGCAGAAGCGTGCGTTCACCGGTGATTGCCCCCGTAGGGCAGCGTTTGGTGCAGGCAGTACAGCCGATGCACGTCTCGATAATCGTGTAGCTCATGCTGGTCCCTCACCACGTTTGCGCCGCCATTCATACGCAGCAACCACCCTCAGTATAGCGGATGCGGGCGTGAATTTGGTAACGGTGCGCGAGGTTGACAGACGGTGGATGCAGTCCCCGGCGCTATCACGCCGGCGCGATCACGGGGTCAACCGAGCGAAAAAGTCCCTACACCGTCTCAGTAAAAGTGTCCTCGGTGGTTGTCCCGGCTGGTGAAATGCCGATACACTAAGAAGGAATCAGAATTATTGCTGAGAGGCTTGTATGCGCGTACTCAAAAGTTCCTGTTGACCGTGGCCGTTTGCGTCGTTGCCCTTCAGGCGACCGTTGCCTCTGCTCAGGTGCCGCCGACGCGGTTCTTTGGTGAACTGTTGATCAACGGCGCACCCGCCCCGACCGGCACTGAGGTGAAGGCGACGGTGAACGGGATCGAGTGCGGGGTCCGTATGACGACCGACGAAGGCCGCTACGTGGTTGACGCCGCCCACCTCGCGACGACGGAAGGTTGTGGCGACGAGGGATTCGAGATTATCTTCTTGATCAATGGCGTGGCGGCAAACGAGCGTGGCGCATTCACGCAGGGCACGTTTGTCGAACTAGCGCTCAGTGTGCTGCTCGATCCGAATGCTCAGCCTGTGCCTGCTCCCGCGCCGGAACCGGGTCCAGCGCCGGAACCGAGTCCTGAACCGATGCCGGAGCCATCGCCAGAGCCCGCACCAGAGCCCGCTCCCGAATCCGCGTAGGCGGGGACGTTTGCGTAAGGTCTGACTCCGTTTGCGTGGCTGTGCCCCTTGCACATGCGCACACCCATTGCGCTTTTGTGGCTTGTGGTATACTGGACACTGGTAATGCTTCCTCAGCGGTGACCCGGAACGGGCTTGTGTGCCCGGACCCGCACTCGATGACCGAAGGTTGCCCAATTCTCCCCGGAGGTCGTCGGGTGGCATACACCGACCGCACCCTGTCCTGCGCCGATTGTGGCGCGCCCTTTACCTTTTCTGCGGATGATCAGTCGTATCACGCGGAGAAGGGTTTCACGAACGAGCCGAAGCGCTGCCCCACCTGCCGCGTCAGCAGGCGCAGCGAGCGCGGTGACAGCGGCGGCGGCTACGGCGGCCAGCGTGAGATGTTCACTGCCACCTGCGCCAGTTGTAACAAAGAGGCGAAAGTGCCCTTCCAGCCACGGGGCGACCGACCGGTTTACTGCTCGGACTGCTTCCGCGCCCAGCAGGGCGGTGGCGGTGGCGGCGGCAGTAGCTACGGCGGCGGCGGCGGTAGCCGGGGTGGCTACAGCGGCGGCGGCGGTGGTAGCAGCGGTGACGGTGGCTACGACCGCGGCGACCGTGGCGGCAACGACCGCGGCGGTCGGGGTGGCCGCTGGTAGTGCATAGCTCGCCGTGAGCCGTCAGTCGTGCGCTGTGCTCCCGTGAGCGTCGTTATGGCTGGCACAATCAAATAACAGTCACGAGGCCGGCAGAACTGCCGGCCTCGCTCTTTTTCCGGTCGAACAGGGTGTTCAGCAGAGATACGAGCTGGCGGAATTGCACGGCCCCGACCGCGCGGCCCCTGGCCGTTCGGCAGGACGGAGGACAGCGCTCCGCGGGTGCGGTTTCCCGCCCACGACACGAGCGCGTGCGTCTGGGTGCCGCGCTGCGGAGAGAGACGCGGGGGGGAGCAGTGGGATATTGACCCGCGGGTCAGATTGCAGCGGACTGCTACTCCTCGGCACGGTCAGCAAGGTCCAGCAAGCGCCGGATCTGCTCTGGGCTAAATCCATCGACCGCGAGGGACTGAACGCGCGCGCGTTCCGCATCAATGCGCGCCTGAATCGCCGGTTCAACCGAAACGCGGCTTAGGAGGCCATCACGCTTATCGAGCACGCCGCGGTCCACCAAGAGATGGAGGCGTGCGATCAATTCGTCCAGGTTGGCAAACCGTCCCTCCAACGTCCAGCGTTGCAGCAGCGCGCCGGTCATCCGTCGCCGCAGCGTCAGCCAGTCCTGATCATTGAGCTCGGTCATGGGCGTATCGTAGCGCCTGCCCGTGCTTCTGTGTGGATGTAGGCGCGATCTTCAGGAAGGCACGACCGATGCAGGTGGGTAAACTCAGACTTCTCCGTCACGGGCCAGCGTCCGCGATCCTCGCCTCCGGGATCGCACTGGTCGCGGCAGCCTGTGGGTCCAACTCCGCCGGCGATCGGTCTCGTGTCGCTCCTACGGCACAGATTGCCTCGCCGGTGGCGGCGACCGCCACGCCGAGCGTCACGCCGGTCGCCGTCGCGGCATCGCCCCTCCCCCTCCCGGCGGGTGCGGGCGCGCTGAAGACCGGCGCCAACGAGCTCCTCTACACCGGCGCCGAGCCGATTCTGCTTGTGACGCTGCTTGCACCACTCGGCGAGCAGGTGACGGCGGTGGGTCTTCGCAACACGGACGCGCTCCCGATCGAGTTTATTCCCGGGCGCACGCAGGTGGGGCCGCTCGTCCTGCCGGCCGCCACGCTCTCGGTCGAGATGAGGACAGAAGCACCTGCGCCGCCCGGGCTCCAGGTAAAGCCGTCCTAAGGCGAATGATGTGGATTAGATTTCCCAGATTCGAATCTGACGACCCGGGTCCTGCCTGGTGCCTGTTTTCGGCGGCCCCTCAGATTCGAGCGAGAGATTAATCCACATCATTCGCCTAAGAACTCAAGTGACGCCGGATGTGAGGACCGCAGCAGCGCGCGGCCGGCCAGAATCGAGGCATGCGTCGTGCGGGCGCAATGTGGGTGCAATCGGCACGCATCGCGCAATCGTGCGCGTGACGCTATCGTAGGCGGTGGACGGCCGGTTACAGGAAGACAGACCGGGTACGCGGAAGGGACAGATGATGGGACCGTTAGACGGCGTGAAAGTGATCGAGATTGCGGGAATCGGCCCGGGGCCGTTCTGCGCGATGATGCTCGCGGACATGGGCGCGGAGGTGGTGCGCGTGGACCGCGCCGCCCAGGCGGGGGAACGCGGATCGGCCTCGCGTGATGTGCTGCGGCGCGGCCGGCGCAGCATCGCCGTGGACCTCAAGCACCCGGACGGCGTGGAGACCGTACTGCGCCTGGCCGCGCGCGCGGACGCGCTGATCGAGGGCTTTCGCCCCGGCGTGGCGGAACGTCTGGGGATCGGCCCGGAGACGTGTATCGCGCGCAATCCGCGACTCGTCTACGGCCGCATGACCGGCTGGGGACAAGATGGACCGCTCGCGCATGCCGCGGGCCACGACATCAATTACATCTCGCTCGCGGGCGCGCTCTACCACTTCGGTCGCGCCGGCCAGGCGCCGACGCCGCCGCTGAACCTGATCGGGGACTTCGGCGGCGGTGGGATGCTGCTCGCCTTCGGTGTGGTCTGCGCGCTGCTCGAAGCGCGGCAATCGGGCCAGGGGCAGGTGATTGACGCGGCGATGGTGGACGGTGCGGCGACGTTGATGGCCGCCTTCCACGGGATGCTCGCCGGCGGCGGCTTCCGCGAAGAGCGCGGCACGAACACGCTCGACACGGGCAGCCACTTCTACGACGTCTATGAAACAGCAGACGGCACGCACATCTCAATCGGTTCGATTGAGCCGCAGTTCTACGCGGAGCTGTTGCAGCTCACCGGGCTGGCCGAGGCGGACCTGCCGCGCCAGCACGACCGTGCCGCCTGGCCGGAGTTGAAAGAGCGGCTGGCGCAGATCTTCAAGCAGAAAACGCGCGACGAGTGGTGCGCGCTGATGGAAGGCACGGATGTCTGCTTTGCGCCCGTGCTCTCAATCAGCGAGGCGTACGCACACCCACACAACGTCGCACGCGGCACGTTTGTCGAGTCCGGCGGCATCCGCCAGCCCGCGCCCGCGCCGCGCTTCAGCCGCACGTCGCCCGCGCTGGATCTGCCGCCAGCAACGCCTGGCCAGCACACGGCGGAAGTACTGACAGACTGGGGGATCGACGCGAACGACGTCGCGGCGCTGCGCGCGTCCGGGGCGGTGGTATAGGCGCAGGAGCAGTGGAAGCAGTCGGCCTCCCTTTCCCTGAGAGGGAGAGGGGTACACGCGCCACCGCATCAATTCACACCGAACGTTTCAATCCTCATCAGTCGGTCATCAGAGGGTGCCTAAACTGAATCCCCGATGAAAACTCCAGCGCGGCGCGTGCGTGCAGGACGGTGCGGCAGCGGGACATCACTTCGGCGATGCGGTCGGGCAAGCCAGCGAAGAAGGCACCGACGTGCTGCTGGACCGCTGCCTTGCTGCCCAGGCAGGGGTTGGCCGTCACTTCGTGGCGGACCCACTGCCACAGCGGTTCATCGGCATTGTAATCCGGACGGTAAGGGGGGAAACGCACGAGCCGCACCCGGCGGTCGCACGAAGGCCGCGCGTGTGGCAGGATCGGCCTACAGCACCCGCTTCTTCGGTCGCTTCCCGACGCGGCCCAGCCGATGGAGGGAGCAACTGCACCTGCTCCAGGCCACGCGTGTGCCGCACGTCCGCAGGACGAAGGACCGCACCACCTTCCCGGTCCAGTGCGCCGCCGCCACCCCGGCCTCCCGCGGCGGTCGCTGCACAGCGGCCTGCACGACCGCTTGCTCGCCCGCCGTCAGGGCGGGGGGTGCCACCCGTCTGGTCAAACGACATGGCCTGGGGACCCTGCTCACCAACGGCGCGCACCCAGGCGCCAATCGTCTGCGCGTCCCGCTCCAGCACCGCCGCCACGCTGCTCGCGGACCATTTACGGCCCGAAGCAACCACCGCGCGTGCCACCGCTCCCGCCACGGCCGCGTCCCTCCAGCGATACACTCCCTCCGGTAGGATTCATCTGGGACTCAGTTTAGGTACCGGAGCCGGAGGTCGGGTTACGGCGATCACGCTGGCCGTCGAGTTCCTTCTCCATGCGGTTGCGCGTGTTCGCCAGTTCATCGTCACTCTGGATGCGCTCGCGACCGGCCACGCTGGGTGGATCAGCCTGTGCAGGGCGCTCGGATTTCTTTTTGCCAAACAACTTTGCGAAGAATCCCATCTGCGACCTCTCATCTGTCGTTCGAGGTGACAACGCAACGGCGCACGATGCGACGCTGGAGCCATCACTTCCGTCGCTGGCGCGGTCCAGCGAGTGTCGGAAGGATACCACGTTTTCCGGGACCGTGAGCGGCCCGTGCGCTGGTGCTAGCCACGCCCGCGCAGGCGCTCCACCAGATCGCGCACCCGGGGCAGATCCTCGGCGGGGCCGGCGTTGGCGAGGTAGATATCAAGGTCGCTCAGCGCGCCGGGGAAATCGCCCGTGCGCGCACGGAGGATGCCCCGGTCGCGGATCTCGTCAAAGGCCCAGGGTGTGATCGCAAGCCGGAACTCCTGAATGCGCAGGAGGCGGGCATCGTCCTCACGCTCTGTATAGATTGCCTTTAGGTTGGCCAACATGCGTGTGAGCACTTGACGCTTGGTTGCCGCGGCGAGGTGATAATCCACCAGATGCGCGGGCGCGGCGCTGCTGGTCGCAAGATGGGCGCGGAAGTGTTCGCCGGAGAACTCCTCACCGAAGAGCGTGGGGTCAACGATCCACTCTTGGCCGCCAGCGCGGTACTTGACGAGGAACCGCTGGGGGAAGCTCACGCCTTCCGCGACCAGTCCGACGCGTCGCGCCACCTCAATGAAAACCACCGAGAGCGAAATCGGGATACCGCGCCGGCGGATGAGCACGTCATTGAGGAAGCTGTTGCGTGGGTCGTAGAAATCGCCCTCATTGACGCGAAACTCCAAATCATGAAAGAGCCGCCGTCGGATCGCGTAGGCGATCTGCTGTTCGTCCCGCGAATCCGCGATCTGGGCGCGCAGGCCAGCGCCTAGCTCGTCCAGCAAGGTGAGCGGCATCTCCATATCGAGGTTCGGGTAGGCGTCTTTGGCAATCAAGAGCGCGGCGCGACCGAGGTCCAGTTCTGCATCCGCGCGTTGCACTTCGGTGGCGAAGAGCTGAAGAGCGTCGCTCATTGGATCACCATCGGGTACGGCGAGTGTCGATCAGACGAGCACGCGCCACGTTTGCCACGCGGGCGCTCAGCAGACGGCGGCAGATTGATCATTGCTCGTCCAGTGTATCAGCCGTGTGCCGGGCAATGCGCGTTTGAGCCTCCATCGGCGTTAGGATAGCCTCGCGGTAGGAGCCGGTTTCGAGCCGGCGATCGTTTGGCGGGAGGACACCAATCAATGGCTGAGCTTCAGGTTGGGCAAGAGGCCCCGGACTTTGCATTGCGCGATGAGAGTCGGCAAGAGGTGAAGCTGAGCGACTTCCGCGGCAAGAAGCGGGTGGTGCTCGTCTTTTATCCGTTCGATTTCTCCATTCCGTGCCAGGGAGAGATGTGCGAGATCCGCGACATGTGGGCGGATGTTGAGGGGACCGACGCGGAGGTCTTTGGGATCTCGCGTGATTCGATCCACGCGCATAAGGCATGGAAGGAGCAGCAAGGGTTCAAGCACCGGCTGCTCGCGGACATGAAGGGGGATGTGGCGCGTTCCTACGGCGCATGGAACGACGCCGTGGGCGTGGCGGAGCGCCTCACCGTGATCATAGACAAAGATGGCAAGGTCGAGTGGACGGACCGCAGTGAGAATCTTGGCACCGCCCGCGACCAGCAGTCCATGCTCAGCGCGCTCAAGGGCAAGCACTAGCGTGGGGCTGCGCCGCGCGCCCAGGTAATTTGAAGCGGGCGCGCGGCCGGTGCGTATCGTATGCCTTCGTGGTTTCAGCGGCTCTTCCATCGCCCAACGCCGACGCCGGTCGAACTGGACCTGCATCAGCAACTCGCCGTGCTGGCGTTGCGCCGCTTTGGTCCCTGCACGTTCGACCGGCTGCTCGCGGAAGTGGGCGCAATCCGACCGACCACTCCGGCTGATATGGCGAATGCGGTCCTGAAGATGGAGGCTGGCAGCGTGATTGACCGTCTCCCCGCCGTGGGCACGCCCCACGCCAAGCGCCCGTATACGCTCACGCGCCGCGGCAGACGCCTCGCGCGCTACATTCCCGACTCTCCGCGCAGTGCGATCGAGTTTTACGTCTGAGCGGGCGAGGCGACCTGGTCCAGATACCACGCGTAGGTCGCACGAAGGCCGTCTTCGAAGCGCGTGCGCGCCTGCCAGCCGAGCGCGTTGATCCGGGTGGAGTCCAGCACTTTGCGCGGGGCACCATCCGGACGCGTCGTGTCCCAGGCGATCTCGCCCTGGAAGTTGCTGACGCGCTTCACTGCCTCGGCTGCCTCGCGGATCGTGATCCCGCGACCGGTACCGATATTGAGGTGCTCGTTGCCGCGGTAGCCGTGCATCAGAAAGAGGGCAGCATCGGCGAAGTCATCGACATAGAGCAACTCGCGTTCCGGGCTGCCGCTGCCCCAGAGCGCGACGGTGGGCAGATTCTCCCGCGCGGCCTGGTGGAACTTGACGATCAGGCCGGAGAGGAAGTGCGATGACTCCGGGTCAAAGTTGTCGTTCGGGCCGTAGAGCGTGGCGGGCACGACCGAGATAAAGTTCGTGCCGTATTGGGCGTTATAGGCGCGGCACATCACGATCCCGGCCTGCTTTGCAATCGAGAACGGCTCGCTCGTCGGCTCCATCGGCCCCGCAAAGATCTGGTCCTCGTTGATCGGCTGCGGGCACTCCCGCGGGTAGACACAGGAGCACGCAAGGTAGAGCAGCTTCGTCACACCGGCCTCATACGCTGCATGGATCACGTTGCTCTGGATTGCGATGTTGTCGTAGATGAACTCTGCCGGAGCGCGCGTGTTCGCGAGGATGCCACCGCAGCGGCCCGCCGCCATCAACACGTACTCCGGCCGCTCGCGCTGAAAGAACGCGCGCACCCCGGCCTGCTCTGTCAGGTCCAGCTCGGTCGAGCTGCAGCGCAGCAGATTCTGGTAGCCGCGCCCTTCCAGCGCCCGCACGAGCGCGGAGCCGGCGAGGCCGGTGTGGCCGGCGATCAAGATGCGTGCGTTTGTCTGCATATGTATGGGCTACCCTCCACCCCGGTCATTCCCCTTCATTAATCTAGATTCCCCTCCGGACTGTAGAAGACTACCTGGCTGCCCGCGCTTTCAAATTGGAAGGGCACATGCAGCAAGCCTTTGAGCCGCTCGCGGATGCGCGCCTGGCGCTCCGGCGGGGCAAAGATCAGCATGAAGCCGCCGCCGCCCGCGCCGAGCAGCTTGCCGCCGGTCGCACCGGCGTCCATCGCCGCGTCATAGATTTCGCGGATCGCTGGCGGCGCGATCTTGTCGGAGAGGCGCTGCTTCAACTGCCAGGACTCGTGCAGCAGGCGACCGAACTCCGTGAGGTCCGTGTCGCTGTTGAGGATATGCGCGCCCTCGTCCACCATCGCGCGCATCGCGTGTAACTCGGAGGTGCGGTTGGGCATCTGCTTGATCTGTTCGGCGGCGATATCGGAGGCGAAGCGCTGGAAGCCGGTGAAGAAAAGCATCAGGTGGTCGGAGAGCGCGCGCAGACGCTCTGTGCCCACCGTCACCGGCTGCACACGGATCCGCTCCGCGCCGCCGAACTCCACCAGATTGAAGCCACCGAGTGCGGCGAGGGTCTGATCCTGGCAGCCGACGTTTTCTTGGAGGCGCTCCTGCTCGATCTGGATCGCGTCGAGCGCGAGCTGGCGCTTGGTCGGCATCTGGCCGCGCAGCGCATAGAGCGTGTGCAGCAGCCCGACGGCGAAGCTGGAGCTTGAGCCCAGCCCCGTGCGCGCGGGCAGGTCGCCATCGTGATGGATCTCGACGCCGCGCGTGACGCCCATGAACTCGAGGCAGGCGCGCACCGCCGGGTGCTGGATCTCGGCGGTCTCCTGCACCGTCTCCACCTTGGAGTAGACGATGCGCGACTTGTGATCGAAGAACGGTGGCAGGTAGCGGCAGGAGATGTAGCAGTACTTGTCAATCGTGGTTGCCAAAACGGCACCGCCGTGCGCTTCGTACCACGCCGGGTAATCGGTGCCGCCGCCGAAGAAGGAAATGCGAAACGGGGTGCGCGTGATGATCATACTTTACACGTTCGCGTACTGGCTGCGGTGAATCACTTCGTAGCCCTTGAGCAGCTCGGCGATCCCGGCCTGCAGGCTTACGTCCGGTTGGTATCCTGTCGCCTCGATCTTGGCGTTGCTGACGATGTAATCGCGCTTGTCTGGGTCCTCACCGATTGGGGCGACCGTGAAGGTGAAGTTCGGCACCTGCCGTTGAATCTCCTCACACAGTTCCCACTTGGAGAGGTTCGCTTCGGAGAGGCCGACGTTGTAGGGCTCGCCCTGCATCGTCTCGAAGTTGTCGAGCGCGTGCATGAACGCCTTCGCGATGTCGCGCACATGGATGTAGTTGCGCTTGAAGTGCGGCTCAAAGAGCACGACTGCACGGTCGTTGACGGCGCGATAGACAAAGTCGTTCACCAAGAGGTCGAGGCGCATCCGCGGCGAGACGCCAAAGGCGGTGGCGAGGCGCAGCGTGATGCTGTTGCCGGAGTCCAGGATGCGGTTCTCGATCTCGACCTTGAGCCGGCCGTAGAGCGAAACCGGGCGCATTGGCGATTCTTCCGTGCAGAACTTGCCCGGCTCGCCCACGCCGTAGCCGGAGTTCGTCGTGGGGAAGATCACCTTCTGACGCCGGTCGCTCCGGTCGAGGATCAGCTTGACAGCGTCGTAGTTGATCGTCTGCGCGCCGATCGGGTCCTTGGCGCAGAGCGGCGCGCCGGTGAGACAGGCGAGCGGGAAGATCGCATCGCGGTCCGCCATCAGGCTGGCAACCAACCCCTCGTTGCGCACGTCGCCGTTCACGATCGTGAGGCTGGGGTGATAGCAGACATCAAGCAATGAAGTCTGACCGTAGAGAAAGCTGTCGAGCGCCGTGACCTCGTGACCGGCCTCCAAGAGACGCGGCACGAGCACCGAGCCAATGTAGCCCGCCGCGCCGGTGACCAGAATTCGCAAAGAACACCTCAGCAGATACAGGATTGCGCTCAGACCGCGCTTGGTGCCGGCACGAAGCGACGCTCAAGCGTATGGCTCGTCATCTCGCGGATGTGCGCCACGGTCTCCGGACCGAAGCGGCGCTCGACCATATTCAGGTAGCTCGGCGCGGTGAAGTAGGTCTGGAA
>Ga0136611_10000707_pt1 | contig 22538 bp, 17 predicted proteins | sample AntDrymUQ2232306_2_FD_106645 | JGI IMG/M metagenome (GOLD analysis project Ga0136611, IMG submission 106645) | Polar desert sand microbial communities from Dry Valleys, Antarctica - metaG UQ223 (23.06) | ecosystem: Environmental > Terrestrial > Soil > Desert | place: Antarctica: Dry Valley...
CCTTGTCTCCGAGGTTCACCCCTTCGCCGACGGCAACGGCCGCATCGCGCGCATCATGATGAACGCCGAGCTCGTCTCGGCAGGGGAGGAGCGGATCGTCATTCCGACCGTGTTTCGCGGCAATTATCTGTCAGCGTTGAAGGCGATATCGCTCAATGCGCAACCACAGCCGATTGTGCGCACGCTCGACTTCGCCCGCAAATGGGTCATGGCCGCCGCCTGGGGCGAACTTGAGGCGACGCGGCGGATACTGACCGACCTTCATGCTTTCGTCGATCCGGCCGATGCCGACGAGCGGGGCATTCGCCTACGCCTTCCCGATGGGATCGCAGCATGAGTGGTGTAGCCGTACGAGTCCGCTTATGCTCGCACAGGCACAGGGGTGAACGTGAAACGCATCCCATCTGCGGGGGCTTGCTTCACCGAGCCGCTTTCGGCGTCTCGGCCCGATGGTGCCGATCGCATGGCGCTAGGGCGGTCCTGACGGGCCGCCGCAATTGAGCGGGATTGAGGTGGTCGCACTCTGCCGCGCGAGCGCGCGGTCAGGGTGCGGCGTCTTCGAGCCGACCCGCTGGCACTCTTGCCTCTCTCCTTGCCGGATGGGCGCTGGCGCCCATGCCCGCGCGCACACCATCCGTCGGCGTCGCGCCGTGCAAGGGTGCCGTCTTGGTGCCGCGCTGCGGCTGAGAGAGCCTGCCGGCTCGTGGCCGCCCCGCCGCCAATGGACAGGGCAACAACCGCGCCAAGTAGGATGGCCGGTCGACGACGACAGGCCGAGCGACGAGCGGGGCGGCGAAGACGTCTCACTCGTTCTTGTGTTCGGCTTTTCGAAGTTTGGAGTTGGGAGGCGCCGCGCGCAGCTGTCCTGAAGGGCGGGGGAGCGGGACCGATGATGGTCCAGCAGTGGCCTCGATCGCGCATGTCGGAGCCGTACGGCGCCGAGACAGACGGATAAATCGGTGGAATCCGCCGGGTGTCGATACGACTGAAGCGGCCAGAATCTGCGAACGGTCTGCGCACCTCGCAGTCTACGAGAGAGGCTGTATTAGGATGGAAGGCAGGATATCATTGCTGGGCGCAATGTGGTCCGCTACACGGGGTCTAGATGATGTTGAAGGTCCGCCTCGACGATGCTTTGTGCGTGGACGTCGACGCCGCAGCGCGCCGCGCCGGCGTGTCGCGCTCGCAGTTCGCGAGAGCGGCCTTGGAGGAGAAACTACGAGGGCAGGGGGGAGTGGCCGCCGCCAGCTCACCCCGGCAGGCGGGCCAGAGGAAGAGTCTTCATGTGCGCCTCGACGCCTCCGAAACCGACGCGATCGACCGCGCCGCTGCTGGCCTGGGAATGAAGCGCAACCAGTGGATCGTAAAGCGCCTCCAGGGCGCGCTCTGGGATAGAAAGGGCGACCTTCACCCTTCGCCATCGACCGCCGATGCGATCGGCGGAGCGGTCTTCCAGCTCCAGCAGATCGGTCGAAATCTAAACCAGGCGGTCCGCGCCGTTAACGCATCGGCCATGCCGGAAAGCGGCATGAATCAGTCCGCGGCCATTGCTAACCTCGTTAGGATGAAGGCCGAAGTCCAAAGCGCGATCGACGCCGCGACGGCGGCGATCTTGGCCGCAGCGAACGGGGAACGTGCGTACTGGACGCAGGCCCAATGACCCCCGTTCTGCGTCCAGAGACAATCGACCTTCTACAGAATGCATGGAGCGTCCCCAAGCCGCGGAGAAGGGGGGCAGGTCTTGGCTTTAAGCCGGGGGGAGCTGTCACCGAACTTCTATCCGGGGCCGGCGCCAGCTCCCACGGCGCGCGATCGGCCGCGGCCGTCGCAAAGCTGAGCAGCCTGACGCGTCGCGCGCCCGAGGTCTTGGTGAAGGTAAGCGGCCGCCAGAATGGGGCGGGGCACGTGGCGTCTAACTTCACCTACATCGCAGGTCGGGAAGGTCGGGAGGGTCGCGACAGTGGCATTGAAACGAGCGAGGAGCGCACGCTTTTCAAGGCCGAGGAATTCGCGAGACTGGCGAAGGAGTGGGATGCCTGGGAACGCGCAGACGGGCGACGCAGGCAGGGCGCCACCTCGATTTCGATGGTGTTTTCAATGCCGGAGGGGACCAATCCGGACAAGTTAAAGGACGCGGTTCGCAGCGTCGCCCACAAGGAGTTCGGGGATTTTCGCTGGGTGCTGGGGATACATACCGATACGCCGCGGCCCCACGCACACCTGACGGTCGCAAGGCGTGGCCTGGAGGGGCCGCGCCTGCATCCGGGACGCGAGGATCTGTTTCGGTATCGTGAGCTCTTCGCCGACGAGCTGCGAACGCGAGGCATTGAGGCCGAGGCGACGCCACGCAAAGCGCGCGGCGTCGTGAAAAAGGCTGACAGAACTCCGATCCACAAGATGAAGGCGAAAGCGCGAGCGGCGGATAAGCTTACCATGCTGCCACGGGTCACCCAGGAGCAAATGAAGGCGGCGGCCGATCGCGTGAAGCGCATCGAGGCCGGCGAACCCGCCGGGCTGCGGGACGTGGATAAAAAGGCTCTCAACAGACAGGAGCAGTCGCGTCACGCCCTGGCTATGGCTGCGCAGGATTTGGCCAAATCGAGCGATCCCGATCATCAGACGCTGGCCGCCACCGTCCGCAAATTCATCAGGGACATGCCGGCGCCGGAGACGCGCGACATGGCGATGATGCGAAACGTCGCGCAATCTCGGCGCGATAATCAGGAGCGGTCACGCCAGGAGCAGGCGCGCACCGCGTCGACGAGCGAGAGGACCAAGGAGCAGCAGCCCGACCGGGCTCGAGGCAGGGACCGGGACAGGGACGTTTCACACTAGCGGTCGCGTCCGCGTTCCGTTCGTTGCCGCCGTCTGGGTCTTCGACCGGGGGCTCCGCTGAAACGCTGTTGAGGAAGGAGCCTGCGCATTGAACCGAGTGCTAGGCTGACCAGCGCGTATGATCCCCTATGGCCGTACTCTCTCGGTGCGCTTTCGGGTCGACGACCGGCATAGCGGACGTTCGCTCGTCTAGCGGCGGTTGACAGTTCATCGACCGATATGAACTGTTTCGCGCACTTGGACGGCGCGGACTGGAGTGCAAGCCCGGTTCCGATATGCCGCGACGTGAGGACCAACGCGGTAGGGGAAATCCTTGCTCAGATTTGCCCTGCGGCGGCTGTTGGCCCGGGGTCGTTCTCGGCACTTGCTTCGGTCGAAATTGCCTTCAAATCGACAAAATGCGTCCCAGTGAAATATATGGTCTCATCTTTTTCTGCGAGGATCACTTCGAGGTTGCCGTCGTCACAATCCAGCAGCATCTCGCGGATCACATCCGCCGATCCGTGCGCGTGCTTAAACATGGCGGCGTGATTGGGACAAAGGGCCAGATAATTCTGGAAATGGCGCTTGTCCGCGTCGTCAAGGAACTCGACTTTTTCAACGTAGAATCGCCCGTCCGCAAGCTGGAATGGCAGCGGCGCCTTGCATATCTGGCAGATCATTTCGCCGTCGGGATTGGTGTATTGCTGACGCAGATATTGCTCCGCTTCCTGCTTCACCGTTGCTATGCCGACAGACACTGATCGGGTTCGCTCCTCGGTGATCTTGCCCGGCGCTTCCGCTGCCAGCGCGCTCACTTTCGAGGAGCGACGATCAGGATTGCTTGGCTCATTTATCGGCAGAACGAAGGCATTACGGCGTTCTCGATCTGCGAGAATTAGCTTCAACTCATCAGCAGGAATTTCTGCTACCTTGCGCGCAGTTTGGGCATCCTCAAAACCTAGCGCCTTGGCGGCCTCCAAGTCCCTTTGTTCACGATGAGCAGCGATAAGGGCTTGAGCCTTAGCAGCCTCGTTCTGCACCTGAATGTTCTTGCTGAAGTGGATTGCCTTGATCCAATGCCAGCCCGGATCGAACGTGAATCCCTCAGGAAGCAGCTCTGCTCGAGCCTGCGCGGGTTTCACAAAGTTGTCGCCACCTTGGGGGACCCACGCGAAGTTGCGCAGCTGGTGGACGAGGGATGAGTCGGCGAAGCGAGGCCCGCCACTTGCGTTCTTCTGGTAAGTCGCCCGAAGCGGATCGTTGTGAAATGCGGAATCATAACCGTGGTTTGCGTCCCGCAAAAAACGCATCGTGTCCCAAACGAGCTTCGCTAGCCTCAACGATTTGCGTTCAGCGATAGACTTGAAGTGCTTCAGCACGAAGTCGCGGTTGATTGGCTTCGTGTAGCGCTCTCCGGGAGCGCTACTTAAATAAGCCCATTCCGGGTGGTTTGAGCAATTCGCCTTTGCAATCGGGATTCGTGTCATGCTGCCGAGTTTCTCGGCAAATCGCGCAATCTTTGGGATATCGATCGGCAGTGATCCGTACACATCGGCCAGAGGCACCGTCTGGTTTGAAGCGCCGAGGATGTCGAGATATTCGCCTATGCCAGTATCAAGGTATGGAGCGTCCAGGTAGATATCGGTCGATTTGTGCCACTTGTCATCGTTGCCGAGGAAAAGAGGGAAAGACGTGAAAAGTGACCCGGATGACGCGTCTTCGTCCAGAAGCTTTATAAATCGACGCATGTGCATGACATATTCGCGCTGGTTCAGCGTCCGCGTATCATTCACATAACAGCTTTTCAGAATTGCTTCGACCAGTTGGCGCTCTCCGACGCTCGTAACGCCAGCGTCGGCGAGAAACTTTCGGGCGCTCTCCTGCTGCACTTTGCTCTTGCCTGCGGTATAAACCGCCTGATCGACACAGACCACGCCGTCTGATTTGAGACCGAGCTCGCTAGGAAAGTGACATTTAGGCGCTACACCATACTGCCCATCAACAAGTCGCACGATTCTGCAACGCTTCAACCGGTGCAACTTGCCTTGCGCGTCGCTGTCCCTGCCCAAAAGCGCATAGAACTGCTGATGCCAGTCGACGTTCTTGCCTGCCAACCATTGTATAAATTCGGCGCTCACACCACGCCAGCTCCCTTCCGCGGCCTTCGCATCGATGCAATCGACAAACTCGTCGATATCCCAGTCCGTGATGGCGAGGCCGTTCATGAATCTTTCGACATTCGTGCCCTGCAAGGCGCGGCTCGCGGCCCATTGCGGCGGCTCGTCGTCGTAGTCGACTAGGAACTCGATATCGTCGTGTGACAGCAAATCCTTGAGTACGGATTTGGCCTGAACCAACGTCCGCGCGGGTGCGTGCCCCTTCGCGTGCGTAGGCGTTAACGGTTGAGCGTTCATCGCTTCGAATATGGAAGCGCGAATGCCAAAATATCGCGTCCCTAACTGATCTTGAGGGTTTGGCAGCACGCCAAGAAAATCGGTGGAAAGCAACCCCAAGTCGCGGATTGCGTGAAGGGATGACGAGGTTAGAATTGCAAGCTGTTCGAAGAGAGGTTTGTTCGCTGGGGTCTCCTTGATGCTCGCGCGACTCAGCTCGGGAACAAACGGCGCGTGCAGATGGAATCGTAACCCCGAGGTTTCCTTTTCCGCAGGGAAAAATACCGCAACTTGGCCCGGAACCGATACGATCTTTAGTTGTTGGGAGAGCCGCTTTTCGGGTGAGAAAACCTGCACATTTGGAAGAAAGTCGAGAGCATAGGCAATGGCAACGCGTTGCTTCCCTAGGCCTGCTACCGGCTGGTTGAACTTTAAAAAATGGGTGCTAGTCGTGGTCTGGCCATTGACCTGCTTCATAACCTCGACGTGAGAATCGGTATGGGCGATACGCAGAATTTCCCCAGTCAGCTCGTCTTTCACTTCCCACTTGATCGATTCGATGTTTGTCAGGAACAACAGGGTAGTTTCCGCGAGTTCTTTTAGACCGGCGCTGATCTCGGAGAAGGCCGTTTGCGGGACCTTATTCGGGTTGTTGAATGGCAACCAGAATTTCGTCTTGTTACCGATAGCCGGGTCAATATCGACAGGCTCCGGCATGACGAGTCTCGAAATGCAAAACGAGAAGTCAGTCGAGTAAATCGTAGGCGTCAGTGTATAAACGAACACGGATTTAAACCCGACGCCGAATTTACCGATCTGGTCGGGTGCTTTGCTCTTCGTGCTATTGTGGATGCCCGTGATCGAGCGCACGTCGGATTCGGTAAAAGAGCGAGTGCCATTGTGCTCGAACCAACAGCCGTCATCGGTTAGCGTGAAAGCGGCTTCAGTCGCGCCGGTGTCTTCGGCGTTCTGAAGCAGTTCGAAAACGAAGTGCGCCTGATCGGGATAGAAATCCTCAAAAATATCAAGGTTGATATCCCCCTCATTCGCGTCGAGGCCATCGAGGAACTTCCTCCTTTGACTCATCAAGGCAGGAAGAAAGTTGCTCATGCGGCGGCTCTCACAATCCGAAGCGAGCCGAAGACGATGGGCGCGGCGCGGACATCGCCGCTCGCTGTTGCCTGCTCAAGTTCGGCAATGCGTCTATCGAAGTCGGCGTTTGCCCGCGCCAACTCCCCCTGACGCATGATCCGAATCTTATCGTTGGTCGCGCGTCCAATCTGATCCTCAATTGCCTTTGAACGAGCTCGATGGCTGACCGTAAGGCTCTGTATGCGATGCTCGACGAGCTGGCGATTGGCGTCGATGTGGTTTGCCTGCGCTTCCACCCATTTGCTGTGATGACGAACGTCGAGCGCCTCGAAGACTGTCGGCTCGGGTAGCGCGGCGCTGGCCTGGTCGGTAGCGACAGGCAGCAACTCCAAGATCGCACTTTCAACTGTGTGCTCGTTCGCCACAACGACGAGAGCCTCATCAGGGCGCACGCCATGCTTCGTCCACCGATAGAGAGCGAACGGATGATCCCCAAGGGGCAGATCAGCACTCTGAACTTCGAGGGTGCAAAATTGCGGTTCGGCGAGGTTAAGGAACCGGGCTGCTTGGCGCACAAGAGGGTGGATGACCGATATATGCGCGGCCTTTGGATGCTCGGCGGCTGTTTCCTGGTCGAAGGTAACTGACAACGTCGGCTGCCCCCCCCTCAACCACCGCTCCCAATCTCGCGCGACGGGATCAACGGACCGCGAAAGTTTCCCGTAATCTGCCAAAAGTGCGGAACGCGATTCCTGGCTTAGCCGAAGTGTCTTAAGCGGCCCTGCGCCCAAAAGGTGGTCCCCATCGCTGCCGAGCCTCCCGGAGAGATAGGCTTCAACGGCAGCCGCGATGGCAGCGGGAGAGAGCCAAAACGTCTCAGCATTTTGGATGTCCTCACGCCACGTCGGCTTCGGAACGTCGAGGCCAAAAAGTTCGGACTGCTTGTTCTCCAAGTCTTCTTCCTCGCGCAGTTGACGGATCACGTTGTCCGAGAGCTGCCGCAGCCTGTTTTGCTTCTCCGTCTCGCTGAGACTGAAGCTCTCAGCGATATTATGAATCTCACGCGTGATCTCTCCCAGGATCTCCTCATTTCCACCGACTGCGTGCTGAAAGACACCGATGCGCCAGAGACAGCGCTGGTAGATGTCGGAATCGACCGTTCCGGGGGTCACAAGGTTCACTATCGCTACGGTTTCGCTGCGCTGACCATAGCGATCGATGCGGCCGATCCGCTGTTCAATCCTCATTGGGTTCCAAGGCAGGTCGTAGTTCAACAAAAGGTCGCAGAACTGAAAATCGAGACCTTCGCAGCCGACCTCGGACGACAGCAATACGTCGATTGCGTCAGGGTCTTCCTTAGGTAGCGAAAAATGCTTCCTCAGACTCGCCCGATCCTCGTCGTGAACGCCCCCATGAACCACACCGAAGCGCAAACCCGTTTCGGCAGTGTGTTCGGAGAGGTAAGCGAGGGTATGCCGGAAAGTCGTGAACACGAGAGATTTGTTATTCTGTAGGCTCCCTTTCTCGACGAGCACCTTCTTGAATGCCTCGATCTTACGATCTTCGCGGTCTAGCTGTTGGGCGAGGGTGAGGAGGTCGTCGATCTCTCGACGCACAGTGTCGACGAAGGTGAGATCGACATCGGTATCGTCGTCTGCGGCCTCCATCGTTTCGAGCTGATCCAACTTTCCAGCGAGAATGTCGGAAATTAGGGGAGCCAAGCCGTAAAGGCAGCTCGCCGCCTGACGGCGGATGGTGGTCATCATGAACTTGACGTTCTGCTGTCCGTGACACTTGGCGAGTATTCGACCGATCAAATCGAGCAGATTGTCATGCAGCTGGCGTTGGTCGTCCGTGAATTCGACCAAAACCGTTTCAGGCTTTCGCGTCGTGAATTCGCCGATGTCGCGCCGACGAGTGCGATTGATGAGCGGGCTGAAGGTGTAAAGCTCCTCGAGCTCCCTGATGAGAGGAATACGTTCCACGTCCTCAAGCGCCTGCTGACCCAGACGATCATAGACCCCTTGAAAGGCGGGCGATTCCCGGAGAAACAATCGACCCCATTCCGTCGATGCGGCCTCGCCCAACGCTTCTAATGCGTTCTGCTGCCACCCTGCATCTGCCGATCGACAATGTTGGATCGCCACATTGATGGGTCGATTCGGTTCGGCCATTTGCTCGAAGCTAGCATGATCGATCACCAGGTCCGGACGCAGCACATTTAAGAGCGTGAACAGGTCGTCGCTACCGAGCTGGACGGGGGTGGCGGTAAGGAGGACCACAGCCTGCGCATTATCGCAAAAATAGCGAACGCCCTGATGGAGAAAGGTCTCGCTGTTGCGGATGTGATGCGCCTCATCGACGATCACGAGATCGAACCGGGGCGGGGGATCAAGATCAAGAAGGCCGCGCAGCTTTCTTCGTCCGCGCGCACCGGGTGCGCCGAGGAGCATATCCGAGTCAAAGAGGGAGAATGGTATTATGGCCTTGGAATGCTGTTCGGGCCATTCGCCATCCAGATCCGTCTCCTGGATGCAATGACGAAGCGTGGCGCCGTCGAGCGCGGTGAAGTGCTCATCGAAACGCTTCATTTCGTTGAACCATTTGCGCTCGGCCACCAATGCCTTCGGACAAATAACAAGGACGGACCTGATGTCCATCCGAGCCCGCAGCTCCTTGATGATTAGGCCAGCTTCGATCGTCTTGCCTACGCCAACTTCATCGGCGACGAGGAGGCGCGGGCGATCCGCTCGGATCAGTTTCAGCACTGGCCGGTATTGGTACGGGACGAACTGGACTCGTCCGGACCGAAGCGAATAGAGATTGGCGGTTGATCCAGACAGGATTTGTAGTCCGGTCAGGCGTGCTCGCAGTTCGCTGGCCGTAAGGGGTTCGGGGCGATCGGGGTCTGCTCGTGCGGCTTGAAGCTGGCTTTGATAGTAAACCGCCTTTGAGCCGTTCTGGAAAACACGATACCGCGTTTCTACGCCACCCGATACAGTCTCCATAATCGGCAGGAGGAAGTCGGGAGCGGACCGAAGCGCGACGAGGTCGCCGACTTTGAAAAGGGCTTCCGGCGTCGAATTTCCCTCGACATTGCCTTCATCGGCTGGAGCGTCTGGCTGTAAGGATGCGTGCGAACTCGCGACGGGAGTGGCGCTGGCCATTGGTTCGCTCATCGCGGTTAGCGCAGCGATTTTGGCTGCATCGACCGCCCGTCGTGTTTCTTCACCGCCGTCGATGGCGACAAGCAAACGACCGAGGGTGTCGGCATCTCGGTAGGCTTCGCTTGCTGGCAGGTCCGCTGAGGATAGATGCGCCCACTTGTTCCTTACGGTTTGGAGTTCCTTCAACCAGGAACGGGCCTCGCGAGGAAGGTTGAGCGTGGAGCTGATCTCGAACCAATTTTGATCCAGAATACGCAGAAGAGCGGCGAAATCGAACTGCTCGAGAGAGTTAAATCTCCTTTCTCGTGCGGTTCGCTGCTGCTGGAAGCTAAGGCGATCGATGACCAGCTTGCTCCACCAATCCGGCGACAATTTCGGAAGGTGGGCGGAAAGGAAGCGTGACATGTCCTTTGTCGCCGCTCGAAGTAACTCGTTCATTGGCCCCCCTTGCGCATGAGCTATTCAAATCAGTGTGTCAGCCAATTGAAGGGGAAGTTAAAGGGCTTATCGAGCCTGCCTGTGGTTAAGCGGCTGATGATCTGAAGTTTCCAATCTCAACCGAGCGATCCGCAAACGTCGCGGTGATATGCAGCTCGCCACCCACGGCATCGATCAGCTTGCCGTCTGCTTTCAGGCGCGGGACGCCACGATTTGCAAGGTCATATCTGGCGCGTAGCAGCCACAAACGTAGCGGCCGCCGTGGGGCGCAACGCGCACGGGTCTCTAATCAAAGAGTTGAGAGCGAAATTCCAGCTCGCGAGCGTCATCGGCCACGTCGGGATCGAGCCGGGCAGGCTCGATCGCGACAGAGGACGCGGAGTCTGCTTCGGTCAGGCGGACGAGTTCCGCGTCGCGGGTTTGCTCTTCGATCAGCGCGCGGGAGAGCGAGACAGCACGATTGTCGATCGGCCGCGCCGGGACCGCGGGCGGCTTGTAAGCGGTGCGATCAACGAAGGTCTTGTTCGTGTAGAAGGTAATCTTCGTCCCCCGCACGGGCGGTATGCCGCCGCGCAGCAGGATCAGGTCGGTCTTGGGGAGCTGCATCAGCTCTTGGGGCATGAGCAGCGCGCGTCGCTGGTCGGAGGTCGACGTCGACCGATCGTTGCCCCACACCTTCTGGCTGCGGCTTTGCGCCTTGTAGGTGTACGTACCGAGGCGAGCGGAGATCTCGTTCGCCATGTCCAGTTCCTTGGGAGTGAACACGACTTCGACGCCGCAGTTGGCGATCATCTCGTCAGTGGTGTCCTTGCCGTAGATGGCCCGGAGCTGCGAACGGGATTGGATCACCGGTAGCAGGCGAATGCCGTAGCCGGCGACATATGAGAAGCCGGCGGCGATCGTCGTCGCCCGGCCGAGGCGGGCGAACTCGTCGAGGAGGATGAGAAGCGGCACGTTATGCGTCGTTTTCGTCGGCAGCGTGCGGACGTTGAGGTCGACGAGTTGCTGGAACAGCAAATTGTAGAGGTCGGCGACGCGTTCGATGTTATCGGGCGACACGCCCAAATAGAGGGACGTCGGCGTGGTCCGGAAGTCGCGAAAATCGAAGTCGCTCTCGCAGGTGGCGGCGTCTACGTAGGGGTTGATCCACAAGCCGAGCCGGGCAGTCACCGATTGCCGGATGCCGGTGAAGGTATTGGGCGAGCTGCTGGTAAAATCGTGCAAAGCTCCGACGCACGCTTGGGAAAGTGGCCTGCCTTCACCAGCTCGACGCTCGATAATGGCCGGGAAGCGGGTTTTGGGGTCGCCGACGGTCAAATTGCGGTAGATTTCGCCGACAGTGAACGGCAGCGCCGGCTTGCCCTCAGAACCGCTTTCGGACGCGACGTAGGCGCCGACGCCGATGAAAGCGGTCCGCGCCGCATCGGCCCAGAAGGTTTCGCCCTTCAACGGTTGCGGAAAGAGCATCCCAGCGATCTTCTGGAGCTCGTTGATGACCTCCACCTCGTCGTTTCGGTCGATGTAGGCGAGAGGGTTGAAGCGTGCTGTGCGGCCTTTTGGATCGAGCGGATCGAACAGGAGCACGCGCTGTCCCGCGGCGTGCCGAAAGCCAGCGGTGGCATCCCAATTCTCCTGTTTCACGTCGAGGACGACGACGGAGCCCTGCCAGGTGAGCAGATTGGGGATGACGACGCCCACGCCCTTGCCAGCGCGGGTAGGCGCTTCGAGAAGGACGTGCTCAGTGCCGCCGAACGTGAGCGGCTTGCCGCCTTTGAGGCCGAGCATGATGCCCCGTTCGGCGCGCAGCCCTTCGCGCCTGATATGCTGTTCGCTCGCCCATTTCGCGTCGCCGTGCAGGGGAGGCTTCTTCATCCGGAAGAGGATCACGGCGCCAGCGAGCAGGGCAGCCGCGAGACCGCAGCCCTTGGCGAGCCAACCCATAATGTGGGCGTCGCCGCGGTAGAACCAAAACCATTGTGGCAGCCCGAGCGGCTTGATGGTGGGTACGAACAGGCCCAAGCCGACGATAGCGATCAACATGCCCAGGAAGAGGACCAGGACGAGCGCCAGCAGCCCGGCACCTGTGTAGAAAATCCGGTCCTGTCGATCACGGCTGAAAGCCATCTCGCTACACTTCCTTCAACGTCGGCGCGCCGATCGCTGCGTCGATCATGCCGGCGTCGCTTGCGGGTGCGCCTCGGTGCCCGGCTCGAAGTAGATTTCCGTGACGCGAAAGCGGCCGTCGACCTTTTTGGTTTGGACAACAACGTCAACCAAGAGCCCGAGCAGGCTACGAATGTCGGCGCGGCCGAGGTCACGGCCGCCCTCCGATTCCTTGACGAGAAGGGTAAGCTGTTCAAACGCCAGCGCCGCGCTGTCGGAGTGTACGGTCGTAATCGAGCCCGGATGGCCTGAGTTGACGTTGCGGAGGTAGAAGAACGCGGTGCCGTCGCGCAGCTCTTGGAGGAGGATGCGATCGGGCCGCATCCGAAGCGACGCTTCCAGCAGTTGCTTCGGGCCGATCTTGGCCTGGCCCTGGCCGTCCTTCGAGTAAAGCATATGCACGACGTTTCGATGCGGCACCGTCAACTCGCGGGTATCCTCGATCGTCAGCAGCCGTTCCTCAGATGGAATCGTCTGCATCAGCGCTTTTGAGAGCGTCGTTTTCCCCGAGCCGGTCGCGCCGCTAATCAGGATGTTCTTTTTAGCTTGGACCGCGAGTTCGAGAAATTGCCGCCATTGCCCGGCTTCCTTGAGCGCCAACAGCTCGTCGTTCGCGTCGCGGTTGCGACCCAAGGCGACTTTCGTGTTGTCGAAGAGCCCCCCGGCCTCCAGCTCCTCCATCGCAAACGTGCGCGAGGACGGCTTGCGGATCGTGATCGAATAGCCGCCCGCCGGCGTCGCCGGCGGCATGACGAGCTGGACGCGCTCGCCGCCAGGAAGCGAAGTCGAGCAGATCGGGTTGCCCGCGTGAATGTCCTGCTTCGTGAATCCCGCTGCGGCCGTGCCGAGGGTGGAGAGCCATTCCAGCGTGAGCTTGGGCACTTCGTCCCAATGCCACCCATCGGACTTTTCAACGGCGAGCTCGCCGGGCCGGTTGATGACCAGTTCCGTCACGCCCGCTTGATCGAGCAGCGGCCGCAGCGGAGCCAGATGATGCGTCAGAACGCCGACGTCCATCATCAGCGCCTCAGGCGAAGCGAATAGACGTTCGAGAAATCGAAGTCGCGGGCGGCGAAGATCGTCATTTCCGTGCCTTGGCGCGCGCGCAGCACGGGCTGAATCCGTATGTCGCTTTCCAGCGCGACCGCCGCAGCGCCCGAGGGGGCCTGGCTTGTCTCGTCGACGCCCGACAGGTGATTGGACGCGACATTGCTCGCGTCCCCGACGATCGAGAGCAGCAGCGCGCCGCCGAACCGCTTCCAGAAGAAGGTCTCGGTTCGACCGGACATGCCGGCGCGGCCGAGGGAGTCGGCCGCGGGCGAGCCGAGCGAGATCGAGACGCCGCGCGGCGTGATCGCGCGGTTCCACACCACGAACAGGCGATTTTGCCCCTGTTGGATGCCGCCGCGGTATTCGCCTAGCACCTTGGTCCCTTTCTCGAGGAGGACGACGCGGCCGTTGTCCGAGAACACGGAGCGCGGGATCATGCAGGACGTGAGACCAGGTTGTGAACTGTCCAGCGCGGTTTGCAGCACGCACGGGATTTGGGAACCAGCGGTGATGAGGAAGTTTCGGTTTGGCGTGAGGCGGCCGCGCACTGTCGTAATCTCACTTGATTCGAGGCGCTGTTCGAGTTCGTTGGGCGCGCGGCCACGCGACGCTTCGGCGGAGCCGCGCTCGTCGGGCGCGCGTTCACCATCGCTCACAGGTTGACCGGAGCCCAGCACGGCCATGACGGGAGCGCGCCGCGCTGCCTCCGCGAGCGATTGCGCTGGGTCCGCTTGCCCGCCACCGGCGCTGGGAGCAGCGTAGGCGACAGTTGGGGGCGAGCTATAGGCCGGCTCAGCGCCGATCGCCGGCACAACATGGCCGCGCCCAGGTTGGGGCTCAGGACCATAGCCATAGCCCTGCGGCTGACCGCCCCCCAATTGATGTACCGGGATATCCTGCCCCGTGACGGTCACCGGGACGGGAGGCGCGGTGCGCGAATAGGTGTAGGGAGCCTGTTCGGGAACCGACGTCGACAGCCCGGCGGTTTCGCGCACCAGCGCTTCATCGGCCTTCGCCTGTTGCTCCGCCGAGATTTCCACGCCCACGCCGTTCGCGGCGAGGGCCGCGAAGACGATGAACCCGCCGCCCAGCAGCGCCGGCACCAGGTATCTGCCGCCCCTGCGGCTCCCGCTCGCGAACTCGCCACCGCCGCGTGAACGCTGAAACAGACCAGCTCCACGGTCGGCTTCGACTGCGGCGACCTTTTTGACGGGAATGTCGGTCGTGTCGGTCGTCAGGACTTCGATCATTGGTTCGTTCCGATTTCGCGCGTGACATCGGGCGACGCTGTGCCCGTCGACAGATCGCGGCCATAGGGCTCGTAGGCATCGTTCCAGATGCACAGGAGCGACCCGCCGCGCCGCAGGCGGAGCTGGCGGACGACGCCGTGGACGACCACGAAATCGTCGCGCACGTCGAACGGCACGATGCTTTCCGAGCCGTCGGGAAGCACGGTGAAGATGGCGGGGATCGCCTGATTGCGGGGGAAGCGCAGAACCGTGAACTGCCCGTTATCGGTCACTTCGGAGGGTTGTAGGTCCTTGTCCCCCTTGAGAGAGTATTTCAAATTGCGGGTGCCTTCGAGCACGGCCACATCAAGCGCGATCTTCACCGTGGCCCCCTCGATCACGGCGGCGTGCAGCAGCATCTGTTGAGCTTGCGCCGCAGCCAGCGCGGCCCGCTCCTCGGTTGGATAGCGGAACTTCACCTGAAACATCGTGTCGCGCGTTCGCGCGCCGATCGCCCCGGATCGAGCGTTGAGCTCGAACTGGTAATTGCGGACGAGCGCGCCCTGCTTCGTCGTCACGATCAGGTTTGTCGGACCCGCCCTTTCGCGGGGCTTGAGGAACAGGATGTTGGCCGCGGGCGCGACCTCCCAAGCCACGGTGTCGCCCAGCGCGACGTGGAGAATTTCCTCGCCTTCACCGAACAGAATCTGCGTGGCGGTGCGGAAGACGCCGGTGACGCGGTAAACCTGCCCCGGGTCGTAATCGACGGTCCTTATCCGCGCATCGGCAGCGCCGGCGCGAGGCGTGTCGCCAGCATAAGCCAGCGAAGGAAGGAGCAGCATACCGCCCAGGATGAGTCCGCGGATCATCGCGCGATCTCGGGATCAGCGCGGTAGGTCACCACCTGGAAGCCGAGCGGATTGTAGAGCCGGTCGGCTTCGGTCGCTGGCTTGTCGCTGTAGCGGAAATTGATGGTCGCGATCCAATCGCTCGCCTCTTCCGGCGCGGTGCCGCGCTGGATGAGCTTGATGAAGCGGACCTGCGCCACGCGGGGGTTGATGAAGGACACGTTGCGGATGCGAACGCCGACTGTCTCGCCATTGGTGTAGACGTTGACCGGCGCCGTTGGCGTTTCCGGACGCCGCTCGATGGCGAACCGTTGCTGTTCCTGCGGAACCGAGAGGACCGCGGCGGCCCGGAAAAGCTCGTCGGCAGCAGGGCCGACCCAGCTTTCTCGGCTGCGCACATATTGCGACAGGAAATACTTGCCCACCGCCTCGTCGGAGGTGACCTGAGACGTATCGCCGAGGACGTTGACGACATCGACCGCGCCGAGGCTGCGATCGACGCGAATCACATATGGTTCAACCGTTCGGAGCGGCGCCGCGACGTGAAACGCGATCGTCGACATAGCCACCGCGATCGCGGCAGCCGCGACGCCATAGGCCAGCCTTTGAGAGCGACGCGCCTTGAGCGCGTTGTCGGCATCCCAACTACGCGCGTTCCTGAAATATTCCAGCAGTTCGGAGCTGGGAACGCCAGAAGCCATAACGAACCTTTCCTAGCAGCTTGACGAGGCGGTGATCGCGGCCGTCCCGAGCAGTGATGACGGGGCTATCGCCGCAGTGCGGCCCGACTTGCGCGCCTTCCGCCGAGGTTTAGCTGAGCTGGCTTTCGGCCCCGCCTCAGACGTGATGCTGGGCACGACGGTCCCCGTCGTTGCGCCATCACCCGCAGCCGGTTGAGGGCTCCCGAAAACCATTACCGGCACACCTACTTTACCCGGCACTGACGTGCCGGCAGCAGCCGAACGCGACCCAGGTTGCATCAGGACGGAGCCCTGCGGGTTGGCGGCGCGCACGTTCGTGCGCTTGCAACCCTTGGGGCTCTTCGCGTCCAAGGACGAGGGCACCGAGGCGAGGACCGCCACCGAGGCCAGCAAAGTAACGATCTTGAACATCAGCGTCTCCGAGCGATTTTGCCGATTGAGCGGGCGAAGGCATTGCCCGACTTGCCAGCGGGCACGAGCGACCGGCCAGTGGCGGTTACCGCCCGCATCGCAGCGCGACCCGGCAGGACCGCCGAAACGAATGAACCGAAGCCAGCAGCGCCGCCGCCGGCAATGCCCGACGCCAAGCCTGGGGCTTGCAGGAAGAAGATTCCGCCGAGGACCATAATGCCGATTTGGGCGCCCAATATCTCGACATAGGGGCTGACATTCGGCGCGTCGGTTGGGATCGAAGCCGTCATCTGTTGCGTGATCACCAGCACAGTTCCCGATATGAACGTGACCATGACAGTGAGAACCGCGGTCAAGATCACGAAATTGAGGGCTTGGCTAAGCCAGCCGAAGAAGAGCCCGCGCGTTGAATCGAAGACGATAAACGCCACGAACAAAGGGCCGAACACCAGCACGATGCCGAGGGCCAGTTTGGCGAAGAGGAGAAGCGCCAGCCCGAATCCCGCGACGATGTAGGCCGTGAAGGTGGTCGCCGCTGCCATGAGTGACAGGACCGGATCAACCATCGGCTCGAAAAAGGCGCTGTCCTTGAACAACAAGGGCGCCTTCGCGCTTACGTCGCGGGCGTTGCTCCGTATCTCTTTTACGAAGGCGTCAAACATCTCACCGCCGACCGCGCTTCCGCCAAGCGCAGCCGAAAAGCTGTTGGGCAATTCGTTGGCCGAAGCCGCCACCCAGCTCCCGTAGCTCCCCGTCGCCGCGGCGATGATGAGCGCCAGCTTAAATCCGGAGGCCATGAGCGCGCCCCAGCCTTCGCTGACGATGCCCCTCATGACCGCGAAGCCGACGATTGCGATGTAGATGGCAGCGCTTAGGATCAGCGGGCCACGCACCATGCCCGCGATCGCGGCGTACTTATCGACCACGAGCGTCAGGATCAGGGCGTCGGCCTGAGCGTAGAACTGAGTGAAGACGTCATCCATGGCGGCTTCTAGCGATTAGCTCGGTCGCGAGCTGAGGCAGCTCGATCAGCGGCACGAGCCGCCTCGATGTTACTCATTGTTTTGACGCGAGACTCCGCGGCATCCGCCGTGGCGCAATCAGGGCCGGTTATCTTCCCAGCTTTACAGCCGGCGAGGACCGCTTGCCGGTCGTCCGGCTTCGCCTCGTAATAGGACCGACTCTTTTCCTGCGAGCACCCACCCACGATGCTGACGGCCAGGATCAACGCTGCGCGAATCATCGACGCCCCCTGTCTCTGGCGGACCTTTCAGCATCGGCTTGGCGCGCCGCAGCCAAGCCCGCAGCGCTACGCGCCCGCGCGTCCGCTTGCCGCCCCAATTCCAACGCCATGAGCTGGTTGGTCTGGTTCGCGGCCGCGGCTGCTTCGATTGCGGCACGCGCTTGAAGGTCCATGACCTCCTTCGCGGTCGTTGCCGTCCCGAGCCTATCCGCCATCCGGCTAAGACCTTCGGAGCGCGCCGCGGCGACGCCAAGCGTGGCTTCCGCTATGGCCTGGTCGCGTGCTGCTCCCCGGCTCGCCATCTTGATCGCCGCGTCGGACATTGCGATTGCGCCGTTCAGATCGCGGGACCGCATTAGATCCTGCGCGCGCGCGCCCAGCTCGCCCATCTTGTCGAGATCGGTCGAAAGGAGCTTGGCCGAGCTTCCGAGGTCCGAGGGTAGGCCGCGCTGCACCATGTCGTTGTTGAGCAGCGCCGACACCGACTTGATGTCGGTGATCTTGTTGAAGCTTCCATAGAGGCGCTGCGCCTCCTGTAGCTGCTGCTGCGCCTTCTGGAGCTGATTCAGGGTGTTGCGGGCCGTCTCTATGTGTTTGACGAGCGCGGCCTTGTCGAGCACCACCATTTGTGCCGCAGCAGGCGCGGCGAGCGCCATTGCGGCCAACAACCCTGCGACCATTCTCTTCATGACTGTACCCCTCGTTGTTTGCGGCGCTTGTGGAATAGTGGAAGCCAGACAGCCGGATCGTCGCCGACCTCGGCCCTGAGTTCATCGAGCAGCCCGACCGTGGACGAGCGGCCCGACAGCACGGCCAGCGCGTCATCCATCCCGTCCAGATCGAGTTCGACTACGACGGAATCGTGGCCCTGCTTGACGAGGAAGCGGCGGCTTTCCGGAGCGAGTTCGGTGCGGATCAGCCGATATTCGGCGGGTGTCAGGTTCAGCCCGTCGATGTAATCGCGCTCCGTCGCATTCGGGTTGGGCAACAGGATTTTCGTCGCCACCTGTTCGATGATCGAATGCGATATGTCGGACTTGAGCGCGTCTGCCGGCGACTGCGTGCCGAACATCATCAGCGCGTTGCGCTTCCGATAGGTCTTGAGGCCGTCCTGGGCGAAGCCCCGGAAACTCTCGTCGCCGAGCGCCTTCCAAAACTCGTCTATGTCGATGATGACGGGTCTACCGTCGACCACTTCATCGAGACGGTGGAACAGGTAGCTCATAAGCGCCGGCCGAACCTCCCCATTGTCGAGGAAATCGGTCATGTCGAAGCCCATGAACCGCGCATCAAGGCCGAGCGTGTCCGCTTCGTTGTCGAACACCCAACCTAGCTCGGACCCGCGAACCCAACGCTCCAACCGCGGGCCGATGCCCTCCAAGTGCGATTGCGGGAGAAGCGAGCGCACGCGGCCGAGCGTGCGATCGGCGAGCGGGAGCCGCCCGACGCCGGCGAGCGCCGTCGTAACAGCGTTGTGGTCTTGAGCCGACAGGATCATGTCGGGCGGCGTCACCAACAGCTTGATGAATGAGGTCAGGAAGTCGAGATTGCGGGGCGTATGTTCGAGCGCCTTCAAGGGGGCGAATCCCGTCGGCGCACCGTTCCTGAGGCTGAGGTACGTGCCTCCGGAGGCGCGCACATAGATTTCGGCGCCGCGGTCCTTGTCGATGAAGATTTGCCGCCCCCCGACCTTCTCGCTTTGCGCTAGGAGGAAGTTCTGGATCACGGTTTTACCGCCGCCCGAGGGGCCGATTATCAGGGTGTGCCCGAGATCGCCGGCATGGAAGTTGAAGAAATAGGGCGAATGCGCCGTCGTCTTGAGCAGCGCGATCGCCTGTCCCCAATGATTGTCGGCAGCCTGCCCCGACGGGTAGGTATGGAAGGGGGCGAGCGCCGCGTAATTGCGCGACGAGATCGCCGCGGGCCGCGGCCGCCACTTGAAATTGCCGGGGAGCTGGGACCAGTAAGCTGCTTCGCTCGCCAAATCCTCGCGTGCCGCGACCATGCCGCTTTCCGACAGCGAGGCCCGCGCCAAACTGATATTTTCGTTGAGCGCGCGCGTCGTCTCACCGAAGACGGTGAGCCCCAGGTGGTGCTCGCCCAGCACGAACCGATTGGATTGCAGATCGTCGAGCGCGTCATCCAGCTCTTCGGCCTGGCTGTACGCGGCGTCGTCCGTCGCGCTCATCTGTTTTTGGCGACGCCGCGCCGTCTCGAGCCCGGAGGTCTTACCGAAGAAGGCGAACCCTTGGGCAAGGACGAACTCGAATTGGGCGGAGAGCAGCGCGTTGAGCTGCCCGGGACGCGTGCGCGCCGCATGTTCGCGCACGCCCAACATGCCGGCGAACCGGCTCAGGCCGGGCTCGCGAATCTCGATCGTCTCTTTCCCGAAGATCAGCCGGTCCGTGTAGAGCGCCGACCCCAGGTGCCCGCGCACCAGCGGTACGCGCCGCTGTTCACAGCACATGACGGCGGACAGGAACTCCATCACCTCGCTGAAAACCAGGCCTTGGTGATCGTAGGTGGACAGCAGCCGGGGTTCGAGGCGCGCGAGCAGCTTGGACGTGTCGCGGACCGCCTCGTTGAGCCGTTCGACGGCATCCTCTTCCGCTTCCGCCTTTTCGGCGTCGCCGCGCCGGAAGAAGGATTGCAGCGACACGACCGTCTTGTCGGCGCGGCCGACCGCAGGGCGCAGGACGAGCGACAGATAATGCTCGTTGACGTACATGCGCTTGGCGCCGAGCCGGTCGCGGTAGCTCCTATCGAGATCGCGGGCGAATGCGGAGCGGAAGACTCCCTCAGGGTATCCCGTCTCGACCCGGCGAATGGTGTGGATCATCACCGCCAAGCGCTCGTGCGCGACGGTGCGCCACGCAGAGTTTAGCTTCTCATGCCAGTCATTGAGGTCGCCGATGTTGGCGGTCTCGAAGGCGAGCCCGCCGAGCTTCATGACGGCCATCAGCTCGCCGTTTTCCAGAGCAATGACGTTCGCGTCGACGTGCCGCTGGTAGGGAAGAAAGTGCCCCGGGTCTGGATCGTTCTTGACGACCTTCCAGGGACTAGCCACGGGAAAAGCCCTTGCGCTTGAGGCCGTCGCTCAGGAGGGGCGAGTAGCTGGAGCCCGCCCAATAGGCGCGGTTCTGCGAACGGGCCTTGGTGCGGCCCCACAGGAAAATCAGCCGGAACATGTTGTAATCTGTGCGGACGATCAGTCGCGCAGCGCCGAGCAGCGCGCCGCCCAGCCCGATAGCATAGAGCGGGTTGGACGTGAGGAGCAGCATGAGGACCGCGGCCATCGCGATCAGCAACGCAGCTTCCAGAGGCACGCCAAGCCATAGCGCCGGGCGCGTCAGCGCCAGGAACAACGTATCTTCGGTCGGGCGTGCCTCTTGGTCCATGTCAGCCCGCGATCAGGCCGACGAGCCACCGGGCGGAGAACACGAGGAAGCAGCCCACGATGATAGAAACCAGGACCTGAGCCGAACCTCTCCCCGTGAAGTAGAGGAACCCGGCGATGACGACAGCAATCGCGGCAAAGGTCTTCGCCAGCGGCCCCGTGAGCAGCGTGAGGATCGACTCCGCCATGTTGTTGACGTTGGATTGCGCCACCGCCGCCTCAGGCGTGAGGAACAGCGCCAGACCGAGGAATATGGCCCACACCCACGTTGCCGTCTGAGGCCCCGCACGTAGCGACTTTGCGATTGACCTATTCATTTAGTCGCTCCCTTGAAATTGCTGGAAAAGACGTGCGCCGATGAGCCTTGCGCGAACACGTCCCACGCCGGCGGCGCCGGAGAAGATGCAGGAACCGCGGCCACATCGACGTTGACGGGGACCACAGCCGCGGTCGGGGGCAGGGGATCCGCGATTGCAATCGAGTGCACTGGCGGCATCAACTGCAACGGCTGCATGGATAGCGAGGCGACGATCACGGGCGCCGAGCTCGTCAGCAGGCGCGTACCCGACGCACGATAGACCTTGGCGACATAGCCGTTGCGATAGCCGCGCTGCATCGACCCGGTGTTGTAGGCCGAGAGCGCAGCGCCCAGGGGCGTTGAATGTCCGAGCGAGACGGCGCGGCGATAGTTGCCGGTCAGGACCCGCGCCGCCGCGGCGAGGTTCTGGCACGGGTCAAAGGCGCCTTCGACAGACAGGTTCAACCACCGAAGGTTGGAGCTGTTGATCTGGCCTAGGCCGAGGTCGATGTTCGCGCCCCGCGCGAGAAGGCCCTTGGCAATCGTGACCGCTTCAGCAGCGTTCGTCGGCTGTCGGACTTGAACGCCCTTGTTCACGCCGATCGCGAACGCGTTGCCCCCGCTTTCCACTGAAACAATCGCCGCTAGAGTCGATGGGGCAACTTCGGGCGCACACTGCGCAAACAAAGCAGAGAGTCCGATCGACATGTTCATCAGCTCACCTGCCTTTCCGCGTCAAACTCCATGCCACGGCACCTCCGGGCAACCGTCAGAACACGCGCCCAGAACCGGAACATAAACGGAACATACTAGGAAATCAAGTCGGTTAAATTTCGTACTTTTGGCCATGCTCATTCGGCAGTGGTCGAAAGCGATCCCGGAAGCAGGCAAGCATGGCAGAACCATGATCGAGATTTCGACGCTGAAAGCGCGCTGCAACTTGAGCGAGATCGTCGACGCGTTAAGCAGGCGCGAGCTGGCGGGGCTTTGCCTCTTCCATGCCAGGAGCACACCGAGCTTCCTGTGCGGCTCGCTTCCTCAACAGGTTGGCTGGCTCAAAACCGCGATGCGAAAATGAATCCCGCTTTTGACACCGCAACCCGCGGAAAAGCTGGGATGGCGAGTTGGTGTCAAACCGACGGGTTTTGACTCGCGAGGGTGTCGTAAGCTGGCCGGAAACTGACCTTCCGCTTTTGGCTCGCGAAGCCCGATAGCGGACATTTGCGCGAGTTAGTGTGAGCGGCCGCTATTTGTTTGTGTGCCGTCCTCGAACAGCCGGCACTCGATTGCC
>Ga0136611_10000708_pt1 | contig 22537 bp, 22 predicted proteins | sample AntDrymUQ2232306_2_FD_106645 | JGI IMG/M metagenome (GOLD analysis project Ga0136611, IMG submission 106645) | Polar desert sand microbial communities from Dry Valleys, Antarctica - metaG UQ223 (23.06) | ecosystem: Environmental > Terrestrial > Soil > Desert | place: Antarctica: Dry Valley...
ACCTGGAGAGACGTTGATCATCGACTGGGGCGAGCAGAAGATCGCAGGCCGCACGGTCAAGGTGTCCTGCGCGGTGTTGGCCTGGTCGCGGTGGCGCTTCGTCCGGTTCGCCGCCGATGAGAGGTCGGCCACCACGTTGGGAATGCTGGCCGAGTGCTTCGAGGTCCTCAGCGGGGTCCCGAAGGTGGTGCTCGTGGATCGGATGGGCTGCCCCCTGAAGGGAGCCGTGCTGCCCATCGAGGCCAGCAGGCCCGAGTCCTTCGCGCGTTTGGTGAAGGCCCAGGAATCGAATTGGGCGAGTTCAACCGGTACGGCGAACGACTAGCCGAAATCGGTGCGGTGCCCTCGATCGGCACCGTCGGTGACAGCTACGACTGTGAGACCGTGAACGGCTACTACAAGGCCGAGCTGATCCGTGGTCCCGCCCATGAAGGACGACCGTGGAAGACCGTCGAGGGACCTCGAGCTCGTCACCCTGAGCTGGGTCCACTGGCACAACCACGACCGCCTGCACGGCTACCTCAACGACGTGCCAGCAGAGTTCCAGGAGACGCTACAATACGGACCGACCAGACCCTGGTCGAAATCCAATAGCCCGAGCCTCCATCAGACCCAGTGCGATTCAGGCGCGGTTGCGCTGGGTCAGGATCAGAGCGCGTTTAATTGGGCAGGCGTACGGGTCCCCGCATAGTGCGGAGGCGATGCACTGCCGAAGTGCGTCCTTCGGGCGATGACGTTTCCCGCGAGCCACACGTTTTGCCCACAGGGCTCCGGTTAAGGAACGCCTATCGGGAGCGGTGCTGGTCACCAGCCGCGCGATCATCCAGACGTCCCGGTACACCCGTCCGGTGGTCGTCGCCGGGACCGGGACGTTCTCCGGAGACCGTTCAGCGACTGCAGCCTCCGTGGCAGGGCTTGCGTCCGATGCGTCCGTCAGCCCCAAACAACCAACTCGGACGCGGGATGGCGACGTGGGATCCGAACCGCGAGGCATCCCGACCCACGGCAGATCGCAGGCGATGTTGACCTCTGGGTCATTGTCTCAATCACTTGCCCCTCCGGGCGCTGATTCGGCGTCCACCCACGCTCGATCACGTCCCAGGATGCCCACCGACGTCCACGCTCGTGTACGCGCCCCGCAACCCAACGACCGCGGTCGCCCCGTCGAGACCGCCGCATAGAACTGCGGACAGGGTGCGGACACAACGTCAGAGGCGGTTCCCGGATCTCTCCGGAAACCGCCTGTGACCTGCTGTTTCTCCTTGTAGCGGGGGCAGGATTTGAACCTGCGACCTCTGGGTTATGAGCCCAGCGAGCTACCGAACTGCTCCACCCCGCGTCGGTGAACCGAACGTTACGCGATGGAGGTCGACCCTCACAAATCGGGTTCCGCCCCGCTCACCCGCTCGGCGTGGGTGAGGGGGTCGGCGACTCGGTGGCGTCCGGCTCGGCGTCATCCCCGCCCTGGCCGAGCAGCGCGAGGGCGTCGTCGATGTAGCCGCGCGCCTCGTCGAGGGCGGCGGCCCAGCCGGCGGTGTCACCCTCGGCCTGGAGCCGGTCGGCCTCCTCGTAGGCGTCGGACGCCAGCGCCAGCAGGCGCTGCGCCTCGGCCGACAGGCTGCCGGTCGGCGGCGTGCCGCCACCGCCCCCCGGCTCCGGCTCGGTCGGGTTGTTGGCGACGCCACCGAGCACGTCGAGGATGGCCGCGTCGAGCGTCGCGCCGATGCCGACGGAGTCGCCGTACGCCACCATCACGAACTGCAGCGTCAGCGGCGACTCGGTGTCACGCGAGGCATAGAGCGGCTGGATGTACATCAGCCCGTTGCCGACGGGCAGCGTGAGCAGGTTGCCGTACGACGTCCGGATCGCGCCCTGGGAGAACCTCAGCAGCTCTTCGCGCACGCCGTCGTCCGAGCTGATCTGGTTGGCCGCCAGCCGGGGACCGTTGATGGTCGCCTCGTTGGGCAGCTCGAGCACCCGGATCTTGCCGTAGTTCTCCTCGTCGGTGGCATCGCTGTCGACCGAGACGTAGGAGGCGAGCGTCTGTCTGCCTCGTGGCACGTAGACCGACGTCAGGGAGAACACCTGCTCGGCCGGCTCGGCCGCGGCCGACTCGTCCTCCTCGGTGGCCGGGTCGTCGACGACCGGCTGCGGGTTGACGAAGAGCCGGTACGGCGGCTGCAGCTGGCTGGTGGTGATCGGGTCCGGCGGGACCTGCCAGCGCTGGTTGCCCTCGTAGAAGTCCGCCGCGTCCGTCACGTGGTAGCGCGCGAACTGGAAGCGCTGCACCTTGAACAGGTCCTCGGGGTAGCGCAGGTGGCTCAGCAGCGTCTCGGGGATGTCGGCCCGGTCCTTCACGACGCCCGGGAAGATCGAGCGCCACGCCTTGAGGATCGGGTCCTCCTCGTCCCAGGCGTAGAGCGTGACGGTGCCGTCGTAGGCGTCCACGGTGGCCTTCACCGCGTTGCGCATGTAGTTGACCTCGTCGGTCGGCAACGTCTGGAAGCCGGTGTTGGTGGCCAGCGAGTCCTCGGTCATGTCCTCGAAGGACCCGCGCTGGGACTGGGGGTACTGGTCGGTGGTGGTGTAGCCGTCCAGGATCCACATCACCCGGCCGTCCACGACCGCGGGGTAGGGGTCGCTGTCGACGGTCAGCCAGGGCGCGACCTTCTTCAACATCTCGCCGGGACGGCGGTCGTAGAGGATCTTGCTGTTCTCGTTGACGCGTTCGGACAGCACGATGTTGGGCTCGCCGTACTTCACGGCGTAGAGCACCTTGCGGAACAGCGACCCGACGCCGATGCCACCGGCGCCGTCGTACGTCGTGGTGGCCTCCTCCCCCTCGGTGATCGCACCGGCCGGCAGGTCCAGCTCCACGTCCGGCCCGTTGGTGCTTTTGCCGACGATGGAGTACGACGGGCTCCGCTCACCGTAGTAGATCCGGGTCTCGTAGCCGTCGGGAGCCAGGTCGGTGAGGTCGCGCTGGTCGGGCTGCTGACCCTCGGCCCACTGCAGCTCGTCGCCCTGGGCGACGTCGTCGGCGGGCCGCTGGTTGGCGAAGGCGGCGATCACGCCGTTGCCGTGGGTGTAGACGGTGTGCAGGTTCGACCAGTTCTTGTCGGCGTCGTCGAGGCCCTCCTGGTCGAGCTCGCGCGCGCCGAGCACCAGGGCGCGGTCCTTGCCGTCGATGTTGTAGCGGTCGACGTCGAGGACGTCGGCCACCGAGTAGTAGGCGCGGACCTGCTGGGTCTGCTCGAACGCCTGGCGCACCAGCTGCGGGTCGACGACCGGCACCGAGGCCGTCGCGAGGTCCAGCGCGGTCTGCTGGTCCTCGCTCAGCACTGTCTCGCTGTCATAGCTCTCGACCTCGACGTCGGCGATGTCGTACGCCGCTCGGGTGGCATCGATGTTGGCCCCGATGTAGGGCGCCTCCTTGTCGGCCTCGGTCGGGTCGACGGAGAACTGCTGCACCACGCCGGGCCAGATCATCCCGATCAGGATCGACGACAGCACCATCATCGCCAGCCCCATTGCGGAGAGCAGATAGGTGCGGCGCCAGACGTTGAGGAAGAACAGCACGGCACAGATGACTGCGATGCCGGCGAGGATGTTGCGCGCGGGCAGCACGGCGTTCTCGTCGGCGTACGTCATGCCCGTGATCAGCGAGCCGGACTCGTTGAGGAGGTCGAACCTGTCCAGCCAGTAGTCGGCACCCTTCGCCAGCACGAAGACGCCGAGCAGCACGGAGAACTGGGCCTGGGCGGCGGGCGAGAGCCGGTCGTGGGGGACCTGCAGGCGGATGCCGCCGAACAGGTAGTGCACGGCCGCCGAGGCCAGCAGGGCGACGATGGCGACCGCCATCACGAAGTCGACGACGAAGTGGAACCACGGCAGCTCGAAGACGTAGAAGCCGATGTCGCGGTCGAAGTAGGGGTCGGTGGTGCCGAAGGACTCACTGTTGCGCCACATCAAGAAGGTGCGCCACTGCCCGGACGCCGACGCACCGCCGAAGAGCCCGATCAGGATGGCGACGCCTGCGAAGAGCCAGGCGCGCACGGGGACGACGACGTCGCGGTAGCGGTCGAGCCCGGTCTGCTCCGGGGTGGCCGGCCGGAAGAGCGGCCGCATCCGGTAGGCCACCAGCACGTTGGCGCCGACGGCCAGCGCCATCACGGCGCCGAAGACCAGGAACAGTCCGACCCGCGTCCACAGCAGCGTGGTGAACACCGAGGTGTAGCCCAGGGACTGGAACCACAGCCGTTCGGTCCAGAACGCGGAGAACGCCGTCAGGGCGAGGAACCCCCCGAGGAGCACCGCCGCGGTGATGATCAGCGCGCGCGAGCGGCCTCGTTGCTCCGACCGCGGCGCCTCGGCCCGCGGGTCGTCATCGAACAGGTCACTCACGATTCTTCTTCCTCCAGGGTCGTTCTCAACAGCTCGAGCAAACCGGGCACGAGATCGGTGCCGGCCACCACGGACAGGTCGTCGTCGTGCGAACGCAGTCTGAGGGCACAGTACGACGCACCCGCGCGGGTCACACCGGCGACGATGCGAACCTCCTGCCGGTCCGGGTGCTCGCGCGCGAACTCCTGCGCGGCCTCCAGGTCGGCCGGCAGCTCGCCGTCGGCGTTGGGGGGCAGCACCAGCCTCTCGACGACCGCGGCGCAACCAGTGACGCTCGGCGGCCAGACGATCTCCCCCAGGATCCGTTCGAGCACGTCGCCCGCGCGGAGCTGGTCCTGCTCGACCGGGGTCAGCGAGCCCTGCGCCGACGCGTCGTCCAGGCCCACGCTCGAGGCGAGGTCGGGCTCCTGGGCGACCAGGCGCGCGGTGTCGACCAGGGCGTAGAGCCGGGCGGGCTGGTCCCATCCGCCGCCGGCGGTGTGGGTCTCGATCTCGAGGACGGCCGCGGCGAGTGCGGGGTCGAGGTCCATCACGACCGCTCCCCCGCTCCCGTGGCCGACGCCGAGCAGGTCGGCAGGGCTACGTCGGGGTCCTCGACCCAGGCCTGGATGGCTTCCACCGCGTCGTGCATCGTCTCCGCCTTCACCAGCCGCATGTCTTGGTTGGGGGCGCCCAGGGCGTCCGCGCAGTTGTCGGGCGGCACCAGGAAGAGCCGGGCGCCGGCCTCACGGGCGCCGACGACCTTCTGCTGGATGCCACCGTCGGCCCGACCGAGCCGTCCGCCGCGATGGTGCCGGTGCCGGCGACGATCTCGTCCCCCGTCAGCGACCCCGGGGTCAGCGTGTCGTAGATGGCCAGGGAGAACATCAGCCCCGCACTGGGCCCGCCGATGTCGGGGTCGATGTTGACGTTGACCGCGAACGGGAACTGGTAGCCCGGGCCCGGCACGATGCCGACCCGCGGAGCCCCCTCGACCTGCTTGGGGGTGATCTCGACGGTGAGCTCCTCACCATCGCGCTCGATGTCGAAGGCCAGCGGCCTGCCGCTCCCGGCCTCCTCGATCACCGTCGCCACGTCCTGCGGCTGCGTGATCGGCGTGCCGTCGACGGCCAGCAGGATGTCGCCGACCTTGAGGCCGCCGTCGGCGGGCATCCCCCGGGCGACGTCCTGGATCTTGGTGACCGGCTCGGCGTCGTACCCGAGCTCCTCGAGTGCCACCGCGACCGCCTCGTCCTGCGACGACACCATCTGAACCGCCGACTCGCGGTCGGCGTCCTCGGCGGTCTCGTCGGGGGCGTAGACGGAGTCGTAGGGATAGACGGCGTCCTCGTCGCTGATCCAGGCCTCCATCACCTGGAGCAGGCTGACGCGGGCCTCGGGCTGGGTGACGTAGACGGTCGTCATCCGCAGCTGGCCGTCGTCGCGGTAGGTCTGGGCGCCGCTGACCTGGATGATCTCCTGGTCGCGCTCCTGACCTAGGACGTCGACGGTCAGACCGGGTGCGTAGGTGACGTAGGGCAGGGGCAGCCAGAGCGCGGCGACCCAGAGCGCCAGCAACAGGGGGACGGCGATGATGCCCGCCAGGGTGCGTTGGCTCACTGGTCGGCCGCGACCACGCTGAGCAACAGGGCACCGGAGGTCATGGGCCCAAGCCTCTCATCCACCGACAACTGGCCGGACGGGGCTCATGCGCTCCGGCGGGTACGACGCACCGCGAGGCCGGTGCTCCGGTCGCGGGGGCGGCTCGGGGCTGGCGCCCGGCGGCCGGGGTGGTCACGTCCCAGGGCGGCGGCCAGCCGGGCCACCGCGACGTCGCGGTCGACCTCGCCACGGCCGTCGCGACCCAGCCACGAGACCCACAGCATCGCCAGCACGGTCACGACCGCGGCCGGCACCAGCCAGAGCAGGATCTCCATGATCCGAGGGTAAGCAGCGCCGCGCGCCCCGTCGGACAGGCGCGCCCGTCAGCCAGCGGAGACTCAGGGGGAGCCGACCCACTCCTCGTCGCCGTCGGCGAACCGCTGGTGCTTCCAGATCGGCACCTCGGCCTTGAGCGTGTCGATCAGCGCCTTGGACGCGGCGAAGGCCTCGCCCCGGTGGGCGGCGGTGGTCGCCACGATGACCGCGGCGTCCCCGATCCGCAGGGTGCCGACCCGGTGGACGGCGGCGACGCCGTGCACGTCGTACTCCTCGGCGATCCGCGCGCACACCTCCTCCAGCTTGGCCTGCGCCGTCGGGTGGGCGGAGTAGTCCAGGCCGGTCACGTCGCGGCCGCCGTCGTGGTCGCGGACCCGGCCGACGAAGAGGGTCAGCCCGCCGGCCGCCTCGTCGTCCAGGGCGGCCACGACTTCCTCGACGTCGAGCGGGGTCTCACGCAGCGCGATCAGGCGCACGGCTCCGGTGCTGGTCACGGCACCGACCCTAGTGAGTCATTCCCACGGGAGGGGTGCCGGTTGCGGGAGACGAGTAGTTTGGAGCCATGACCGACCACTCGGGCGACCTGCCCGACGAGAACGACCCCGACCGCGAACCACAGCCCCCGAACCCCTTCAAGGGCACGCCCTTCGAGGCACTGTTCAGCGGCGGGATGCCGGACCTCTCCGGGCTCTTCGGCGCCACCGGGGGCGCCGGCACGCCGGGTGCCGCCGGGATGGGCGACCTCGCCGGCATCTTCAGCCAGCTCCAGTCGCTGATGAAGCCGCACGACGGACCGGTCAACTGGGACGTCGCCCTCGACATGGCTCGCAAGCAGGCCGCCCAGTCCCCCGACCCGAGCATCACCGCGAAGCAGAAGGACGAGGTCGCCGACGCCGTCCGGCTCGCCGACCACTGGCTCGACACCGCGACCACGTTCCCGTCCGGCGTCACCTCGACGGCTGCGTGGTCGCGCGCCGAGTGGATCGTCGGCACCACCGAGGTCTGGAAGGTGCTCGTCGAGCCCGTCGCCGCCCAGGCCACCCAGGCGTTGGGCAAGGCGCTGCCCGACGAGGCCCGCGCGATGGCCGGGCCGCTCATCGGCATGCTCACCCAGGCGACCGGCGCGATGGTGGCCAGCCAGGTCGGCTCCGCCCTCGGCGCACTGGCCGGCGAGGTGCTCACCGCCTCCGACATCGGGCTCCCGCTCGGTCCCACCGGGACGGCCGCCCTGGTGCCGGCCAATGTGGCGACCTTCGCCGAGGGGCTCGACGTCAGCAACGACGACGTGACGCTCTACCTCGCGCTGCGCGAGGCCGCCCACCAGCGGCTCTTCGCGCATGTGCCGTGGCTGCGCGACCACCTGATCGGCTCGGTGCGCGACTACGCCCGCGGCATCGAGATCAACACCGACGCCATCGAGGAGCAGCTGCGCGGGCTCGACCCGACCAACCCCTCCTCGATGCAGGAGGCGTTCGACGGCGGGCTCTTCGACCTCGCCAAGTCCCCGGCGCAGGAGGCCGCGCTGTCGCGGCTCGAGGTCGCCCTCGCGCTCGTCGAGGGCTGGGTCGACGAGGTCGTGGGCCAGGCCACCGCCGAGCGGATGCCGGCGGCCGTCAAGCTCCAGGAGGCGGTACGCCGCCGCCGCGCCGCGGGCGGTCCGGCCGAGGAGACCTTCGCGTCGCTCGTCGGCCTCGAGCTGCGCCCGCGTCGGCTGCGCGACGCCTCCACGCTGTGGGGCTCGCTGCGCACCCGCCAGGGCGCCGAGGCCCGCGACGGCGTGTGGACCCACCCCGACCTCCTGCCGACCGCCGCCGACCTCGACGACCCGCTGGGGTTCCGCGAGGACGCCGCCGCGCCCGAGGATCTCAGCGAGGACGAGTTCGACGCCGGGCTCGCCGACCTGCTTGAGGGCAAGCTCGGGGACGCCCCGGAGCCGCCGCGCGAGGACGAGTGACCCTGCACGCTGACGCGCTGGCCACCCTCACCTCATGGTCGGCGCCCGATGCGGGGCAGCACGCCCTGCGCGAGAAGTACGTGCGGTTCCTGCGGGGCCACGACGACGCGATGTCGCGCTCGTGCCGTCCGGGTCACCTCACGGCGAGCACGCTGGTCTTCGACCCGAATGGCAGGCAGGTGCTGCTGACGCTGCACGCCAAGTCGGGTCGGTGGTTCCAGTTCGGTGGTCATGCCGAGGCCGACGACGAGACGCTGGGTGGCGCGGCCCTGCGCGAGGCGGTGGAGGAGTCGGGTATCGGACCCGACCACCTGCGGCTGGACCCGACGCCCGTGCTGCTCGACCAGCACCCCGTGCCGTTCTGCGGACCCGGCGAGGACGTGCACCACCTCGACGTGATGTTCCGTGCTGTCGCCTCCTCGAACGCTCGGCACGCGGTGAGCTCCGAGTCGCTCGACGTCGCCTGGTGGCCGGTGGACGACCTGCCGAACGGCGAGCTGGTCGGTTTCGTGGCCCGGGCCCTCGCCCGGACCGAACCTCAGTCGACCTCGTCGCCGAAGGCCCCTGGCGGCGACTCCAGCTGGGCCGCCGCCGACCAGCCCGAGAGGTAGCCCTTCGCCCGCTCGGCGCGCGGGTAGCGGTCGACCCAGGCCCAGAACGCGTCGTTGTGGCCCGCCTCCAGCAGGTGGGCCAGCTCGTGCACGATCACGTAGTCGACCACCCAGGACGGCATCGACTGCAACCGCGCCGAGAGCCGGATAGACCGGTCACCCGGCGTGCACGATCCCCAGCGGGAGCGCTGGTTGTCGACCCAGCGCACCGAGTCCGGCACCGCAAGGCCGCCGAGGTAGTCGTCGCTCAGCCGGGTGGCCCGGCGCAGAAGGTCGTCGTCCGAGGGGCGGCGGCGGGCCTCGGAGCGCTCCAGCCGCGCCACCATCGTCTCGACCCACTCTGCCTCCTGGGCGCGGGTCATCGACGCGGGGATGAGCACCACGATGCGATCCCCGTCGCGGTAGGCCGAGACGGTCCGGCGGCGCCGCTTGGAGCGGCGTACCTCCACGTCCCCCGTGCTGGTCACGCCACCAAACTATCCGCCGGCACCGACGTTGGCCCACGACAGCAGGCGCTGCCGCTCCCACGTGTTGACGATCCGGTCGGGCTCGATCCCTGCCTCCTCGGCGCGGTGGCAGCCGTAGTCGAGGAAGTCGAGCTGGCCCGGGGCGTGGGCGTCGGTGTCGATGGAGAACAGGCAGCCCAGGTCGCGGGCGAGCTCCAACAGTCTGGTCGGCGGGTCGCGGCGCTCGGGGCGGGAGTTGATCTCGACGGCGACGTCGTGCTCGACGCAGGCCCGGAAGACGGCCTCCGCGTCGAACCGGCTCTGCGGCCGCGTGCCGCGGCCGCCGGTCACAAGCCGGCCGGTGCAGTGCCCGAGCACGTTCATCCGCGGGTTGTGGATCGCCCCGATCATCCGCCGGGTCATCGCCGCGGGCTCCATGGCCAGCTTGGAGTGGACGCTGGCGACCCGGAGGTCGAGGCGCCCCAGCATCGCCTCGGTCTGGTCGAGGCCGCCGTCGTCGAGGATGTCGACCTCGATGCCTTTGAGCAGCGTGAACGAGCCACCGAGGTGCTCGTTGACCGCGTCGACAACGTCGAGCTGACGGGCCAGCCGCTCTGCGGACAGGCCGCGAGCGATCTTGAGCCGGGGCGAGTGGTCGGTGAGCACGAGGTAGTCGTGACCCAGCTCGACCGCCGTGAACGCCATCTCCTCCAGCGGTGAGCCGCCGTCGGACCAGTCGGAGTGCGAGTGCAGGTCGCCGCGCAGCGCCGCCCGCAGCTCCCGCCCGCCGGGGGCCAGCGGACCGCGGTGCTCAGCCTCGAGGGCGGCCAGCCGTTCGGGCATCTCCCCGCGCACGGCGGACGCGATCACCTTGCCCGAACTGGCTCCGATGCCGGGCAGGTCGGTGAGCCGGCCGGCGTCCACCAGCCGTTCCACCTCCTCGGCAGGCAGCGGCAGGACCGCCGCGGCGGCCTTGCGGAACGCCTGCACCTTGAACGTGTCCTCGCGGCCGCGCTCCAGCAGGAAGGCGATCCGGCGCAGCGCGGCGACGGGTCCGAGGTCGAAGTCGGCGGCGGCCACGACCCCATCATGCCGAGCAGGCCCCAGATTCCCGCCGAACAGGCCCCAAGTTCATGCCGAGCAGGCCCCAAGTTCTTGCCGAGCGGACGCCAGATTCCCGCCCGGACGAGTGACGAGGCTCCACCCGGCCGCGCGAACACTTGCCTTCCCCTTGCGAGTGTCGAACGACGCGGGCCGGAGCCTCGCCGCCGCCACGCTAGGAGGCGGTGACCCGGCGGGTCAACGAGACGGGCCACATTGACGTCCGAGCCTGTGGATAACTTGTGGAGAGGGTTGGGGACAGGCGGGGCGATCGGGCCCGAGCCTGTGGACGACGTGGTGACATCCGGGCCCGCCCTGTGGACGCGCCTCTGCCCGCGGCCCGCTGACCAGCCACAACACGATCCACCGGGTGTGGAGGAAAAGAATCCGGCCGGTCAGCGACCGGTGAAGACCGGATCGCGTCGCTCCTGGGCGGCCCGGATGCCCTCCTGCAAGTCCGCGGTGGCCAGCGTGATCGGCTGCGCCATCGCCTCCCACTGCAGACAAGCCTCGAGATCGCGGTGGCCGCCATCCGCGAGGGCAAGCTTGGTCAGCCGGCTGGCGATCGGGGCGGTGGCCGCAACGCCGGCGGCGACGGCCAGCACGTCGTCGAGGAAGCCGCCGGCCGGGAACACCCGGGAGACCAACCCGATCCGCAGCGCTTCGTCGGCGTCGACCACGCGTCCGGTCAGCAGCAGGTCCCGGGCGTGCGCGGCCCCGACCGCCTCGGGCAGCAGGTAGGTGCCGGCCATCCCCGCGTGCATACCCAGGCGCACGAAAGGCAGGCCCAGCTTCGCGCCGGAGGCGGCGTACCGGAGGTCGCAGGCGAGCGCCAGGCAGAGCCCCGCGCCGATCGCCGGACCGTTGATGGCGGCGATCGTCGGCACCTCCAGCCGGCGGATCGACAGCCAGGCCCGGTAGAAGGCGAGCATCCGGGTGCGCAACCGGTCGACCGACGCGTCCGGTTCGCCGGCGATCCACGAGGTGTTGCCACCGCTGCAGAACGCCGAGCCCTCCCCCGTCACCACGACCGCGCGGACCGAGGGGTCCGCGGCCAGTTCGTCGACCGCCGCGACCCAGGACGAGGTCATCTCCGCCGACATCACGTTGCGCTGGTCGGGGTTGTCCAGGGTCAGTACGACGACGCCGGCGGAGGGTCGTCCGAGCCGCAGGTGGGAGTAGTCAGCCATGCCCCGGAGAGTAGTCAGGACCGGTGCCCGGTCTCCCGCCTGGCTGAGCGTGAAATGACGCTGCGGAGCGCCTGCGTGCCTCCGGCGCACGCGTGACGTAGGGTTCGGAGCGATCTGAGGGCGCCCATGCCCTCGAATCCCGGCGGGCTTCCCCACAGACCTCGCCTGGACGACCGAGACCCGAGAAGCAAGGAGGCCGTCATGGCTGAGACCTGGAGCGGCGAGTTCTACTGCGTGAAGTGCAAGGAGAAGCGCGAGGCTGAGGGCGAGGTGCGTGTCAACGACAAGGGCACCCGGATGGCCAAGGCCGTCTGCCCCGTCTGCAGCACCAACCTGAACCGGATCCTCGGCAAGGCCTGAGCAGCAGTAGCAACAAACACCGACTCATCGGTCGCTCAGCGACCCACGGCGGCGCCCCGCTTCGGCGGGGCGCCGCCTTTGTCGTCCCCGGCCACGATCACCGCCTGTGGATGACGGGCGCTGCCGTGGCACCGCCCGTGCCAGAGTGCGACGCATGTCCCCCGATCCGGACTCCCACCCGCCGACCTGGTGGATGCTGCGGCCGGGCCTGCGCGTGACCCGGCGCGACGGCACCACCTTGCAGGTGGGGCTCGACCCCCGCTGCCGCGCGCTGCTGCCCGACCTGCCGGCGGTGCGCCAGCTGCTCGGCGCCCTGCACGACGGCGCGCAGCCCGACCTCGTCGACGACACGGCCCGCGAGGCATGGTCGCGGCTCAGGGCCGCCGGTCTCGTGGTCGACCGCGACCAGCTGACCGCCCACCTGGCGGGCCTGGGTGAGGCGCGGCCACGCTCGGCCGTGACCGCGGCGTACGCCGTCCACGGTGACGACGCGGGCCGTCGGCTCCGCGAGCGTGCTGCCGCCCGCGTCGCCGTCCGGGTGCTGGGCGAACACCCGCGTGCCAGTGACTGGGAGGGCACGGTCGGCGGCCTGCTTCGCGACGCCGGCGTCCAACTGGCGCCGCGCGGCAACGACGCCGACGCCACGGCGGCCCTCATCGTCACCGGCACCGAGCCCGACCGTGAGGTGCTCGACCGGTCGCTGGCCACCGGCGAGCCGCACCTGCTGCTGTCGACGGTGGAAGGGCGGGTCCGGCTGGGTCCGTTCGTCGTGCCGGGTCGCACTGCCTGCCTGCGCTGCGTGGACGCCCACCTCGACGAGGTCGACCCGCGTCGGTCCGTGATCGTCCACCAGTACGCCGAGCAAGGCTGGCCGGTCGACGTGCCACCGCCCGACGACTCGGCACTGATGACCCTGGCGCTGGCCTGGGCCACCCGCGACCTGGTGTCCTACCTCGAGGGCGACCGGCCGTCCCTGTGGTCGGCCACGGTGCGCATCGAGCCCGACCTCGCACTGACCCGCGAGGAGTGGACGCGGCACCCGCACTGCGGCTGCTGCTGGGGCGACCTGCTCGACGTCGTCTGACGCATCACCAGTGCTCGGGGTCGAGCTTGCCATCCTTCGCCCGCAGATGGGTGCGGGAGCACTCGTCGCAGAAGCGCTTGCGGCGGCCCCGCTCCGTGGCGACCGTCCACGTCAGCGTGTCGACCGAGTCCGCGCGACGCCCGCAGAAGGCGCAGGTGACGGACTCGGTGGCCATGGCGCTCACGCTACCGCCGCTTCGGAGAGTCGAAAAAAGAGAACCGGGGCCGGGTACGACGATCGTCGTACCCGGCCCCGGTCGGAGCTCGCGCTGGGCAGTGCGGCCGTGCCGGGCCGCAGCTGTCCGTCAAAGTGCGCGAGCAAGAGCGAGACGCGCCTGCTGTGCGGCTTCCTCGGCCTTACGGCTGAGCCGACGCGACAGGACCAGCTGGTGGCCCCGACGCCGCTGCTGCGCCTCTCCCAGGCGCGCGGACATCTGCGCGCGTGCCAGGTCTTCATGCATGAGATTCATGTCGGTACTTCCGTTCGGATGAGTGTTCACGGTGGTGTGGGTTCCTGTCCTGTTCTGGGTGGAGACGCCTCGACCCGGTCAGAGCGATCGAGCGATGGCGAGACGCGCCAGCTGAGCGGTCTCCTCGGCCTTGCGGCTGAGCTTGCGCGACCGGGCCAGCTGGTGGCCCCGACGTCGCTGATGCGCCTCTCCCAGGCGCGCGGACATCTGCGCCCGCGCCAGTTCCTCTTGCATGAGATACATGTCAGTACTTCCGTTCGGGATGGTCTTCACGTGGGTTGGATTCCTTGTTGTTCGGGGGAGCTCAGGCAGCCACGAAGTCCTTCGGGGCGTCCTTGCGAGGGCGGCCACGGGGCCGCTTCCGCGGGATCACGATGCCTTGCAGGAACAGCTCGCCACCCCAGACTCCCCAGGGCTCGCGACGCTCGAGTGCCCCGTCGAGGCACATCGCCCGGACCGGGCAGTCCAGGCAGAGCGTCTTGGCGTGCTCCACGTCGGAGGGTGACTCGGCGAACCACAGCTCCGGGTTGTTGGCCCGGCACGGCAGTAGCTCCTCGTCTACCCGGCCGGCTTCGTCATGGAGGTTGCCGAGCAAGAATTCCTGCTCGGCAGCCCTATCAGTGCGGTCGAGAACGCTGATGGTCAATTTCGTCACCTCCTTCGGACCACATCGGATGAGATCGGGTTGCTTCGGGATACAAAAAGGCCGCGGATCCCGGTGTCGGGTTCCGCGGCCTGGAGGCTGCCGATGTGAGCATCTGCTCAAGTCGGTGGACTCCAGGCGTCAGGACCCGGGAAAGCGGCGGTGGCGAGACCCATGACGACAGCCGTCAGGGCGCGATCGCGCACATCGGTCGCCTCGACGTCGGTCTTGCCCAGGGCGCACTGGTGGCCGGAAATGGGCATGCCGAAGCGAGACGAGTTGGTCGTCTGGGTCTGGATGCTGATCATGCTGGCCACCTCCTTCGGTGCTTCGGGCGCAGAGCTTGTCAGGCTCCGATGCGCGGTCGTGTCCGGTGAAAGAAAGTTACCGCCCGAGCGCTGTCATGGGCAAACGATTTAATGGGCGTTTCCCGACAAACTTCTCAGGCCTCAGCCACGACCTCCAGGACGGCCTCGCCGTAGCGCTCGAGCTTGGACTTGCCGACCCCGCTGATGCGCAGCAGCGCCTGTTCGGAGTCGGGTCGGTGCTCGGCGATCAGCTGCAGGGTCGCGTCGGTGAAGACCACGAAGGCGGGCACCTTGTCGTCGCCGGCACGCTCGAGGCGCCAGGCCCGGAGACGCTCGAAGAGCGCCTCGTCGTACGACGCGGGGCAGTCGGCGCAACGGCCGGTCTTCTTCTCCGCACCAGTGCTGAGCTGCTTGCCGCACTCACGGCAGGTGACCGCGCCGCGGCGACGGCTGCTCTTGCCTCCGGCGATGGCGTTGCCCGGGCCGTCCGCGGGCCGCAGTCCGTCGAGGAAGCGGCTCGGCTTGCGGCTGCCGCGGCCGCCCGGATTGCGAGCGGCCGCCCAGGAGAGCGCGAGGTGTCGCCGGGCGCGGGTCAGTCCGACGTAGAGCAGACGGCGTTCCTCCTCGACGGCCTGGGGCGTGTCGGCGTAGATGATGGGAAGCGTGCCCTCCTGCAGCCCGCACAGGAAGACCGCGTCCCACTCGAGGCCCTTCGCGGCGTGGAGGGTCCCGAGGGTGACGCCCTCGGCGACCGGGGCGTGCTGCTCGGCGGCCCGCCGGTCCAGCTCGTCGACGAAGACGCCCAGGTCGGCCCCCGGCTGGGACCGGGCGAACTCCGCGGCCTGGTCGACCAGCGCCTGCCAGGACTCCCAACGGTCCCGCGTCTGGCCGCGCGTCGCCGGCGCGGCCGCCGACCAGCCCAGGCCGCCGAGCGTCCCGCGCACGTCGGCCTCGACGTCACCGGTGCCCTGCCCGGAGCGAGCGGCACCCCGAAGCAGGGTCACCGCCTGACGCACCTCCTGGCGGTCGAAGAAGCGGGCCGCGCCGCGGACGACGTAGGGGACGCCCTTGCCGGTCAGGGCCTCCTCGAACGACTCCGACTGGGCATTGATCCGGAAGAGGACCGCGATCTCCGACAGCGGCACGCCCGCACCGACCAGGACCGCCGCGCGCTCCGCGACGGCGGTGGCCTCGGCGACCTCGTCGGTGTGGGGCGTGTAGGTCACGGCCGGCCCCGAGGGTGCCTGAGAGCGCAGGTCGACGCCCTTGCTGGAGCTGCCGGCCAGCAGCGTGTTGGCGGCCGTGACGACCTCGGGGGTCGAGCGGTAGTTGCGGACGAGCTCGAGACTGACCGTGCCGGGATGCTTGGCCGCGAAGTCCTGGAGGTAGCGGGCGTTGGCGCCGGCGAAGGAGTAGATGGTCTGCGCCGGGTCGCCGACCACGCAGAGCTCGTGGCGGCCGCCGAGCCACAGGTCGAGCAGCGCGGACTGCAGGGGCGAGACGTCCTGGAACTCGTCGACGACGAACCATTTGTACTGACGGCGCACCTGGGCGGCGATCCGCTCGTCCTCGGCCAGCATTCCGGCAGTGAGGAGCAGGGCGTCCTCCATGTCCATCCGGCCCTGGTCCCGCTTGACCTGCTCGTAGCCCTCGAAGACGCGCCCGACGGTGTCGGCATCGTGACCGTTGACCGAACGGCCACGCGCCGTCGCCACCCTGGCGTAGTCGTCCGGCAGGACGTTGGAGACCTTGGCCCACTCGACCTCGGCCGCGAGGTCGCGGAGCAGCGCCTGGTCGACGTTGAGCCGGAGTCGGCGGGCGGCCCCCGCGAGCATGCTGATCTTGGACTCGGTGAGAGTGGGCAGCTCGCTGCCGTGCAGGCGCGGCCAGAAGTAGCGCAGCTGACGCAGGGCGGCCGAGTGGAAGGTGCGCGCCTGCACTCCCCCCGCGCCGAGCTGTCGCAGCCGGGTGCGCATCTCGCCGGCCGCGCGGGTCGTGAAGGTCACCGCCAGCACCTCGGTGGGTGAGTAGACGCCCGTGGCCACGCCGTAGGCCATCCGGTGCGTGATCGCCCGGGTCTTGCCCGTGCCGGCACCCGCGAGCACGCGCACCGGCCCGCGGAGCGCCTCGGCCACCTGGCGCTGCTCGGGGTCGAGCGCCGCGAGCAGCTCGTCGGGGGTGGGGCTCACGTGGGAACAGCTCCGGGGTGCTCGGCGTTAGGGTCTCGTGGTCTCGACACACTCGACCACCGAAAGCACCCTAGACGCGAGAGGGGACAGGACCAGCGATGAGTGGTTCGTTCACGATGTACAGCACCCCGTGGTGCGGTTACTGCCACCGGCTGAAGGGCCAGCTCGACCGCGAGGGCATCTCCTTCGAGATGGTCGACATCGAGCAGGAGCCGTCGGCGGTGGAGATCGTGGAGCAGGCCAACAACGGCAACCACACGGTCCCGACGCTGGTCTACTCCGACGGCTCGTCGATGACGAACCCGTCCCTGAAGCAGGTCAAGGACAAGCTCGCCGCCCTCGCCTGATGCCGAGCAGCCTGCTCACCACTGGCCGGGAAGCGGGCCGCCGTACCAGTCCTCGACCAGGCTGCGGGAGATCGAGATGCCGCCGGGCAGCACAAGCGTGCCAGCCTCTGCCTCGGCCTTCATCTCCGCGCGGGTGAACCAGCGGGCCTCCTCGATCTCGTGGTCGTCGACCCGGATCTCGGTCGTGAGCGCGCGGGCGTGGAAGCCCACCATCAGGCTGCTCGGGAACGGCCACGGCTGGTTGCCGAAGTAGTCGACGGCGCCGACGGTGACGCCGACCTCCTCCTTGACCTCGCGGCGTACGGCGTCCTCGAGCGCCTCGCCCGGCTCGCAGAAGCCCGCCAGCGTGGAGAAGCGTCCCGCCGGCCAGCTGGCCTGCCGGCCCAGCAGGCAACGCTCGTCGCCGGACCCCGCGTCGCCGTCGGTGACCGTCATGATCACCGCGGGGTCCGTGCGCGGCCAGCTCGCCTTTCCGCACGACGGGCACACCCGTTCGTGACCGGCGGCACGGACCTCCAGGGCGTGGCCGCAGCGCGGACAGTGCCGGGTCGCCGCGTGCCACTCGGCCAGCCCGATGGCGTGGAAGACCAGGGGGGCCTCGTCACCGGTGAGGTCCGCGACGACGGACCGGAGACCGACCCAGTCGCCGCGATCACCGGGAGCGTCGTCGGGACCGACCAGCACCGCGAACCAGGTCCGGCCGTCCCGCTCGCCCAGCAGCACCCGCGTGCCCTGGGGCGCCTCGGTCGGGGCGACCCAGTCGATTCGACCGTCCACGGGCCGGATCCGGCCGCCGACCACGAGCACTGCCCGGCTCACCGGGTCGGCCCACTGCCGGGCCAGCCACTCCTCGTCGAGACGGCGTTCACCGGCACGGTCGTGGGCGTTCGCGGCCAGGTCCAGGTGCGGGAAGGTCACGACTCCCGAGGCTAGTCCTAGGGTCTTTGCTCATGAGCACCCACATCGGAGCCCGCCCCGGGGAGATCGCCCCCGTCGTCCTGCTGCCTGGCGACCCTCTGCGTGCGAGGTGGATCGCGAAGCACTTCCTCGACGACGCCGAGTGCTACACCGAGGTGCGCGGCATGTACGGCTTCACCGGCACCTGGCATGGCCGCCGCGTTTCGGTGCAGGGCTCGGGCATGGGGCAGCCATCCCTGTCGATCTACGTCAACGAGCTCTTCCGCGAGTACGACGTCGAGTCGATCGTGCGGGTCGGCTCGTGCGGCGGGCTGACCGAGCGGGTCGCGATCCGCGACCTCGTCATCGCGTCGGGGGCCTGCACCGACTCGTCGATGAACCGCACCCGTTTCGAGGGCCTCGACTACGCACCGGTCGCCGACTTCGGGCTGCTGCGCGCAGCCGTCGACGCGTCGGCCGACCATGCTGTCGGGGCGGGGGGTGCGGGCGTGCACGTCGGCCTGATCTTCTCGAGCGACTCCTTCTACGCCGCCCGTCCCGAGCTGATGACGCGGATGGTGGAGTACGGCGTGCTCGCGGTGGAGATGGAGGCGGCCGAGCTCTACACGCTCGCCGCGAAGTACGGCCGCCGCGCATTGGCGATCTGCACGGTCTCCGACCAGATCATTACCGGCGAGGAGACGACGGCGCTGGAGCGGCAGGAGACCTTCAAGGCGATGGTCGAGATCGCGCTGACCGCGGCACTCAGCGGAGACTGACGAGCCGCTCGAGCTCCGCGCGCTCGACGAGATCCAGGGGCGCCACCACGTTGCCGCTGCGGACGTAGTAGAACGCCGCCCGCACCTGGTCGAGTGGCATTCCGGACAGCTCGGCCCAGGCGACCCGGTAGATCGCAAGCTGGAGTGGGTCGGCCGTCTCGGCGCGGTTGGTCTTCCAGTCGACGAGCAGGAAGCCGCCGTCAGGCTCGGCGTAGACAGCGTCGATGCGGCCGCGGACCACCTGCCCGTCGAGCACGAGCGCGAACGGGGCTTCCACCGCGTGCGGAGGCCGGTCCGCGAACGGACCGGCCTCGAAGGCCGCGACCAGCTCGCGGAGCTCGGCCTCGTCGGCTATCTCGGCGTCGCCGCGGCCCGACAGCTCGTCGGGGTCGAGCAGCTGCTGCTGGCCGAACCGCGCCTCGACCCACGCATGGAAGCGGGTGCCGAAGCGGGCCGACGCAGACGGCCGCCGCGGCATCGGGCGAGCCAGGTCACGGGCGAACGCCTCGGGGTCTTCGCGCAGGTGGGTGAGCGCGGTCGCGGAGAGGCTGGAGGGCAGCGGCACCGCGATGTCGGGTGACCTGTCGCGCGACGCCTCCTCCAGGAGCCGGGCGAGCTCCTCGTCCCACTGCCGCACCCGATCGAGCTGGTCGAGGTCGTCGAGATCGTCGTCGTCGTCCACGCGTGCGGCCCGCACCCGGGCGGCCGCCTCGAGTCGCCGGGCGACCTCCGGGGTCTGGTGCGAGATCGGCCAGGCCTGGTCGGTGGAGACCGCCGCGTAGGGGTTGGTGTCGGTCTTGCCGACCACGTCGAGCCAGCTGTCGGGCGCGCTGCCCCAGCCCGCCATCGCCTCCCTGGTCCGCTCGAGGTAGGCCGACGGGCCGACGCCGTTCTTCAGGTGCGGCGCCCATCTCCAGCACGAGACGAAGAGCTGGTGTCGCGCCCGTGTCCAGGCGACATAGCCGAGCCGGAGCTCCTCGCGGGCGGCGTGCTCCTTGGCCTCGTTGGCGAGGGCGGTGATGTCGTCGGGGGTGTGGCCCTTCAGCTGCGGCAGGTCGCGCGCGTCACCGCGCAGGGCGACCGGCATCACCGACGGCACGGTCAGCCAGCTGGACCGGCCGCGGTTGCTGGGGAACTTGCGCTCGGTGACCCCGACGAGGAAGACCGCGTCCCACTCCAGCCCTTTGGCCCGGTGGACGGTCAGCAGCTTGACCGAGTCGGCCTCGGACGGGGTGGCGATGTCGAGTCCCTGGCCGAACTCGTCCTCGGCCTCGAGCCAGGCGAGCAGGGCCGCCAGCGTGACCTGCCCGTCGACGGCCTGGAACTCGGCGACGGCCTGGACGAAGAGGTCGAGGTTGTCGCGCCGCGCCGCCGCCGCCGGGCTGACCGACGAGGCCAGCTCCACGTCGATGCCGGTGCTGTCGATGATCCGGCGGACCAGGTCGAGGATCGGCTCCCCCACCGCCTGTCGCAACCGCCGCAGCTCGTCGGCGAGCAGCGAGAACCTGGCCCGGGCCGCCGGGGAGTAGCCGAGCCGGCCGGGGTCCTCGAGGGCGTCGCACAGCGAGGCGATCTCGGTCGGGTCGGCCCCGACCACCGCGCCATGGAGCTGCGCGGCCAGATCGGTGGCCGTCGACACGGCCGGACCGGTGCCCGCGAGCTCGCGGGCCCGGCGGCCGAGCAGGGCGAGGTCGCGGGGACCGATCGCCCACCGGGGTCCGGCGAGCAGGGTCAGCAGGGCAACGTTGGCGGTGACGTCCTGGATCAGGGTCAGCGCGGCCACCACCTCCGACACCTCCGGCAGCCGGAGCAGGCCCTTGAGGCCCACGATCTCGACCGGGACCTCGCGGCGGCTCAGCGCGTCGAAGATGGCAGCGGCGTGGGCGTTGTCGCGGGTCAGCACGCCGATCCGGTTCCACGCGGGACCGTCGACCCGGCCGGCGATCTCGGCGTGGGTGGTGACCACCGTGTCGGCCAGCCAGGCGAGCTCGTCGTCGTAGGTGTCGTGAACGGCGACGCGCACGTCGCCGGGAGCGGCCGCCGGCGCGGCGAGCAACGGGCGTTGCACCGACGAGCCGGCGTAGAGCTCCGCCGCGAGGTGGTTGGCAGTGTCGAGGATGCGCCGGTCGGAGCGCCGGTTGGTGACCAGGGAGTACGTCGCGGCGGGGCCGCGCACCAGAGGGAAGTCACGGCCGAACTCGAGGATGTTGGAGACCGACGCCCCGCGCCAGCCGTAGATGGCCTGGTTGGGGTCACCCACCGCCGTGACCGGGTGGCCGAGCCCGGTCTCCGGGGTGTCGCCCGAGAAGACCCGGCGCAGCATCAGCGCCTGCGCCACCGAGGTGTCCTGGTACTCGTCGAGCAGGACGACCCTGAACTTCTCGCGCTCGGTCACCCCGACCTCGGGGCACTCCTGCGCCAGCCGGGCGGTCAGGGCGATCTGGTCGGAGAAGTCCATCAGCCCGTGGTGACGCTTGAGGTCGCGGTAGGCGGCGACCAGGCCGAGCAGCTCGGCACGCCGGTCGATGGCCAGGATCGCCTTCTCACCCTTCTCGCGGTAGGTCTTGCGGTGCTCGGTCGCCAGGCCCTCGTCGAAGAGCGGGCGCTGGGTGGCGTCGTAGGCCGCGACCTCGTCGGGGCTGACGAGGTGCTCACTCATCTCGGCGTCCAGGGCGAGGAGGTACTGGACGACGTGGCGGGGCGAGTCGGTGAGCAGCTCGACCGGTCGGGTGTAGCGCTGCACTGCGCGGGTGGCGAGCTGGTAGCGGGAGGCGTCGGCGATCAGCCGGGTGTCGGGCTCGTGGCCGATGCGCAGGCCGTGCTCGGAGAGCAGACCGGAGGCGTAGGAGTGGTAGGTCGACACCGTCGGCTCCTCGACCTCCTCCAGCTCCTTGGTCTCGTCGGCCTCGGGCGGACGCAGCGCGCGGTCGGGCAGGAGGCCAGCCTGGCGCAGGCTGTCGCGGATCCGCTGCTGGAGCTCGGCGGTGGCCTTGGTGGTGAAGGTGAGACCCAGGATCTGGGCGGGCTCGACCCGGCCGGTCGCGACCAGCCAGACGACCCGCGCCGCCATCACCGAGGTCTTGCCGGACCCGGCGCCGGCGATCACGACGCCGGGCTCCAGCGGTGCCGTGATGACCGCGAACTGCTCCTCGCTGTGGGTCCAATCGATCCCGAGCAGGTCCCGCAGCTGCTCGGGTGTGGTGATCTCGCGCGGCGCCGTGCTCACGAGAGCACCGACCCGGACGCCTTGTCGGGACAGATCGCCTGGAACGAGCACCGGTCGCAGTGCGTGCCCGGGCGGGCCACGAACTCCTCCAAGCGCAGCGTGGTCGCGGCGCGGACGAGCTGCTCCTCGACCAGGCGGGGTCCGTCGGCCGGCGGCTGGGCCTGGGTCCTGGGCAGCTCGTCACCCGCACGCAGCTGGACCAGCTCGGCGCCGCCGGACGTCGTCGGCCGCCCGGCGAGCTCGTCGGCGGCGCCGTGGTCGACCGCCAGCTGGTAGAGGCCGAGCTGCGGGTGCTTGACGACGTCGGGGCCCGAGGGGGGGTACTTGCCGGTCTTGAGGTCGACGACGACGACGCGCCCGTCCTCGTCGAGCTCGAGCCGGTCGGCGTAGCCGTGCAGCCGCACCACCTGACCGTCGGGGAGCTCCACCTCGGCGCGTAGCCGCGGCTCCGTCGCGATCACGGTGCGGGCACCAGGTCGGTGGTGCCAGTTGAGGAACCGCGCGAGCGCCGCCTCGACCGCCACGCGCTCCCGTCCGGACGACCACGGGGTGCGGAACTCCATGCGTCCCCAGACCTCGTCCACCATCGCCATCAGCGCCGGCAGCGCCAGC
>Ga0136611_10000709_pt1 | contig 22498 bp, 18 predicted proteins | sample AntDrymUQ2232306_2_FD_106645 | JGI IMG/M metagenome (GOLD analysis project Ga0136611, IMG submission 106645) | Polar desert sand microbial communities from Dry Valleys, Antarctica - metaG UQ223 (23.06) | ecosystem: Environmental > Terrestrial > Soil > Desert | place: Antarctica: Dry Valley...
GATCCCGCACGGCGCCGTGCGGGATCCTCGCCGTGCGGGCGGGGACGGGGGAGGGCGAGATGGCCGGATTCCCACCCATATCGGTGCGCCAGCCGCGGCCGTTCGATCTGGTGGACGAGGCGATCGGCATCAGCGGGCTCGCGACGGGCTTCGAAGGGGTCATCCAGGCGCGCGTGCGCGACGGGAACGGCGCCATGCTCCAGGAGACATCGGTGAGCGTCGGAGGCACCGGCACCTGGGCCAACTTCCACACCGACTTCATGCTCCTGGGCATCCCGACCACGCCCAACGGGACGCTGGAGGTGTACGAGGTGTCGGCGTCGGGCGACGGGACGGAGCTGCACAAGGTCGTTGTCCCGATCGTCTTCGGGCGGGTGCTGATCTACCCGTTCCACGGCTTCGCCCAGCACACCGTCGCCTCGGGCGACACGCTCTCGGCCCTCGCCCAAAACTGGTACGGCGACGCTACTCAGTGGCCGCGCATCTTCGAGGCGAACCGCCATCAGCTCAACAACCCGGACTTGATCTTTCCGGGCCAGGTGCTACGCATCCCCCAGTAGACCGCCGGGTTCTGGTACAGCGCCACGCCGGCAGTGAGGAGGTGTCATCCATCGCAAGCTCGGGATGACAGGGATATCGACGGCACTCACGCCATACCCTCTGTCTGGCCGAGTGCCTCCGGTCAGATGTACGCCGTGGTGCGCTCGCCGATGGTCGATGCGATGCGATCGGCCAGGCTGGCCGCGTCGAGGCCGTGGTACTTCAGCACCTCGTCGTTCGTGCCGCAGGCCGGGATCTCGGTCACGCCGATCTGGACCGCCGCGATCTCGTGGATCCCTCCCAGCTGCGCGACCTGGCTCAGCAAATATTCGCCCTGCCCGCCCGCGACGTAGTGATTGTCGAGCGTGAACAGGAACGGGTAGCCGTCGATGGTCGCGCGGAGCCAGTCCGGATCGACGCGGTTGAGCCAGGGCAGGTTGACCACCTTGAGCCCGATGCCGCGCTCGGCCAGGAGCCCGGCGGCCTCGACCGCCTGGGGCAGCAGGACCGGCCCATACCCGATCAGCACCGCGTCGTCGCCCTCCGTCAGCGCGACGCCCCTCCCGATCTCGAACCGATAATCGGCCGGCAGCTCGTAGGGGATCTGGCAAGGGATCGAGACGAGTCGCAGATAGACGCTGCCCTCCGCTTCGGCCAGCGCGTACCCGGTGGCTAGGGTCGTCTCGGCCTCGCATGACGGCTCGATGAGCACCATGCCCGGCATCCCGCCCATCGCCGAGATGTCGCGGACCGACTGGTGCGAGTGGCCCGGCCCACCGGGCAGCAGGCCGGCCAGCGACCCGACGTACACCACCTTGGTGCGCTCGGTTGTCTGGTTGTAGATTTGCTCGTTCGGGCGGGTAGTCAGGAAGCAGGCGAAGGAGTGGACGACCGGCAGCATCCCGCGCAGGGCCAGCCCGCTCGCCTGGGAGACCATATCCTGCTCCGCAATGCCGCACTCCACGAAGCGGTCCGGGTGGGCGGTCTCGAAGGGAAGCAGGCCGGTGTCGAGCACGAGGTCGGCGTCGAGCGCGACGATCTTGGTGTTCGAGCCGGCCTGTTCCAGCAAGGCCGCCGAGTAGGCCGGCACCATGCGCTGCACGCCGGTCGGCGCGGCGCGCTCGGGGAACGGCTCGCGCACGACTTCGAGCGCCGGCCGGTCGGCCGCCGCAAGCTGGGCATTGACCGTCGCCAGCAGCTCGGCCGTCATGCGTTCGTAGGTCGGCGCGTCGGGGGCGCCGCTGTGGAACTTGTAGAGGCGGTCGGTCGGGTCCATCGCGGTGTGCTCCGCGAACGAGACGCCCTTGCCCTTGACCGTGTCGGCGATGATGATCTTCGGCTTGTCGCCCTCGGCGCGCACGGCGTCGAGCGTCCGCTTAAACTCCGCGAGGTCGTGCCCGTCGCAGCGCCCGACCGCCCAGCCGAACGCGCGCAGCTTGGCCTCGAGGTCGCCGAGGCGGCTGACGCGCTCGACCAGCGTGTCGGACTGGACCTTGTTGTGATCGACGATGACGGTGATCTCGTGCAGCCCGCGATTCGCGGTCGATTGGAGCGACTCCCAGAACTGGCCCTCTTGCAGCTCGCCGTCGCCGGTCAGGACGTAGATGCTGGCCGGCGCACCCTGGAGGCGGTTGGCGAGCGCCATGCCTTTCGCCTTCGAGATGCCCATGCCGAGCGAGCCGGTGTTGGCCGCGATGCCCGGCGTGCCCACGTCCGGGTGGCCCGGCAGGCCGTCGATCCGCCGCAGCGTGTGGAGCAGTTCGAACGGCAGCCGCTCGGTGCCGATCAGGACGGCGTACAAGGCCGGCACGTCGTGGCCCTTGGAGGAGAAGTAGACGTCCTCGCCTCGGCCGGCCTCGTCGGCCGGGCGCAGCTCTTCGAGGAAGAGCCAGGACACGATGTCGAGGCAGGAGAACGTCGTCCCGATGTGCCCGGAGCCGGCCTGCGCGATCGTGAACAGCGCGTTGAGCCTACTGACGTTGGCGAAGATGGCGGCCCGCTCCTCGGCGGGAAGGTCGAGGCCGCGGACGCGCGCCAGCTCGGCGGCGGGCGCGTAGACGAGATCGGTCATCGAGCCAGCTTTCTGTCGCGAGCGAGGCCGACATTGCGCGCCGGCTGCTCGGACGAGTCGGTGGTTGGGCCGCCCAGGGAGCGTGGCGCCCCGAGGCATGCCGCGCGAAGGATGGTACACCGGCGCATCGCCTGCGACAGCCGTGGCGCGTACCCTGCATGGCGCGGCATATCACGCCTCAGAAGCGGAGCGGAGAAATGTTGAGCAACCTCGTTCGGGGAGCTATCGCCGGCGCGGCCGGAACTGTCGCACTGGACATCGTGACGTACGCGGACATGGCGCTCCGGGCACGCCCGTCGAGCGAGATGCCCGCCAATCTGGCCGGCGCGCTCGCGGGGCGGGCCGGCCTGCCGATCGAGGACGTCAACCGCAAGAGTGGCGTCGGTGCGCTTTTCGGCTATGCCACGGGGCTCGGGGTCGGGGTGGCGTACGGGCTGGTCAGCGCGATGGTCACGCTCCCGACACCCATCGCGGCGCTCGGGCTCGGCGCGGCGGCCATGGCATCGAGCGACGTGATGGCCACCAGGCTCGGCGTCGCCGACCCGAGTTCGTGGTCTTCCACGGATTGGGCCTCGGACGTGATACCACACCTCGCGTACGGCCTGGTGGCGGCGGCCGTCTTCGCGGCGCTCGGCGACGACTGAGGCCGCGACGATTGGTGGTGCGACGGCGGGTGCAGCACCGACGTGATGGTGACGGGAGCGCCGTCAACAAACCTGTCATCCCGAAGCGAAGCGAGGGATCTCACGCTGACCGGGCGTCATCCTCTCGGTGTCTCGGCCGAGGTGGGCGTGGCGCCGACCGCGTCGTCGGGGAGCGGGTAGGGGGCCTGCTCGATCGGGGGCAGCGTGGCCTCGCCCTGGGCGAGCAGGTATTCCGCGTAGATCCAGTCGGCCACGTCGTTGACGTCGTAGCCCTCGTCGCCCTCGGTGACGAACGGGACGTACGAGTTGCCGGCGATCGTGCGGCCCTCGAAGACGACCCGCGAGTACGCGATCTCCAGGCTGGCGTTCTGGACGTATACCTCGGGCAGGGTCGGGTACTGGCTGCTGTGCCAGGGCTGTTCGGCGGGGCCGATGGGCAGGAGGGGGAACATCCGCGCGCCGCGCACGACCCACATCTTGGCCGGGTGCTGCTTGCACTTCTCGACGGCGCGGAGCGAGTCGACGCCCTGCTGCGACGTGAAGAGATCCCATGCGCGGCGGATCGTCTCGGCCTTGCGGAAGGGACTGGTCGGGCGGAGGATTGAGAAGCAGTCGTAGGCGCGGCCCTCGTCGCGCAGCCGGGCGAGCGTGTACTCGATCCACTCGACATCGGGCGAGCGGGCGCCGGCGTACGCGGCCGGGCGCATGAACGGGACCGACGCGCCGTAGTGTCGCGCGATATCGGCGTAGAGGTCGGAGTCGGTCGAGACGATCACGTCGTCGAAGACGCCGCTGCCGACCGCCGACGCGATCGTGTAGGCCAGCACCGGATGCCCGGCCAGCGGGCGAACGTTCTTGTCGCGGACGCGGACCGAGCCGGCGCGAGCGGGGATCAGCCCGACGACGGTCTGGGCACCTTGCGTAGATGGTCCGTTGCTCGACATGGCCGCTCCCCTCGTCGATGGGCCTGACAGCGCCACAGCCTACCAGTTTCGGCCGTCCCGAGAGCCTGGAGCCGCTCGCGCGACGTTCACCACGGTGCGCGGTTCGGAATGGGACACACCAGGACCGGCGGGGTCACTCGCTCGCGAGGCGGTGGAGGTTGGTCACCGTCTTCCAATTCCGCGTCGTCGCGGCCACGCCGAGCCGCCTTTCGATGAAGGCGTTGTGCAGCTTCGTCTTGCCGTAGCCGTTCGGACAGTGGAGGTAGACCTCTCGGCCGACGATCGCCAACTCGTCCGGCAGGCCGGCGGGTGTCGCGAGTCGGGCGGACCGTTCCGGCTTCGGCTCGTCGGCCAGAAAGGCGACGTGCAGCTTGGTGAAGTCCGACTCGCGATCCAGGAGCGGGTTGGCGGCGACGATCGCGGCGAGCTCGTCCGCGGTCCTCAGCAGAACGGTGGTCGTCACACCGAGTTCCCGGACGACGCGCTCCTCGATGTCGGCGGCTCCTCGCGATAGATTTGCTTCCGAGCACCTGAAGATCACGTTGCCGCTCTGGAGATAGGTCTCGATGTCGGTGTGGCCGAGTTCGGCGAAGATGTGACGCACGTCGTCCATCACGACTTTGGTACGGCCGCCTACGTTGACGCCGCGTAGCAGCGCCACATACCTCGTCACGATGCCACACCTCCCTGCCATCGATAGCGCGAGCACCAGTGAGGCGCTCGGGACGTCCACGACCGCGCCCATCGTCGCCTCGCCGGACTGGGGGAAGGGACGCCACGTCGGGTGCGACGAAGCGAGCCCTACCAGGCTGTGAAGCCGCCATCCACGCGCAGCTCGATACCCGTCACGTAGGTCGAGGCGTCCGAGGCGAGGAAGAGGAGCGGGCCGACGAGGTCGGCGTCGATGGCCATGCGCCCGAGCGGCACCCGCGCGCAGAACTTCCGCTTGAATTCGTCGTCCTGGCCGCCGAGCACGCCGCCCGGCGAGAGCGCGTTCACCCGCACGCCGCGCGGACCCCAGAGCGTGGCGAGGTACTTGGTGAGGTTGACGACCGCCGCCTTCGACGCGCCGTAGGCCGGCGGCTTGAGGAAGGGCGGATCGAAGCCGAGGTGGTCGTACAAGCGCTGATCGGGCGAGACCGCTGCGTACAGCGACCCGATGTTGACGATGGAGCCGCGCCCGGCCGCCGCCATCAGCGGCCCGAACACCTGGCAGACCTGGAAGGTGCCGAACAGGTTGACGTCGAGCACCTCGCGGAACACCTCGGCCGGGATCTCGTCGAGCTTGTACTGGGGCGCGTCCGAACTCGGGGGCTGGTCCACGCCGGCGTTGTTGACGATCACGTGCGGCGCGCCAAGCTCGTCCGAGATGCGGATCCGAATCTCGGTCAGGGCGTCGCGGTCGCGGACGTCGGCGCGGTAGATCGAGAGCCGCTCCGGGCCGTACACGCGGAGCAAGGCGTGGTAGGCGTCCGAGCCGCGCGCGTCCTCCAGGTCGATGCCGGCCACGCGCGCGCCGGCCCCCAGCAGCGCCCCGATCCAGATCGGCCCGAGGTTGCCGAAGGCGCCGGTCACGACCGCGACGCGGTCGTCGAGCCGGAAACCACGCGGCTCCGGATCGCCGGTCATCGCCTGGCCGAGGCCAGCGCCGTCGATCACCGCTGCGCGGACGCCAGCGAGTCGCCGGCCGGTCGCGGCTCGCCCGCCAGCACGTCGAAGGAGATGGTGTCGTCGGCGGACAGTTCCCGGCGCAGCTGCATCCCGACCACGCGGTCGAGGTCGTAGGGCGCCAGGCCACCGCCGGGGCACTTGATCGCGACGTCGGCCTCGGTCAGGACGTGACCGGCCGGCAGGTCGCGGGCCGCGTACAAGCTCTTGCCCATCTTGAGCATGCTGGCAACCTCGCCCGTGTGGCGCTTCTTGACGCCGTCCCCGAAAGCGTCGCGCGCCCGCGTCAGGTCGCGCACCAGCTTGCGCATGCCGACAGGCTCGAGCGAGAAGATATGGTCGGTGCCCTTCATGGCGCGGTTCAGGGTGAAGTGCTTCTCCACGACGCGCGCGCCGAGCACGTACGCCACCAGCGGCATCGCGATCCCGTTGTCGTGGCCCGAGAACCCGATCACGGTGTCCGGGAAGCGCGCGCGGAACGTCTGGATCACCCCGAGATCCAGGTCGATCGGCTCGGCCGGATACGACGACGTACACTGAAGCAGACAGACCTGGTCGTTGATCGGCGCGATGGCCTCGAAGGCCCGCTCGACATCTTCCATCGTCCCACCGCCGGTGCTCACGATCATCGGCTTGCCAAGGCGGGCAATATGCTTGAGCAGCGGGAGATTCGTGAGGTCCGAGGATGCGACCTTGAACACCGGGATATCGAGCTCGGCCAGCAGGTCGGCGCTCGGCACGTCGAAGGCGGTCGAGAAGAAGTCGATCCCTACCTCCTGCTCGGCGTAACGCTTCAGCTCGCGGAACTCGCCGAGGTTCAACTCGAGGGCCTCGCGGTGCAGGCCGTAGGTCGGCCCGAAGCTGTTCTCGTTGTCATAGGGGCGCTCGAAGGCGGCCGACGTGAAGAGCGCGCGGTTGTCGCGCTTCTGGAGCTTGACGGCCGATGCTCCGCACTCCTTTGCGCGGCGAAACAGCTCCTTCGCCTTGACGATGTCGCCCTGATGGTTGTTGCCGATCTCGGCGATGACGTAGCACGGGCTGTCGTCGGCGATGCGCGTCCCGTTGATGACCAATTCTCGCGGCACGGCAACCTCTTCGCAGCAATCCAGGCTGATACTCGGCTCGGGGGCGTGCTCGTCGCGACGCTCGCGGGCCGGTCGGATGGAGCGCGACGCCTTCGGCCCAGCGGACCGGCGCGGCTCCGGGAGCGGGGCCGAGTATATCGCCGGACGCCGAAAACGGGCAACGCGCGGACACGTCACGGCCGCGTTCGTCAGTCTCGAGACTTCGGATTGGACAGGATGAACGGGATTCACAGGATGGAGATGGGCGAGGCCGCATCTTGCCGAGCCTGTCCACGCGGCAGTCGGCACATACGCGGGCAGTCGGCCAGCGGCCGCGGAGCGCGACGGCCCGTGGTCGGATCGTCGGCCGATGACGGAACGGGCGTTCCGACCGCCGGCTTCCGTATAACGTGGCACCCGCCGCCCGTCCGGATCGGCGGTGCCTCGGTCGGCCGGCGCGCGCTGCGTTCGGCGCCGAAGGGCGGACTCTCTGGGAGACTCGCACGGCATGGCGTACCCTCGGCGGTGCCCGATCTGCGGCATCGAGCACGGAACGAATGGCGCGACTGATCGCGGGCACGTGACCATCAGGGCAGTCTCGGGGGGCACGCCGAGCCCCTGGCGACCCCTGCTCGCGGGCCGCATCCTGACGCTGCGGTGCATGACCTGCGCCGGCGAGTATGAGTGGGACTACTTCGCGAGCGCCGGCCCATCGACCCCGAATACTTCGGCTTTGCGCAACGGCCACCAGCCGTAGGTGGCGCGGGACCGCGCGACGCCGTCCCTTGCCATGCCGCGCCTCCGACTCCCGGAGTACGCTGTACGCACGCTCGATCGGAGGACCGCATGGCGAACGAAGGACCGGAACGCACGGCGGGGCCGGTGGCGCGACCCGACGACACCGACTCCGATGCCGACCGCGCGACGCGGGCGCAGGTCGAGGCGGAGAGCAACACCTCGCCACGCACCCGCGCCGACCTGGATGCGCCGCGTTCCGACGAGCCGGAAACCCGCGCGGTGCCCGATCTCCCAAGTGAACGCGATGAGCACGGGCGCACCGCGTCGTCGGACGGGTAGCGAGTCAGCCCAGCGCATGGTCCACGGTGCGAAGCAGGCGCAAGAGTTGCCGCTGCTCGTCACAAGGGAGCGCCGAGAGCAGCTCGGCGATGTGGCGCTCGTGCGCGGGCACCTGGGTCGCATAGACGCTCCGCCCGGCCGCCGTCAGGAAGATCTGCTTGGCGCGCCCGCGCTGGCGCCGCTCCACCAGGCCGGCGTCCTCCATCCGATCCAAGAGCTGGCAGACGTTGCTCTTGCTGACGAGCAGGGCGTCGGCCACGTCTTGCTGCGTCGCTCCCTCACGCGCCCCGACCTGGGCCAGGATGTCGAACTGGCCGAACGAGAGGCCGGCCTCGCGCAGCCGTTCCGTCGAGGACTGGTGGATCTTGTGGAAGACGCGCGCGAGGCGCATCCACGCCAGCACGCCGACGTCGAGCCGCGTCCGACCTCGCGCCGGGGCGCACGGCGTCACCGCATGAACTCGGCGGGCGGCGGCGAATGCGTGAATTTCACGCCCTCCGCCAGGATAACCTCCGCGCCGCCGGCCGCCTCGATGCGCCGGCGCTGGTCCGCGCGCGCCAGGCGATCGACCTCCTCGGGATCGAGGATCGCGCGCAGCTCGCGCTCGCAGGCCGCCAGGGCGTCGGCGTGGGCGGGGTCCGCGCTCAGGTCGTGGCACTCGTCCGGGTCCGCATCGAGGTCGAAGAGTTGCGGCGGCATCCCCACGTAGTACACGAGCTTGAAGCGGTCGCCGCGCACCATGAAGATGGCGCTGGCGGAGGCGCTGGCGTGGTACTCGCTGAACGCTGTCCGCGCGCGCCGCTCCGGCTCGCGCGCCAGCTCCAGCAGCGACACGCCCGGCAGATCGGCATCCTCGGGCGCTGGTGCGACGCCGGTCGCATCGAGGGCGGTCGGGAAGACGTCGATGAGGCTCACGTTCGTCTCGGACACCCGTCCCGCGGGCACGTCCGGACCGGCCACGATCATCGCCACGCCGGCCGAATCCTCGTACATCAGGCTCTTGTACCAGAGGCCGTGCTTGCCGACCATGTCGCCGTGGTCGTTGGTGTACACGACGACGGTGTCGTCCTCGAAGCCTTCCGCGCGCAGGGTTTCCAGGACGGCGCCGATCTGGTCGTCCATGAAGGTGCAGAGTGCATAGTAGGTCGCAATTGCCTGCCGAAGCGTCGGCTCGTCGAGCGGCACGTCGATGGTCATGAGGCGCCTGCGTAGATCCAACGCCGGATGATGCACCCAGTCTTCCTCGCGCCAGTTGACCGGCAGGACCACGGATTCCGGCGGGTACATCGCCATGTACGCGGGCGGCGCAACGAACGGCGGGTGCGGGCAGACGAACGAGACCATCAGCGCCCACGGCTCGGCATGACGATGGGCGTCCTCGCGCAGCCAGCGGGTGGCCTGGGCCGCGATCTCGCGGTCGTAGCGGAGGTACTCCGAATCGCCGGCACCAGCGTTGAGTAGGTACTTGCGGTGCTGCTGGCGCGGCGGGCTCGCCTCGCGCAGCAAGCCCATGTAGTCGCCCGATCCCTCGTGGCAGTGCAGCGGGACGATCTGGTCGGGGAAGCCGGTGTCGTCGGCGGCGGCGCGGTAGTGCAGCTTGCCGATCGTGGTGACGTGGCGGCCGGCGGCCGTCAGCCGATGGCCCCAGCTCGCGGGGACGCCGACGTACGGGCGGGCGTTGTCCCAGCATTCGATCTGATGCGGGTAGCGCCCGGTCGCCACCGCGGCCCGCGCCGGCACGCAGATGGGGCTATTGGTGTAGGCGTTCGGGAAGCGCGTCCCGCGCGCGGCCAGCGCGTCGAGGTGCGGGGTGCGGACGACCGGATGGCCGGCGCAGCCCATGAACTGACGATTGTGCTGGTCGGCCATGAGCACGAGCAGGTTCGATGGCGGCACGCGGCGACCTCCCTCCAGTCCATTGGCGGTCGCCCCACCCCCGGGGCGACCGCGCGCGCACGGACGTCGGCGACAGTGTAGCCCAGGCGAGTGAACGCGGGGTGCGTGCTACACTAGCGCCCGTGGATCGCAATCGGCGCAGAACATGAGACGGCCCGCCCGGTGAGACGGTACGATGGATTCGTGCTCGACCTCGACGGCACCGTCTACTTGGGCGAGCGACTGATTCCGGGCGCCGACCGGGCCGTCGCGCGGGTGCGAGCTGCCGGTGCGCGAGTCGTGTTCGTCTCCAACAAGCCGATCGAATCGCGCGCGGCGTACGCCGCCAAGCTCACCCGCCTCGGCATCCCCACACCGGCCGACGATGTCCTCAACTCCTCGCTGGTGTTGGCCCGCTACTTGGCCCGCAAGACGCCGGGCGCGACGGTCGTCGCTATTGCCGAGCCGCCGCTGATCGCCGATCTGGAGCAAGCCGGCCTCGTGGTGACGGAGTGTCCCGAGCGCGCGCGCTGGGTCGTGATCTCGTTCGACCGGACCTTCGATTACCGGAAGCTCGACCTCGCGTTCCGGGCCATTCGGCACGGCGCCGTGCCGATCGCGACCAACCCCGACCGCACCTGCCCGGTCGATGGCGGCGAGGTGCCGGATTGCGCGGCGATGATCGGCGCGATCGAGGGCTGCACCGGACGGCGGGTCGAGGTGATCGTCGGCAAGCCGTCGCCGATCACCGGCGACGCGGCCCTGGCGATGCTTGGTTTGCCGGCCAGCACGTGCCTGATGGTCGGCGATCGACCGGACACCGACGTCCGCATGGGCAACAACGTCGGCATGGACACGGCGCTCGTGCTGACGGGCATCGCCCGCGCCGACGACATGCCGAACCTCGCGGACATGCCGACCTACGTGCTCGACTCCGTCGCCGAGCTGGAGCGCTTCGCGTGAGGCGCGCAAGCGTGCAGGAGCTCGCCTCGGCGCGGCTCGACATGCTGGTGGTCGGCGGCGGCATCGTCGGCTGCGGGATCGCCCGCGACGCCTCGCTGCGCGGCCTCAGCGTCGGCCTGGTCGAGCGCGAGGACATCGGCGCCGGGACGACCTCGCGCTCGACGCGCCTGATCCACGGCGGGCTGCGCTACCTGGAGCTGCTCGACTTCGGCCTCGTCCGCACCGACATGCGCGAGCGCGAGACGCTGCTCCACATCGCCCCGCACCTCGTCAAGCCGCTCCCCTTCCTGGTGCCGATGTACCGCTGGTCGGCGTGGCAGCGCGATCGGCTGCGGGTCGGCATGGCCCTCTACGATCTGCTCTCGTATGACAAGTCGCTGCCCTGGCACCGCTTCTTCTCGCGCGCCGAGACGCTCGCGGCCGAGCCGAACCTCAACCCGCGCGGGCTCCAGGGGGCGGCGCGCTACTACGACTGCCTGGTCGAGTTCCCTGAGCGGCTCGCGCTCGCCAACGCCATCGACGCCGCCGAGCACGGGGCGCTCGTGCGCACCTACACGGCGGTCGAGCGCTTCTGTCGCGAAGGCAGTCGCGTGACCGGCGTGGAGGTGCGCGACCTCGCCACCGACCGGAAGATCATGATCCGCGCCGGCATCGTGGTGAACGCGACCGGGCCGTGGCTCGATCGCAGCCTGACGGACATGGAGCCGGAGCCGCGCCCGCTCCTCCGCACCACCAAGGGCGCCCATCTGGTCATCCCGCGCATGACCGAGCACGCGATCTTGCTGCTCGCCCGGCGCGACAAGCGCGTCTTCTTCGTGGTGCCCTGGTTCGGCTACTCGCTCGTCGGGACCACCGACACCGACTACGGCGGCGATCCGCTCGCCGCGCACGCCGACGGATCCGACGTGCGCTACTTGCTCCACGAGGCGGCCGATGCCCTGCCGCGCGCCGCGACCGCGCCGGTGTACTACGGCATGGCGGGCGTCCGCGCGTTGGTCCGCAAGGAGGGCGTGCGGGAGGGGCAGGTCTCGCGCAAGCACGCCGTCCGCGACCACGCGCGCAGCGGCGGCCCGAGCGGCCTGCTCTCGGTCCTGGGCGGCAAGATCACCGCGTACCGCGACATCGCCGAGGAGGTCACCGACGTCGCGATGGACCGCCTCGGGCGACGCGGGCGCAGCCACACCGCCAAGGCGGCGCTGCCCGGCGGCGACGCGAATCCCGACGAGGTGGCGTCCAGTCTCCAGACGCGGGCCGAGGCGCTCGGGCTGAGCCCGACGCAGATCCGGCATCTGGTCGATCTGTACGGATCCCGTGCGCGCGAGGTGCTCGTTCTGGCCGAGCGGCGGCCCCAGCTCGCGGCGCCGTTCTGCGAGCACGGCCCGACGATCCGCGCGCAGGCCACCTACGCCGCGCTGGATGAGGGCGCATCGACCCTCGCCGACGTGCTACTGCGGCGCGCACCGATCGGGCTCGCGTCGTGCTTGGCGCTCGACTGCCTGGACGTGGCCGCCGACGTGGTAGGTCAGGCGCTTCGCTGGGACGGCGCGCGCCGCCGGAGCGCGGTCGAGGCGTACCGCCGCCTGGTCGCCCAGCGCTACTCGGTCGGGTCCGAGGCTGCGGCAGCCGTCTGACGCCCCTGCCGGTCGCAATCGCCTGACCGCGCGCCTATACTGGTGTCGCCTCGATCGGAGAGCGGCCGGCCATCGGTGGGCGATGGCGCGGTCGCGCGTAGCATCGGAGGGACAGCCATGGCATCGGACGTCGCTCGTCACACTCGCCGAAGCTTCCTGAGGTCGGCCGCCGCGTTCGGCGGGCTGGGTGCGACCGCGCTTCTGGCCGCCTGCCAGCAGACGCCCGCGCCGGCCGCCAAGCCGGCCGAGTCGAAGCCGGCCGACGCCTCGAAGCCGGCCGCCGCCGCGCCCACGAGCGCACCGGCTGCCCCCGCCGCCAAGCCCGCGGACTCGGCCGCCAAGCCCGCCGCCGCGCCCACGAGTGCGCCGGCCGCGCAGGCTGCCCCGGCGTCCGCCGGCGGCACCCCGAAGCCCGGTGGCTCGACCGTCTGGACCGCCGAGGTCGATCCGGTCAGCCTCGACCCGCACAAAACCTCGAACTATTCGTCCGCGCAAGCCTGGGGGGACCTCACCTACCAGAGCCTCGTGATGTTCGACGAGAAGATGACCCTCACGCCGGCCCTGGCCGAGTCGTGGACCAACCCGAGCCCGACCACCTGGTCGTTCAAGCTGCGCCAGGGCGTCAAGTTCCACGACGGCAGCGACTTCGACGCCGAGGACGTCAAGTTCTGGTACGACCGCCTGATGGCGCCGGAGACCGCCGCGCCGTACAAGAGCTGGTTCAACACGATCACCAAGGTCGAGCCAAAGGGCACGCACGAGGTCGAGTTCACGCTCGGCGAGCCGTACGCGCCGTTCCTGGCGAGCTTCGCGGCAATGCGCGGCTCCGCGATCGTGCCGCGCCGCTGGGGCGCCTCGGCCGACATGACCAAACAGGCGGTCGGCACCGGCCCCTTCAAGATCGTCGATTTCGTGCCTCAGAGCCACATCGAGTACGTTCGCAACCCCGACTACTGGGAGAAGGGGCTGCCGTACCTCGACAAGGTGACGTTCAAGATCGCGTCGGACGAGGAGACGCGCGTCGCCGGGCTGCGCTCCGGCCAGATCAAGCACGCCTTCATCAGTTCCGAGGCGGCGGTCCGGCTCAAGAGTGACCCGAACATCGTCATCATGTCGTCCGAGGGGCCGTCGCAGCGAGTCACCAACCTGAACACGAAGCGCAAGCCGTTCGACGACGTGCGCGTCCGCCAGGCCATCGCCCTGACGCTCGACCGGGCGTCGGCGATCGACAAGTCGCTCAGCGGCGAGGGGAAGCTGACCGGCCCGATGCCGACCGGCCACGGCACCTGGTTCATCCCGCCCGAGCAGCTCGGCTACACGCGCGACGTTGCTCGCGCGAAGGCGCTGCTGGCCGAGGCCGGCTACCCGAACGGCTTCGAGACGACCATCAAGACGACGCCCGACTACCCGACGATGCTGAGCACGTCGATCATCATGGCCGACCAGCTCAAGGAGATCGGGATCAAGCTGAACGTGCAGCAGATGGAGTGGGGCACACTCGTCAAGGACATCAACTCGAAGGACTACGACATCCACTCGAACGGCAACAGCTTCTTCCCGGACCCCGACAGCTACATGTACCTCAAGTACCACACGAAGGGCGCGCAGAATTTCTCGTCCTGGGAGAACGCCCAGTACGACGCGATCATCGACAAGGCGCGCACCATCATGGAGCCGACCGAGCGCAAGAAGCTGTACGACGAGGCCCAGAAGATCCTGATGGACGAGGCGCCGCTGGTGTGGTGGTTCACCGAGAACAACATCGAGGCGATCCACAAGAGCCAGAAAGGCTACTCGCAGTCGTTCACCGGGCGGCGGATGTTCCTGAAGAAGGTCTGGGTCGAGGAGTAGTCCGAGCGAGTGGAACAAGGGGGCAGTCGGGCGGGAACGGTGTGCGGTGGGGCGCGCGTCGCCTAGAATCCCCCTGGACATTCGCGCCACAACGCACGGGAGGGGACGATGCCCGACACCGGCACCACCGCCGAGCGCGTCCGACAGATGCTCGAGGCGACGTCATGGGAATTTTCGGTCGATCCGGATGACCCGAACACGTTCACGCTCGATTTCGAGACCAACGTTCGCGAGACCCTGCGCGTGAGCGTCATCATCGCCGACGACTGGGTCGTGTTCTCGCACATCTTCGGCCGCAACCCGTCCGAGAACGCGGCGGCTGTCCACCGGCGTCTGCTGGAGATCAACTGGATCCTAAACGGCTGCAAGTTCGCCGTGGATGAGGAGGGCGACGTGATCTTGCTCGACGAGCAACTCGCGTCGGACCTCGACCAACCTGAGCTCCAGGCCGCGATCGAAGCGATTGCCGTCGCGAGCGAGGAGTACCACGACGAGCTTGCCCGACTCGGGTTGCGCGCCTAGCGTAGGGACGCAGAGGCTGGAGCTGCGTCCGACTACGAACCCGTCATCCTGAGCCGGGTCGGACAATGAACCTGTCATCCTGGGCGCAGCGAAGGATCTACGGACTAGGGCACTCCGCAGACCCTTCGTTGCGCCCAGGACGACACACGCATAGCTCGCACTCCCGGCGGCTTGCCCGGCTAGTGCTCGGCCGATGCCGCCCCGACCGCGACGCCCATCAGGGTGCGGCCGGCGTCGGGGGCGAGACGGTGCCGCCGCGCCGGCGTCGCCACGCGGCGACCCCCGCGAGGGCAAACAACGGCAGCGCCCACCAGAGGAACACGACCGCCCCGACCATCACCACCGCGACCTGACCGAGCACGCGCAGGGACGCATCCCAGGCCATGCGCGCGGCCCGCCCGACATCCGACGTTGCTTCGACGGGCACGCCCGTCAGCGCCGCCTCCAGTTCAGGCGAAATGGTCGGGAGCGCGACGCCGGCCTGCTTGGCGCGCTCCTGCACGACGCGCAGCCGGCCTTCCACCTTGTCCCGTTCGAGGATGCTCGCCTGGAGCTGCTGGCGGAGCTGGGCGTCGTCCGGGTTGCCGCGCTGCTGGAGCTCGCGGGTGAGCCGATCGACTTCATACTGCGCCCGCCGAAGCTGCACGCGTAGATCGAGGTGCTGCTCCTTCAGCGCGTCCTCACCCTGCGGCGACACGGCCGGAGCCGGATCGGCCGCGACGGGCAGCGCGAGGCCGATCGACTGCGCCTTGCCCTCGACGTCGCGCATCCTCGTCGCCGTGCGCTCCAGCTCGACCGTCGTCTCGGCGAGCTGGTCGCGGAGCTTCGCCTCCTCCTCGGGCGTACGGGCGCGCTCTAGGGCTACGAGCGTCGCGGCCTTCTGGCCCTCCGCGCGGCGCAGGGCGGTCCTGAGCGCGACGTAGGACCGCGCGAGCACGTCGTCGGCCTGCCGCGCGCGCACGGTGACAGTCGCGAGGTCGGCGTTCCGCTGGAGGAAGTTCTGGCGCCCCTTGAGGCGGTCGATCTGGGTTTTGGTCTGGGTGAGGCGCTCCTGGACCTTGAGCACCTCGTCCACGTTCTGCGCTTTGCCGAGCAGCTCCAACAGTTGCGCGTGGCTCGCTTCGAGTGCCGCGAGCTGGGTCTGGACGTCGCTGAACTCCTCGCTGACGTCCTGGGTGGCGGCCTTCTCGTCGGTCACCTCCACGGCGAGGTTGCGAAGCTGGCGCATCACCTGCTCGTAGCGATCCGGCGGCACCTTCAGGCCGACAGTCACGAGCGGACGGCCGTTCTCGTCCTTGTTCTCGACGCCGGAGACGTAGCCGCCGACGCTCGTGGCGACGTCGCTCATCGCCTGCACCGACTCGGCCAGGCTCTTGACGAGGATGCCGATCTCGGTCGTGTAGATCACCATGCGGGCCGGCCCAGCCGGCACGACCGGCGCCGGCTGGGCCGGCCCGCCGGGCGCGGGCTGCGCGGCGGGCGTCGGCACGGGCGGTTGCGGGCGCGAGGGTTGCGCGTTGGCCGGCTTCGCCTCGACGGCGGGCGCGGCCCGGGCGAGGTCGCCCGCTGAGCCGGCGGTCGCGGCTGGCTTCGCCGCGACACCGGTGGCCGCCCCACTCGACGCCGGGGTAGCGGCCATCTGCGGGGCCGAAGCGGGACCGGCCGTCGGCTTGGCCGCCGTAACCGACTCGGCCGGTCGGCCGTCCGACTGCTGAGCGCCCGTCTTTGGCTGGGCGATCGACATCGGTGACGTCGCGCTACCACAGCCGACGACGAGCATGGCGCCCACGATGAGGACCGCGAGAATTCCGCGCATGGCTGCTCCCACAAGTTGGTCCGGCCGATCCGGCTTGCAGCCATGACGCGCCCCAGTGGCGATCTGTTCCAATGGCGGCCCGCAGGCGCGGGCCACGACGGGATGTAAGTCCCCGATCGGCCACCACAGCACCGACGGGTCGATAGCGGGGCACCGTCAGTCTATATGTTGTCCTGAGCCTGCAACCTATCTACGGTGCTTCCAACGACGGTATGTCCGGAGATCTTTCGCCAGCCTGAAAGGAACCCTCCGGGCGGCCATTCCCATCCTCGGGATGCCCCGCCAGGGGCATGGACCACTGAGCTTACGACGCATGACCGAAGCACGCCTTCCCGACAAACTGCCGGCCCCGTCAGCCGGCGGCGACTGCCTGGACGGCGGGCATGACTTCGCTCGCGAACGCGCGCATCGAGCGTAGCACCCGCTCCTGCCCCAGGCCGCCGACGTCGAACCAGCCGATGAAGTCGGTGAAGCCCATGTCGTGGTCGCGGCGGAGCTGCGCGATGCACCGCTCGGGCGTGCCGTAGATCAGGCGGTCCCACCACTCGTCGTCGCCCGCCTCTTCGTCCGGCACCCACGGGTCGTTGCGGCCGGCCTCGATCCGCTCGTCGCCCTTGCGGAGGTGGTCCGCGACGCGACGCTGCCAGCGGGTCTGCCAGATCGCCTCGCGGGCCTCCTGCTCGCTGTCGGCGACGAAGACGAACCGCTGGACCGCGATCCTGGGCTGCCCGGCGTGACCCGCCGCCGCCCAGGCATCGAGGAAGCGCGCACGGAACTGCTCGATCTGGGGGCGGCTCGTGGGAGAGCCCGAGAACAGCGCGTTGTAGCCCTGCGCCGCCGTCCAATCGACGGTCGGCTCGCTCTGGCAGGCCACCCAGATCGGCGGGTGGGGCGCCTGGACGGGGCGCGGCAGGACGGTGATGGGACGCTCGACGTTGTAGTGGCTGCCGGCGAAGGTGAAGTCGTCCTCCGTCCAGCACTTGAGCATCACGTCGAGCCCCTCCTGGAACATGGGGCGGCTGTCTTCGATGCGCAGGCCGAGACCGTCGAACTCCATCTTCTGGTAGCCACGCCCGATGCCGAGGTCAAGCCGCCCGTTGGTGAGGATGTCGGTCAGCGCGACATCCTCAGCGAGGCGGATCGGGTGCCAGAACGGCGTCACGAGGATCGCCTGGCCGAAGCGGATGCGCGGCGCGAGCGCACTCGCCTTCGCGATCACGAGCAGCGGGTTGACCGCGTAGCCGTAGTTGCTGAAGTGGTGCTCGGCGATCCACGCCTGATCGAGCCCGAGCTCGTCGGCGAGCGCGACCTGTTCCAGCGTCTCCGCCACGCGCTGCTCGCCGGTCGCCATGTTCGGCGCACCGATCAGGTTGAACGTCCCGAATCGCACGCGAGTCTCCTTCCGAAACTACACCGAGGTGGGTGCCGACAGCGTACCATCCCCCGACGCAGCGGACGAGGTCTCTCAGCCGCCCGTCGCCTCGATGGGCGAGCCCCTACGGGCAGGGCGCACGCTGGCCGGCACGCCCACTGCCACCGAGTCATCCGGGACGTCGTTGAGCACGACCGCGTTCGCCCCGACGCTCACGCGGTTGCCGACCGTGATCCCGCCGAGGATGCGAGCACCCGCCCCGATGTAGACATCGTCGCCGATGGTCGGGAACGCATGTCCTTTGCGCATCCCGATCGTCACGCCGCTCACGACGGTGACGCCCGCACCAAGCCGCCGGGCCATGATGACCGTCCCCATTGGGTGCGGCGCATAGAATCGCGGCCCAATCGCGACGCTCGGCACAACGTCGAGCCCATGCAGCGTGAGGTTCACCTGAGTCAAGATCGTCGGGACGATCGGTATGCGACGCCGCTGGAGGTGATGGGCGAGTCGGTAGACCAGAGACGCGCGCAGACCGGCATAGGCGCAGATCAAGCGAACGGCGGTGGACGGCGAGAGGCGTCGCCCGATCGACTCGGGCGCAAACAGGTCGCGCCAGGCGGCGAGGTCGCTCTTGACCAACAGCCACAGCCCCGCATAGCCCGCCTGCACCGACTCCGAGATCGCCTGCGTTCCTGAAACGGTCACCGTGCGATTGCCCTCAGAAAGGGTAGCGCATGTTCGGAGCGACGGGCCACTGTCAGGGTGCATCCGCGAACGCGGCAGCGCCGCGCCCACGGCCCATGACGAACCCCGCCATCGGACGGTCCCGACCGCGTTCGTCACGCATGGCCCCCGCCCGGTTCGACCGGGCGGGGGCCGCGCACTCGGATATCGGCGGCCCTCGTCAAGGTCCGCTTGCCTCAACCAGGCGAGTGCGGCGGTTTAGCCCTTCACGCTCCCGGCCGTCAGCCCGGCGATCATGAATCGCTGACCGAGCATGTACAGCACGACGACGGGCGCGGCCGTCAGGAGCGAGGCGGCCATCAGCGCTCCCCACGGCTGGACGTCGCCGACGATGAGCTGCGCGAGGCCGACCGGCAGGGTGAAGACTTCGCTGCTGCGGAGGAACATGTAGGCATACAGGAACTCGTTCCAGGATTGCGTCACCGAGAACATCGTGACAGCTAGCAACGCCGGCCGCACCAGCGGTAACACGACGCGGAAGAACGCCTGGAAGCGGTTGCAGCCATCGATGAGGGCCGCATCCTCGAGCTCTTCGGGAATCGAGCGGTAGTACCCCATCATCAGCCACGTCGCGAATGGGAGCACCACGCTTGGGTACGCGACCATCAGCGCCGCCTGCTTGTTGATGAGACCAAGGCTGACGAGGATCCCGTACAAGGGGATGAACAGCAGCGCCGACGGCATCAGGTAGGCGATCAACACCGACGTGCCGAGCACGCCCGCGCCGCGCCACTTCAGCCGCACCAACGCATACGCCCCGAGGCTGGCAGCCAGCACCGATACTGACGTGCTCACGGCCGCGACGAGGATTGTGTTCATGTACCAGCTGGCGAACGGGACTTGCGTGAACAAGAACCGAAAGTGGTCCAAAGTCCACGGGCTCGGCCAGAACATGCTCGTGATCTGCTGGATCTGGAGCGTGCTCTTAAAGGCGGTGACAAAGATGAAATAGAAGGGGAGCAGCTCGAAGATTAGCACGGCCCCGAGCAGGACGTACAAGAGCGTGACGCCGATCCCGCGCGACGCCTTCTTCGGCAGGAGCGGTCGCGAGCCGGCCGGCCGAACCGCGTTCTTCGCCGCGCCCGCGATGGTTTCGATCACGTCGTTGACCGCCCAGAAGATGGCGAGCAGTCCGTTCAGCAGCATGCGCACCGGCCACAGGACCGCCATGGTGCCACGCCAGACGACCCCATCGCTCGTCTCGTTCCGATCTCCGGTCTGCATCATGTAGCGGCCGAGGAACATGATCAGCAGGAAGAGGATCGGCGCGGTTGTCATGGCGACTGCGATACCTGCGCCGTAGCGGAGCCCCTGGACGGCGTACTCGTACGCGAGGATCGTGTAGATGCGCGTCGCGCCGCCCGGACCGCCGCCGGTGAGCAGATACGTCAGGGTGAAGCTGTTGAATGTGAAGATCGTCGTGAGAAGCGTCGCGACAATGATCACGTAGCGCAGGCCGGGCAGCGTGATGTGGAGGAACTTGCGCCAGCCGCTCGCGCCGTCCACGGAGGCCGCGTCGTACTGCTCGGCATCGACGGCTTTGAGGCCCGCCGTCAGCAAGATGATGATGAACGGCATGCCCGCCCACACGTTCACCATGATGACCGACGGTAGCGCTGTCGCCGGGTCTCCGAGCCAGGGCAGCCCCTTGTCCAGGACGCCCAAGACGTTGACGAGGATGTAGTTCAGCGCCCCGAACAGCGGGTCGAGCAGGACGCGCCAGGCGAGGGCGCGCACGACCTCGGGGATGATGTACGGGAGGAGGATCAGGCCGCCGAGCACCGAGCCCCAGCGCGGGGCGTTGTGCAGCAGCATGGCCGTCCCGAGCCCGAGCCAAAACTTGATGAACACGGACACGGCGGTGAACACGACCGTCGTCTGGACCGCGCGGCGGAACGTATCGTCGGCCCAGAGGTTGATGTAGTTGTCGAAGCCGACGAACGCACCGATGCGGATGCCGACCGCGTTATGGAAGCTCAGGTACACGGCCCGGGCAAACGGGTACCCGATCAGCCCGAAGAGCAGCAGCAGCATGGGCAGGATGAAGAGCCATGCCGTCGGCCAGTCCCGCCCAAGGACACGTTGTGTTGTCTTGAACCAGGGCCGCGCGGCGAGCGGCTGAGCGGCCAGCCCGCCGGCTCTGGTCGTTGAAGTGGCCACGACGACACCTCCGAAGTGGAAACCCGTAGAACAGTAGCGAGAGCCCACCCCGTCGGGCGGATGCTTCCGCCCGACGGGGTGGGCTCGCCGATGTTCGACGGCTACTCGCCCTTTGCGCCGAATTCCTTGAACACACGGACGGCCTTGTCGTGGCTCTCCTTGACCGCCTGCTCGACCGACTTGCCGCTCAGCACCTCGCCGAACATATCCGTCCAGAAGTTGGATGACTCGAGCGACGCCACCCAGGGGGTCGGCGGCCCAGGCCACGCGCCGCTGTAGAAGCCGGACGGATCATTGGCGGCCGCCCGGTACTGTTCGGTGACCCGCTGGGCGTACTTGTTGTCCCGAAGCAGCGGGTCGTCCCAGCCCCACTGGTAGGCGGGGTAGACGTAGCCGGGGCTGATCTTCCACATCTCCCGCTGGACGTCCGGCGTGATCAAGTACTTGATGAGCTGTTCGGAGGCCTGACGGTTCTTGGCGCCCTTCATGATGAACCAACGCATCGGGTCGCCGGCGCCCTGGAGCACTCGCCCGGCCGGACCCATCCCCTTGGGGTTCTGGATGAGGTAGGTTTCATCGGCGATCGGGTTGTTGTCGACCACCGCCTTGGCGAACATCGTGCCGCCGTTGCTCGTGATCGCCAGTTTGCCAGCGAGGTACGCCTCGTTGTTGCTCGGGTCGGTCCAGGCCTGGACGCCCGGCGGCAGCATGGCCGCGAACTTGGGGTCGGTGTACGTCTCCTTCAACCAGTTCATCGCCGCGATGACGTGTTGCCGATAGGGATCCTTGTTGAGGACCACCAGCTGACCCGTCTCGTCCACGAGCTGCCCGCCCCAGGCGAAGACCGGCTGGCGGACTGTGGTGATGCCGTCACCGGAGCGGTTGGCCGTGATACCCCAGCCCCACACTTCCTGCTGCGGCTTCGAGACCTTGAGTGCGGCCTCGCGGAGATCGTCGAAGGTAGCGAAGCCCTTCTTCGGGTCGATGCCGCTGCCGGCGAAGTGCTTGTCGACGACGAACCAGCCGCCGGCGCGCGAGAAGTGGGGCACGCTCCACCACTTGCCGTCGAGGACCGACTGGAGCTGGAACGCCTTCGGCGGTTCGCCATGCTCCGCGATGATCTCCTTCATGAGGGAGTCGACATCGTCGAGCGCTTCCAAATCCTTCAACTCGGCCGGCTGCATACCACTGTGGCAGACCAGGTCAGGGGCGTCACCGGCCTGGACCGAGGCGACCAGCTTCTGGATTGGGTTGCCGGTACCGGCGAAGGCGCTGATGTAGGAATGATCCAGCGCGTAGCCCTGCTTCTCAGCGAACTCGCGGATCTTGGCCTCCACGAGCTTGTTATGGTCCGGATGGAAGTCGAGCGCCTGGATCACCGTCAACTTACCGTTGATCGGCGCGTTCGTGAATGTCGGGGCCTTCGGCTCAGGAATGCCAGCCGCGGGCTTCGCGCTCGTCGAAGCGGCGGGGCTGCCACCCGGCTTCGCGGCGGCCGGGGACGCGGCGGCGGCGGCCGGGGACGCGGCGGCGGCGGCCGGGGACGCGGCGGC
>Ga0136611_10000710_pt1 | contig 22458 bp, 18 predicted proteins | sample AntDrymUQ2232306_2_FD_106645 | JGI IMG/M metagenome (GOLD analysis project Ga0136611, IMG submission 106645) | Polar desert sand microbial communities from Dry Valleys, Antarctica - metaG UQ223 (23.06) | ecosystem: Environmental > Terrestrial > Soil > Desert | place: Antarctica: Dry Valley...
GATCGGTCTTCTTCCTGAGCATGGCGTTCTCACGCGGCTGGATCGGGCCGGAGGCGCGGGTGCTGATCGGGCTGAGCGCTAGCCTGGCGTCGGTGCTGGGCGGTGGCTACTTCTTCGAACGGCGCGAGCGGCTATTCGGGCATGTGCTGGTTGCAGTCGGTCTCGGTGTGTTGAGCATGTCGTTTCTGGCTGGCACGAGGCTCTACGACTTCATCCCGTTGCCGCTTGCGCTGCTCGGAACGCTGGCCAGCGCTCTGCTGGCCGCCGCCATCGCGGTGCGCGTGAACTCGCAGGTGGTCGCTGCCTACGGACTCGTCGCCGCCCTCGTCGCCCCGCCGTTGCTTGGCGCATCGCCAGACGGTGTGACGGTCGCCTTCCTGTCGATCGTACTCATCGGGACGACTGCCATCGCACTGCTGCGGACGTGGACGTGGCTGCCGCCAGTCGCATTCCTGCTGTCTGTCCCGCAACTTGCGCTCTTTGTCGTCGATACCGAACGCACAGCGCCAGTCCTGTTTGCGGCGGCGGCGTTCTGGCTTCTGAACGCGCTGGCGGCAGGTGGCGAGGAATATCGCGACCCGCGTGGGCGGCTATCGCCGTCGGCAACGACGCTGCTGGTAGCAAACGCCGCGTTCATCGTCTGGGCCGGGTTCGTCGCGCTGGATGCCGACCTGGAGGGCTATCGCGGTTCGTTCCTCGCGCTCGTCGCCGCGGCACACGGCGCGATCGGCATCTGGTTCCTGCGCGATCGTGGTGACCTCAACCCATTCGGCCTGCTGGCGACTGGGACTGGCCTGGCGACGCTCAGCATGGCGGTTCCGATCCAGCTTGGCGGTTCGCCAGTCGCCATCGCCTGGACCGCTGAAGCGGTCGCGCTCGCCTGGGTGGCGGCGCGTCGCCAGCATCGCTATAGTGCGGGAGCGGCGACGGTGCTTGGTTCGCTGGCCCTGTTGCACCTGTTCGCCTTCGAATACCCCATCGACCTGCTCGGAAGCGATCTCGACCAGCGTTGGCCGTTCCTGCACGCGGCGGGCGGCACGCTGGCGTTCATGCTCGGCGCATTGGCACTCGCGGCGTGGCTCGTCCCACAGCGTCTCGTGAGAGTGGCGCTGGCGGCAACTGGCATCATGCTCATGGCTTACGCGCTACCGTTCGAGCTGTCGGGTATCAGCCTCGTCGCCGCATGGTCCGCGCTGTACGTGCTGGCCATCGCCCTGAACAGATGGTCGGTGCTCAACAACCTTGATCTGCATCATCCCGATGACGTGTGGCTCAAGTCGTCGATCGCAGGACGCGAACTGACGTTGCCAGCCGGGCTCGTCGCGTTGCTCGCCATCAGCCACATGCTCGACATCGAGCTGCCGTTGGAAGCATTGGATGGCCTCGTCCATCCAGACATCCCCTTCATCGATAGTCGCTCGCTGACCATCGCTATCCTCGCGGGAGCTGCGCTGCTCGGTGGATTCATTTCGCGGAACGCGGGCTTCCGAGCGGCATCAGTTGCGGGGGCAGTCGGATTCGTCGCCTATCTCGTCCCGTTCGAGCTGCCCGGCGCGGCAGTCGTCGTCGCCTGGGCGGGGCTGGCACTGCTGCTCGGAGTGCTGGCAGACCGCTTCCCGAGCCCGGAGCGCGAGCGGGTCTGGTTGCCGGTCGCCGGTGTGCTGCTTGCTGTCGGAGTCATTCGGACATTCATCACCGTCGCGCCGCCGACCCGGCTCTTCGTGGACGCTGCCGCAACGATCGATCATCCCCTGTTGTGGAGCAGTGCGACGCTGGCACTCGGCGCGCTGGCAAGTGTGCTGGCGTACGGTTACATTCGGTTGCGTGAGCGCGCGCATGCGTGGTGGCTGGCCGCCGTCGCCGCGACACTGTTCATCTATCTGCTGTCAGTCGGTGTTGTCGATGAGTTCCAACGGCGTGTCGGCGGGGAGCGCGCGCTGGAAGAGCTGGAGAAGCAGGCGCAGGTCGGGCTATCTATTCTCTGGGCCGTGCTTGGGCTGAGCGCGTTCATCGCTGGGATCGTACGCTTCGGACCACGGGTGCGTCTGTTCAGCCTCGCCCTGCTCGGCCTGGCGACGGTCAAGGTGTTCGTGTTCGACCTGGCGTCGCTGGACGCCGCCTACCGCGTCCTGTCGTTCATCGGCCTCGGCATCCTGCTGCTGGCCAGCTCCTACGCATACCAGCGTCTATCACCGCGTGGCGATGCCGGTGACGACACGGGTACAGTGAACGAGCCGAGCGGCCAGCAAACCGATCCCATGCCTGAGTAATCGTGTGCGAAACTGATCCGGCGCGATAATCGCGAAGCGAGATCCACCTGCGCTGGCGTGCTGGCAGTTCACGCGCGAGACCACATTGAGGCACACCCGAAGCACTGAACGAAGGGGCCATGGAAGGACTCGCACTCGAATCGGCGGTTGTGATCTCGCTGATCGTCGTCGTCAGCGTGGCGTTGTTCGCGCGCCTCGTGCGCCTCCCGTACACGCTGGCGCTCGTAGCGATCGGACTGCTGATCGGCGTCCTCGACCTGGTGCCGGAGATCGAGTTGACGCCGGATCTGATCCTGCTCGTCTTTCTACCGCCCCTGCTCTTCGAAGCCAGCTACAATCTCGACGCCCGACGACTCCGGAACGACCTGCCCGCCATCACCCTGCTCGCGATTCCTGGCGTGATCCTCGGTGCATTCCTGATCGCCGCCCTGCTCGCGGCGACGCTCGATCACTCATTCCAGACCACACTGATCTTCGCGGCGCTGATCACGGCCACTGACCCGGTATCGGTGCTGGCGATCTTCTCAAAGCTCGGCGCGCCAGAACGACTAACGACGATTGTCGAAGGCGAGAGCCTATTCAATGACGGCGTCGCCATTGTGCTATACGGCATCGTGCTCGAAGCAGCACTCGGTGGGAATATCAGCGTCACTGGGGGAATCGCGGAATTTATCGAGGTTGCGTTCGGCGGGGCCATCGTCGGACTGCTGATCGGATTCTTCGCGGCAAACCTGCTGCGGCGTATCGACGACCACTTGATCGAGATCACGATCACCACCGTGGTCGCGTTCGGCTCATATACCCTGGCGGAGACGCTGCACATCTCGGGCGTCATCGCGATCGTCACGTCTGGCCTGCTCGTCGGGAACCTGCGCTCCGTCTCGATGTCGCCGACCACGCGAGTCGCGCTCGACTCATTCTGGGAATACATCGGCTTCCTGGGGAATTCGATGATCTTCCTGCTGATGGGCATGCGCATCGCGGCCCCGGACCTGTGGGACAACCTGCCCGCCGTTGGGCTGGTTATCGCCACCGTGATCGCGAGCCGTTGTGTGATCGTGCTGGCGGTGAGTGGCGTGCTGCGGGCGCTTGGCTGGGGCTGGCCGTGGCGCTGGACGCCGGTCGTCATCTGGGGCGGTTTGCGCGGCGCAGTCTCGCTGGCACTGGCCCTCAGCCTGCCGCGCTCGCTCGACGATCGCGACTGGATACAGGTGATGACCTTCGGCGTTGTGCTTATCTCGCTCATCGGCCAGGGTCTGACGATGCCGCCGCTGCTCGCGCGCCTCGGCTTCCGATCGGAAGAACCCGACGAATATGAACGCCATGCCGCCCGCTTGCAGGCGTTCGCTCGTGCGAAGGAGACGATCGAGCGTGAGCGCCGGTCGGGCGTGATGTTGCCGGATGTCGCCGACCAGGTCAGCGCTGAGTACGAACAGGCCATTGAGAAGGAACGGGAGCAGCTTCATCTGCTCGGGGCGCAACCGGGGGTCGTCCGTGAGCGCCAGATCGTCCAGGCGCAGCGTCAGGCACTGCTCGTCCAGCGCGACACATTCACGCGCCTCGGTCGCGAGGGCCAACTCTCTGCTGACGCCCAGCGCGACCTCATTGCTGACGTCGATGCCCGGCTGATCGCCCTCGAAGAGCACCACGACGCGTCGTGACCTACGGTTCTTCGTCGCGCGTGATGTATTTCTCCAACGTTGCGTCGAACGCGGAGTGCAGGTCGACGTCGGTCGAGTTGGCGAGGCAGAGCAGGACGAAGAGTGCGTCGCCGAGCTCTTCCGCTAGTTGCGCCTGGGTCTCGGCGTCCTTCACCCGTTTCGGTCCGTAACCCTGGTTGATCGCGCGAGCGATCTCCCCGATTTCCTCGGTCAACCGAGCCAGATTCGCATGTGGCGGCCAATACTCCCCACCCCAATACCGCGCCGCCCAGGCATCCACCTGTTCCTGAAGTTCCCCAAGCGATGTCACGCTCGTTCCCTCCCACGTCCCACGTCCCACGTCCCACGTCCCAATCCTACGGCTTGACAACCTGGCACGTACCCGCGACAATCCGCCCTCGACGATTGTGCGCTCCAGATGTCGCGCAGCCGTTGAACGCCGCCGGGGTGGGGCCGGTCACCAGCGCAGAGCCAGGAGGACCGATGCTCTCGTTTTCATCTACGCCATCAATGTTTGAAGCCAACATTCCAGCCGACGATTCGGTACCAACATCTCAGTCAACAGGCACTGACACACAGACGCCGTCGACAGCGGGTCCCGTGACTCCTGCGGATAAGCGGAGCCATCCCTCCGTACCTGAACCTGATCAGGGTAGCGACGAGGCGCGCTGGATGTCGATTGATGCCGCCTGCAAGGTGCTCGGCGTCGATCAGTCGACGTTGCGGCGCTGGAGTGACAGCGGCAAGATTCCGGTTTTTCGCACACCCGGCGGCCACCGCCGCTACGCCGAAGACGATCTGCGCGCCATGCTGCGAGGCGAACCGCGAACGGCGACACGTCGGCGCGTCTCCCGCTCGCTGCTGACATCCATGTCGATGTCAGCCTACGAGCACGACTACCTGCGCCAGGCACACACGCAGTCGTGGTATCGGGCCTACGATCAGCAGACGCTCGATGAGATGCGACCCCTCGGCAGACGATTGGTGGACCTGACGATTCACTACATCTCCACCCGCGTCGAACGCGACGAGGTCATGTCTGAAAGCCGGAGGATCGGGCTGGAATATGGACGCTTCTCAGCCCGCGTCGGCCTGTCCACGTCCGACGCGCTCGAAGCATTCCTGTTTTTCCGCACGCCGGTCATTCAGGCCGTCACGCACTACATCGAGGACGAGAACATCTCGACGCGCCGCGCCGCCCGCATCACTAGCGAACTGACGTTCTTCATGGATCAGATCCTCATCGCCACCATCACCGCGCATCAGGAGCATGCGGGAGCTGGTAGGTGACGGGTGACGGGTGACGGGATAATGCACCATAGGCGTAGGGGCGATTCGGTGAATCGCCCGCGTTGCGGGTCGCACGTTTGCATCGTGACGAAGGGTTAGCCCGTGATGTTGGCATCGGACCCGGATCGACATCATTCGGTGTCAGCCCATCCCAACGTGCGGCATCCGACGCGGGAGATTCACCGAATCGCCCCTACGCCTATGGTGCATTATCCCGTCACCCATCACCTACCAGCTCCCGCAAAGCGATATCGGTCCGATACTGCACGCCGTCGAAGGAGATGGCGCGGGCCGTCGCGTAGGCCAGGTCACGTGCATCCCCGATCGTTTCTCCGCGCGCGACGCAGGTGAGGACGCGGCCTCCGGCGGTGACCACATCGTCGCCTCGCCGCGTCGTCCCAGCATGGAAGACGATACCGTTGTCGGGAACGGCATCCAGCCCGGTGATGGGATGGCCGGTCGTGTAATCGCCGGGGTAGCCGCCCGAGGCCAGCACAACGCCGACACACGCGCCGGGAAACCAGTCGAGCGCTGGAAACGCCGCTAGCTCACCGCGCGCGGTCGCCTCGCAGAGGCCAACCAGATCGGCGTCGAGCATCGGCAGGATCACCTGTGTCTCCGGATCGCCGAAGCGGCAATTGAACTCCAGCACCTTTGGGCCGGAGGTCGTGAGCATCATTCCGGCATACAGGACACCGTGATAGATGATGCCGCGTTCGCTCATTCCGGCGACGGTCGGGACGATGATCTCGTCGATCATGCGGTGAACGAGGTCGCGATCGACGGCGGCAGACGGCGTGTAGGCACCCATCCCGCCGGTGTTCGGGCCGAGATCGTTGTCGTAGGCACGCTTGTAGTCGCAGGCCGGGGTGAGCGGCAGCACGGTCGTACCGTCGGTGATGGCGAGGAACGATACCTCCATGCCCTCCAGGAACTCCTCGACCAGGATCGCATCGGCGGCGTCACCTAACGCGTTGTCGGCCCCAGACATGAACGCGCGCACGGTCGCCTCGGCCTCGGCGCGTGTCTCGCAGATGACGACGCCCTTGCCTGCCGCGAGTCCGTCAGCCTTGATCACCAGCGGCAACGGCGCGTCATAGACGGCGTCGAGCGCGGCCTGCAACGAATTGCAGGCGACGGCATGACCGACGGGTACACCCTTGGCCACCATGATCTCCTTCGCCCACATCTTCGAGCTTTCGATCCGCGCGCCCGCCGCCGTCGGGCCGAAGACGAGATGGCCGCGCGCCTGAAGATGGTCAGCCAGACCGCGCGCTAGCGGGTCTTCCGGCCCAACGACAACCAAGTCGATACCACGCGCCTCGATCTCACGCGTCAACGCGTCGAAGTCCGTCGCCTTTGCTATCAGGTTCTCAGACAGGAGGCTCGTCCCAGCGTTTCCCGGTGTGCAGAAGAGTTGCCCGATTCGATTGCTCGCCGCCAGCTTCCAGATCAGCGCATGCTCCCGCGCCCCCGACCCGACTACCAGCACATTCGTTGACACAGCTACCCCTTCTCGCTCACTCTGGTCTACTACCCCACGTCAACGATACCCCGGTGCAGAAACGAACGGCGGGGATGGGAAATAAAAGGAACCACCAAATCACGCATCACGCCCCACGCATCACCCGCCGACGTACCGTACGATCTCGCTCAGCGGCTTGCGGTCGATTCGTGACAGGATGGCGTCGGTGTCGGTGGCTCGGGGAACCGGCTCGGCAGGATAACCACAGGAGAGGATCGTGACGATGTCGGCAGCGTCGGAGAGGCCAAGTAAACGCTTGCACTCGTCGAGTTGCGGCGGCACGGGAGTGTTCGGGCAGGTGCCGACGCCGAGCGACCACGCCGCCAGCATCAGATTCTGCGCCAGCCGTCCACCGTCCCATGGCGACTGATTCTCCAGCACAACCGCAATCGCGACTTGGCACTCGCGGACGTTCTCCGGTGCGGCAACTGTTTCGGCCAACCTACCCAGCATCTCTCGACCCCGCACGACGACCATGCTCCATTGCTGGCGATTGCGGCTGCTGCCGGTCGCGCGTCCAGCCTGAAGAATGCGCTCCAGCACGTCGTCGGGAATCGGCTGGTCGGTATAGCTGCGGACCTCGCGCTTCGATACGATGTTGAGATACGCGTCCATGTGCTCCCTGCTTTCTATTCGGCAACGTTCACCTCCTATTGTAGGGACATCGCTCAGCCTTGTCCGCGCCCGCTGGCGCGCATCGGTAGACGTGACCTGTCCCCACGCACACGCCAGATCGGTTTGACGTAAACAACGCCAGCGCATAGATCTCCATGTAGCACGGGTGTTTCAGCCATACATCCGCCTGACACACGTAAACGGGACGCCGATCAATGTCAGCGTCCCGTGCATTACATCGCCAGTGCGAGGCGGCGGCGTTTGCGACGGCGGAAGAGCCAGCGGAACAGGAATCGCAGCCCTACGAGCAGGGTCATACCAGTGGCGACTCAGTGACAAGATTCGTGCTGGTTCACGGTCGTTCCCTTCTGGTGTACCTACGGCGCGTAGACGACGAAGCGTGAGCGGCGGAAGATGCAGCGCTGCCAGTTAGCAACCTGATCGTCCTGCACGATGTGATTCATCAGGTTGTTGGTCGCCGAGACGTGCCAGAGGTCGCCAGCGTGACCGATCTCATGGGCCAGTACCAGGCCAGACGCAGACTGATCGACGATTACGTAGTCGGTGCCGGGGATGTGACAGCCGACATCGTCGCCCTCCAGGATGTCGCGGATGAAGATGATGTCGAGCGTATCGTGGAGCAGCTCGCCAACGAGGTCAACCAGGTTGTCGCCGCGGCCGAACAGATCGCCGAACGTGCCCCGCCCGTTGCTGTCGTCGGTCAGGTCGATCGCTTCGGATGAGAAGAGCTGGCTCGCGTCGCAGGCGGTGACATCGAGCCGGTCGTCGGGGACGCGCACGAGCTTGCGTCCGTGGATATGTAGCCGAACGTTGAAACGCTCCGAGAGAATGCGTGCTGCCTCACGCAAGACTGCATTGACCTGGGCGTCGTCCACGACCGGCTTGCCGTCCGAGTTCGCCAGCACGGTGACGCAGGCGTGCAGATGCTTGCGGATGCGCAGTCCGAGCAGGCAGAGCAGGAACTCGGGGATACCGCCGATAATGGCGATGATGATCTTGACCCAGTTGATCACGAAATCGACAACGAAGCAGATGATCCTCAGCACCGCCACGAGAATGGTCATCGGGATCAGAATGACGATCTTGATGACTGAGACGACTATTTCGCAGATCGTACTGACCACTGTTTTGATGATCTTGATCCAGACGAGCACGGCCTTGCAGATCGTTTCCGTCACCCAGCCGCAGAGATCATCGAGCGGCCAGGGAAGCCAGGTACAGACGCGGTTCTTCACACTCTCACACTGCTGCTGCCACTCCTGTTCCCACTGCTCGATCGTCTCAGTGATCGTGCGGCAGATCGTCTCGATCGTCTCGACAATCCGCGTGATCGCGAACAGCACCTGCTGTTCGACGAAATCGACGACTCGCATGCACTTGAGCATCGCATCCTCCGTATCCAGTTTCCAATTTGCAGAACGCACGGCGACGGTGATGCTGCCTACGGTAGCGACGAGTACTTAGCAGGGACTTAAGCCACTCCGCAGCCAATCTCCGTCGCTGTCATACTGCACGTCAGATACGCACGACCGAGCAGGTACACGCCGAGGGGATAGACACGCATGGCCGTCGAGCTTGCCGAACTGGAGCTGCCGGATTTCGGGTTGCCAACAGTCGAGCCGGAGATTCCGGTCAGCCTGTACGAGGAGCGCATCTCGCGGACGCGTGCGCGGGCAGACATGTCGGGCTACGACGCGCTCGTCGTCTATGCCGACCGCGAGCACTTCGCCAACCTGACCTATCTCACCGGCTACGACCCACGTTTCGAGGAGGCACTGCTCGTGCTGGTCCCCGGCCGCACACCCACGCTGCTGGTCGGCAACGAGGGCATGGCCTACTCCGCCATCGTCGAGGTCGATCTCGAACGGGTGCTGTATCAGACGTTTTCTCTCCCCGGCCAGCCACGCGCCAGCAGCGCACCGTTGCAAACGCTTCTCGCAGACGCCGGACTGACTGACGGTCAGACCGTTGGCGTCGCGGGCTGGAAGTATTTCGAGGCGATCGAGGCCGACGACCCGGATGGCTGGATCGATGCCCCGAGTTTCATTGTCGACACGCTCCGCGCGTTGGGCTGCACCCCGCGCAACGCGAACCGGCTGTTCATGGACCCGATCGACGGCCTGCGCGCGCTCAACGAGGTCGAGCAGCTGGCGCGCTTGGAGTTCGCGACTACCTATTCGTCGCAGTTCGTCCGCAACCTGCTCTTCACCGTCCGACCGGGGTTGACCGAACTGGAAGCCGTGCCGCTGATGCGTTTGAACGGTCTGCCACTCTCCTGTCACCCAGTCCTCGTCGCCGGGCCGCGTACCGACTTTTTCATCCCGTCGCCGTCGGCATATGTACTCCAGGAAGGCGACCCCATCTTCACCTGTGCCGGAGTCTGGGGCGGCAACACTGCCCGCGCCGGCTTCCTGGTCGAGGACGAAGGCGGATTGCCGGAACCAGTCCGTGATTATGTCGACAGACTCGTCACGCCCTACTTCGCTGCCATCGTCGAGTGGTACGAGACGGTCGGGATCGGTGTGACCGGTGGCGAGCTGTGGTCGGTCATCAACCGGCATCTCTCCGACCCGTTCTTCGGCGTCGGGCTGAATCCCGGCCACCTGCTGCACCTGGACGAGTGGCTGTCGTCGCCGATCTTTGAGGGATCAGAGATCAAGCTGCGCTCCGGCATGATGATTCAGGTCGATGTCATCCCGCTCACTCACACCGCCTACCACATGAGCAACGTCGAGGACGGTATCGCCCTGGCCGACGAGATGATGCGCGGAGAACTCTCGCGCCGGTATCCCGAAGCCTGGCATCGCATCCAGGCGCGCCGCGATTTCATGGAACACGCACTCGGCATCACCCTGAAGCCAGAAGTGCTGCCCTTCTCAAACCTGCCTGCCTACCTGCCGCCATACTGGCTGTCGCCGCAGCGCGCGATGCGCGTGGCAAGGTGACGGTGGCTGATTCGGTTGACGCGTCGAGCCACAGAAAACTGCACGGAAGGCAGGCGAACCCATGTCCACGACGACACCTACGCTTCAAACGACGGTCATCACACCTGAAGACGCGATGGCCATCCAGGCGTTTGGCAATCCAGTAACGATCACTCTGCGCGCCGAAAACACTGGCGGGCGGTACGGGTTACTCGAATTCACGCTCTCGCCCAGCCCGTACGGCCCGCCGCCGCACAGCCACGCGACGTTCGACGAGCTGTATCAGGTGCTGGATGGCGCGATCTCGGTATTGGTGAATGGCGAACGGCAGCGCGTGTCGGCTGGATCGTCGGTCTTCGTCCCGCGCGGTACGGTTCACACGCTCTCGAACCCCTACGACACCCCGGCGCACTGCCTCTACCTCGTCAGCCCGACTGGCTTCGAACGGTATTTTGAGGATTTCGCCGCGGCCGCAGTCGCCGGAGATGGCGAGGTCACGCCTGAAGTCTCTGCGGAGATCACGAGCCGGTACGACGTGGTGCTGGCGGGATGAGGGTAGGCCACAGGTTTGAGGTTCGAGTGATGACTCCGAGTTGTGGAGGCCGGGTGCTGAGCGACCCCTCTCCCCGACGCGGGGAGAGGGAGACGTGGGTTGGGGACACGGAGCTTCCTGTCGGAGCGAAGCGAACGTCCGTCCTCCTTCGTCTCCCTCTCCCCGCGTCGGGGAGAGGGCCGGGGAGAGGGGTCGCTCAGCACCCAGCCTCCACAACTCGGAGTCATCACTCGCTCACTCCCACTCGATCGTAGACGGTGGCTTGCTGCTGATGTCGTACACGACTCGGTTAATGCCGCGCACTTCGTTGGTGATGCGGGAGGAGATGCGGGCCAGTACGTCGTAGGGCAGACGCGCCCAGTCTGCCGTCATGGCGTCTTCGCTGGTGATGGCGCGGATCGCGCAGACCTTGGCGTAGGTGCGATAGTCGCCCATGACGCCAGTCGATTGCACCGGCAGCAGCACGGCGAAGTATTGCCAGATGTTCTCCGACAGCTCGGCAGCTTCGATCTCCTGGCGCACGATGGCGTCAGCACGGCGCAGGATCGCGAGGTCGTCGGCGGTGATCTCACCGAGCAGACGCACCGCCAGGCCGGGACCGGGGAACGGCTGACGCTCGACGATCTCGTTCGGCAGGCCCAGCGCGCGGCCAACTTCGCGCACCTCGTCCTTGAACAGGAAGCGCAATGGCTCGATCAGCTCAAAGGCCAGATCGTCCGGGAGGCCGCCGACGTTGTGGTGGGTCTTGATCTTGTGGGCCGTCTTCGTGTCGCCGGAGGTGGCCGATTCGATCACGTCCGGGTAGAGCGTGCCCTGCGCCAGGAAGTGGAACGGCTTGCTGCCGCCCGCGTCAACGGCAGCGCGCTCAAAGACGCGGATGAACTCGTCGCCGATCGTCTTGCGCTTCTCCTCCGGATCGCTGACGCCCTTGAGCCGGTTCAGGAAGCGATCGGTCGCGTCGACGTAGACCAGATTCATCCCGAAATGCTGTTCGAAGACATCTCGGACCGTCTCCGCCTCGCCCTCGCGCAGCAGGCCGTTGTTGACGAAGACGGGTGTGAGCTGCTCGCCAATCGCCTTGTGAATCAGTGCTGCTGCTACCGATGAATCGACGCCGCCCGACAAGCCGAGCAGCACTCGTTCGTCGCCAACGCGCTTGCGGATATCGGCCACGGCGGCGTCGATGAACGATTCCGCGCTCCAGTTACCGGTGCAACCGCAGATGTCGTAGAGGAAGTTGCGAATCATCGTCCGGCCAGTTGGGGTGTGGACGACTTCCGGGTGGTACTGAACGGCGATATGGTGGTCGTTACCCATCGCGGCATAGGGAGAGTTATCGCTGGTTGCCAGCGACTCCCAGCCGGGCGGCAACGCTTCCAGTCGGTCGCCGTGACTCATCCAGACATCGAGGGTGTCGGGCAGATCGCGGAAAAACGGATGCTCTCCCGTCCGCGAGATGCGCGCCGGGCCATATTCACGCTCCTGCGACGACGCGACGACGCCACCGAGCGCGTGCGCCAGTGCCTGCATGCCATAGCAGATACCGAGTACTGGCAGACCGCTCTCGACAACCCAGTCTGGCAGCTGCGGCGATCCATCTTCGTAGATGCTGTTCGGCCCGCCGGAGAGGATGATCCCCTTCGGATGCAGCCGTTCGATGACCGATGCGTCGATGTCGTGCGGAACCAGCTCGCAATAGACGTTCGCCTCGCGCACCCGCCGCACGATGAGCTGGGCCGTCTGCCCGCCGAAGTCGATCACGATCGCCGAGTCGACCTGCACCGGTGCCTCCGCCAGCAGTTGTGCGGCGGCATCGATCTCATCGTGGATTGCGGTGCTGGTGGTCTGTTTCACGCTTGCTCCTCGGCAAATAGCAATTACGACACATCGGTTTCACATTGCTGTTCGATGGGTGAACCACCGACACCGTTTACACCATACATTCTACCGGACACCTCCAGACCTGCCGGTTATTTCATACGTTGTTCGCGAGAAGTATGAAGTATGCTGCAACGGTTCATGCATGATTCGACAACACGGCAAGCGCCGTGTACACTGGCAAAGTGTTCAAAAATCAACTCATTCGCTTCGCCTGCCTGTGCATCCGAAACTGCGATCTCGTGCAGCCGCTGTCGGCCACGATCGTCATTGAGAGGCCACCATGCGTCGTCATCTCCGTCAAGCAATGGCTATGTTCCTCGCGCTCGTCCTCATGCCAGCGATTCCCGGCTCTCCTCTTGCACCGCAACACGCCCGAGCCGCGACCACCACATTCACCAGTGACACGCGTGTTGGACTAAGCCGTGGTGTGGCCTTTCCCTACCCCTCCACAATCAACGTCACCGGACTGTCCGGAACAGTGATGCACGTTCGCCTCACACTGACCGATCTGATGTATCGCCACCAATTTACCAACATCGGCTGCGGCTGGGACGAGCTCGATATCATGCTATCGGGACCCGGGGGGCAGGTAGCGATGGTCATGTCCGACGTCCCGCGCAATGGCAACGTCACCGATGCCCAACGCACACTCACCTTCGACGACAATAGCTCGATACCGCTTCCCAGCGACGGATCGGTCGAGAGCGGCAGCTACGCCCCGACTGACTAAGAACCAGGAGACAGTTTCCCATCTCCCGCACCATCCGGACCTTACGGTACCAACTTCTCAACCTTCACCGGGAGTTCGGCAAACGGGCTGTGGTCGCTCTATGCCGTCTCAGAGCGCGTCTCCAGTGGCTGCCAGGGAGGGATAGGTTCCTGGAGCCTGACGATCATAGATGGCGCGACGTTCTCTAACCCTGCACCGATCACGATCCCTGGCGTTGGCGAAGCCACCCCGTATCCTTCGATCATCTCTATTTCAGATATACAGGGCGGGGTCACGCAGGTGACTGCAGAGCTTTCGGGGTTGAACCACACCTTTGTGCAGGATCTCCAGATCCTCCTCGTCAGTCCGGCTGGTATCGGAGTCATTCTGATGGCCGACGTTGGCGGTGGCAACAATATCGTGAACGCAACGATCGTGTTTGACGATGTAGCATCCCGTGGCCTGCCAGTCAGTGCCACCAGGATCACTTCCGGTTCCTACCGACCCACCGATTTTGAAGCCTTTAGCGGTGAATTGGATTCGTTCCCTGCACCAGCTCCCAACCCACCCTTCGCATCAAGCATGGAGGCATTCTTCAGCGCAGACCCCAACGGCGTGTGGTCATTGTATGTTTACGACCATCTTGATGACGATGAAGGAGATATCACAGGTGGCTGGCGTCTGAGTATCGAGACGGATGCCACGGCGCCGGTCACGACCGCCACCGTAGCCCCACCCCGCAACGCCGCTGGTTGGAGTAACGCAGATGTCACCGTTTCGTTGAACGCGACGGATGACGAGCTCGGTGTCCAGAAGATCGTGTATGAAGCTCAAGGGGCCCTCGACATTGCTCCAACAACGACCTTCACTTCATCGGTTCTAGTTGCCATCGCTGCCGAGGGCATCACAACCCTCAGATTTGCCGCGACCGACGTTGGTGGCAACGTTGAGTCGACGAAGCAACGAGTTATCCAGATTGACAAGACTCCGCCCAGTGCCACGCAGCCACTGCACAGACTGGCGCCATCGATCGGCACGAGCAATGTGGATGTGGCGCTGAGTTGGTCTGGGAGCGACGCGACCAGCGGCATCGTCCGGTACGTGCTCCAGAAGAGTGTGAATGGAAGTGCCTTCACGGCGGTCGTGTTGCCAGCACCCACTGCAACAAGCGTGACGCTGACGCTGGCTCCGGGGAGCTACAAGTTCCGCACGCGCTCCATCGATAAGGCGAACAATGAAAGTGCGTTCAAGACTGGAGCGACGTTCCAGGTCGTCGCCAGTGAGGAAAGCCGCGTCTGCTCATCAACGGTGATCTCCAACTGCCTGACCTACACCGGCCTCTGGGCGCAGGAGGCAGTGGCCGGCGCGCACGGTGGCAACATCCGTTCCAATGGCGTTGCCGGGAAGACGGCAACGTTTACATTCGCTGGAACTCATGTCTCCTGGGTCGCCATGAAGGGGCCAGACCGAGGGAAAGCGCAAGTATCGGTTGACGGGACCGTGGTAGCGACGGTCGATCTGTTTGCAACACGCAGCCTTCGTTCAATCGTGTACCTGAACAACGCCCTTTCCAATGGTATGCACACCCTCGAAATTCGCGTCCTCGGGACGAAAAGGCTCCAGTCCAATGGCACGAAGGTGAATGTCGATGTCCTATCGGTCCTGAAGCGTCCGTAACGGGTGCCGAGTGCCGGGTGAACGGTCGTAGGGGCGATGAGGTGCATCGCCCGGTTGGGGGGTCGCGAGTCAGAACGCGCAATGGCGTCGTGAGGCGAAGTTGGCACTGCGCCAACGTGGCAGTCGACAATTTCGTTCCGACCGAACGCCCGGCCCCCCAACCGGGCGATGCACCGCATCGCCCCTACGACCGTTCACCCGGCACCCGGCCAGACAGCCAGTTCAGCCCCGTGTGCCCCCAGCCACGTCCGGTGCGTCCGGTAGTCGGGGCAAAGCGTCGCGACGGCGGTCCAGAAACGCGGCGAGTGATTCAGTTCCCGCAGGTGAGCGACCTCGTGTGCGACGACGTAATCCATCACAGCGTACGGAGCCAACAGCAGACGCCATGAGAAGTTGAGGTTGCCCTTCGATGAGCAGCTCCCCCAGCGCGAGCGCGTGTCCTTGATCGTGATCCGGCCATAGGCCACGTCGAGTGTGGCAGCGTGTGCGTCCACGCGCTCGCCCATAACTCGTCGGGCATCCGCTCGATACCACGCTTCTAACGCACAATCCGGTGCCATCCCATCCGCGACACAGACGTGTAACTCGCCGCCAACACGTCGGATGGTCGACCGCGCGCCGTGTGACACGACCAACGTGAGGGACATACCAAGGTATGGCAGCGCGGAGCCGTCCCTGAGTGGCACGGCAGCGTCAGCCTGCTGTTGCAGCTTCGCGAGCGCGGCGAGCACCCAGCGCTCCTCGCGGCGAACGAACGCCAGCGCCTCCCGCATGGGGACACCGCGTGGCAACACGACCTCCAGCCCACGCCCCGGAACGACCCGCATACTCAACCGCCTGGCGCGTTCGCTGCGACGCACGCGAAAACTCACCAGAACCCCACCAAGTCGAATCTCCTCTTCACGCTCCACATCAGCATTCACCGCCTGACATCACCCATTACTCTACCCACGACCCGTCACTCGCCCACCGAGCGGCATTGGCCTTGCGAAGCCGTGGCTAACGCTACAGGTGCCGTGCGAACGGGAACCCAACCAGTGGAAACCCTGCTTCATCCGTGGTACTCAATTAAATGACTGTCACAACGGTGGCCAACCGCCATCCCTGACAGCCGAACACATAAGGGACACACCTATGAGCGGTATTGGCAGCATCAGCATGGACGAATTCAACATGAACGACGAGATTCAGGAGTACTTCGGCGGCGAGCCGGTATCACTCATGTTCAGCCAGTTTCCGCTGCACTCCACGGACGGTGTCCAGGCCGCCTGAACGTTCATAAGGAGTATGCACGCCAGCTCGGCGTGACGCTGCGCTAGCCGTGTATTTCCGACTCCTTCACGGCCAGCCAGGACTGGTCGATGACCAGCACTATATGTGGAGAATTGGAACGATGAGCACCCATATCGACCGCCGAGATGACGTGAACCCGAAGGAGGGCGAGCACAAGTACGGTGATGTCACGTTCGCCGATCCGACGAACAACAAGTATCCGATCGATTCACCGGAGCATGTGCGCGCCGCCTGGTCGTATATCAACCACAAGGACAACGCCGCGAAGTACGACCGTGACGAGGTGGAATCGATCAAGGGACGCATCCACCGAGCAGCGAAAAAACACGGCGTCGAAATCGCAGACGACTAGTCAGACGCGATCATCTGTCATCGGCCCAGAGGGATTCGTTGCACTCCCTGAAAGGCGGCGGAAGCATGTTCGAAGTCGAATCTCACGGCAACGTCGCCGATGATCCACCCGAGAACGACGATGCGGGAGACGAACAGGGTCGGGACGACACCAGTAATCGCGAACGCGCCACTGGTGAGGACGTGCTGGATGGAATCTGGGCGTCATTGACCGCGCCGCCGGTCGAAGCATCGCCGGGCAGCAGTGTCGAATCGATCAAAGAGCGGCTGAAGCACGGCGCGGCACAGCGTCGATCTGACCAGGCTGATAGCAGATAGTAGATAGCAACTGAAACGCCGACGACGCGCGTCCCTACTTCAACACGATGATCGCATCCAGATCGACGCGTGTTCCGCTTGACGCCCCGTTGCCTAACGCCACGATTCTAAGCGTATGCGACCCGCTCGTAAGACCGTTGCGGGCGAAGACGATCTGCCGGGAGCGGTTGGTTGGGGCATACAGATCGATGGTCGCGATGCTGATACCATCGAGATATACCCGCGCCCTACCGCGCTGCGGCCCTTTCCCGGTCACCCAGGCCACGCTCGTCCCATCGAAGCTGATCGACGCCGAGGAACCAGCGGCGGTCGCGAAGCGCGCCGAACCTCCTGAAAGCCCCGAGCTCGTCACCGTGGGCCAGCCCCCGCTATAGCGGATGCCGCTCGACCACTCCTGACGGAGATTGAGCGTTCCGGCGCTGCTAGTCGCGAATTGTCCGAGTGCGTTGAGAATGTCGGTCGCTCTGACGCGGAATCGGTATTCACGCCCAGGCATCATCTGCAACAGCACGCTCTGGCTCAGCGGTTCGGCCAGCGGCACGACCGTCCATGCCGCGTTGTTCTCCCGGCGTTGGAGTCGATAGTGATGGATGCCGTCCGCGTCCTGCGCGCTCGGCCAGGACACGCTGACCGGGATCGTCTCGGTCGGCAGGGTACCGAGCCGGAGACTAGCGACCGGTGGGCGCGCGACTGGAGGATCGTTCTGAGGATAACGCTCGACGCTCTCCTGATGTGCGCCGTTCCAGCCGCCTGTCACGAGCACATCGCCGTCCATCAGCACCGTGGCGACGTGGGATTGCCGGGCTCCGACAAGCGAACCCGTCGGTTCCCAGGTGTTCGTCGCTGGCAGGTATCGCTGCGCGTCAGAGATCGTCCCACTCGATGTCGTAAAACCGCCAGCAACGAGGACCGATCCATCCACCAATGTTGTTGAGCTGTGCCGCGCACTGGCGAACGGGGCTGGTGCGGCTGGTGACCAAGCGTCGGCGTCAGGAGCGAGGCGTTCAACACTGGACTCGATCGTTCCGGCTTCCGAATCGCTGATGCCACCAACGACCAGCAGACTCCCATCCGGGAGCGCGGCAGCCGCGTGGTCCACGCGCGGCGTTTCCAGCGACGGGAGGTCGGTCCAGCGATCGCTGCCGAAATCGTAACGTTCGACGGAATCGGTGATATCGACCCGTGACTGGCCGCCGGCGACGATCAACGTCCCTGGCCGCACGATGGTGGCGGTGTGATAGCGACGGGCAACCCGCATGTCGGCAGCGGATGCCCATTGCCCAGTACCTGGATCGTAGCGCTCGACGCTGGAGATGACGGTGCCGGTCACGTCCACCCCTCCCGCGATGACGACGGTGCCATCCGGTAGAAGATTGGCTGAATGGCCCAGCCGCGCACCCGCCAACGGCTCGACCGGCGTCCAGGCACCAGTCAATGGGTCGAACAGTTCAACGGACGTCAACGTCGCCTCAGTCCCGACGCCACCAGCCACGAGGACCGTTCCATCCATCAGCAGCGTCGCGGTGTGTGCCGCACGCGCGACCTTGAGCGGATCGGAGAATGACCAGGTGTTCGACGCAGGATCGTAGATTTCTACTGAAGCAAACGTCGTCGAATCATCAAATCCGCCTGTGACCAGCACTCGTCCGTCGTCGAGCAGCGTCGCGGTGTGACCGGAACGCGCAGCGGAGAGCGTACCAGCGGGCGTCCACTGGATGTTGTCCGCCCGCACCATTGGGTGCGCGGCAAGTGATCCCAGCATGAGCAAGACGACAAGGCCCGGCGACAGGAGCACAACCCGACAACGCTTGATCACCGCGATCATGCCTTTCCGCATCAGACAGCGCACCATTACAGACCGTCAACTGGAAACCTCGCGCAGTATCCGCGAAACGCTCCAGGTTGGCAACGATCCTGTCGAATACTGAACCCTGGAGTCAGGCCCGTTTACTGGAGCACGATGAAGGCATCCACATCAACGCGTGTGCCAGCGGAGCCAGTCGACTTCGTTCCCAGCACGCGGACTTCGAGCGTGTGCGTGCCTGGTGCCAGGCCGTTGCGGACAAAGACCATCTGACGCTGGCGCAGCGTCGCGCTGTACAGGTCAATGGTCGTCAGCTTCACGCCGTCCAGCCAGATCTCCGCTTTCCCACCGGTATTCGACTTGCGTGTCACCCAGCCAATATTCGTGCCGGAGAACGTCACAAGCGCGCTGTGTCCAGCGGTGCTCGAATACTTTCCGGTCGTGCCGAACATACTGGCGTTCGTCACATTGGCCCATATGCCGGTGTAGGAGATTGCGGCCGTATCGCTATCCTGGATGGCGATGAGCTTCTTCGGAGTTCCATTCGCAAAATTGCTGTTCGCTCCCCGGAAATCTTTTGCGATGAGCCGGAAACGATAGACACTGCCGGGTATGAGCTTGCGGACCTTCGAGGTCTGCTGCTGTTGCTCAAGCGCCACAGTCGAGTACGGCGCGGAGCCGGTACCGACCTTCTGCTGGAGGAAGTAGCTGAGAATCGGGTCGGTGTCCGCCGCGACTCGCCAGCCAACCGCGATCGGCACCGCGTTTGCATCGAGCGTGCTCACTCGCAGGTTCTGGATCGGTGCGTTCGCAACAGGATTCTGGTTCGGCGGGTAGCGTTCGGCGGTCTCCGTCGAATTTGATCCAGTACGGCCACCAGCCACGAGCACCGAGCCGTCAGCCAGCAACGTCGCTGTGTGCTTTGCGCGGGAGACATCCATGTCACCAGTCTTGAACCAAAGACTTGCGACCGGATTGAAGATCCAGACGTCAGCCCAGGTGGAACTACCGCCAGACCTCCCTCCTGACGCCATGACCGTCCCATCCGCGAGAAGGGTCAACGCGAGGTTGAAGGTGTCGTAGATCTCGTTCTGCAACGACCAGGAATTCGTGGAGGGATCGTACAATTCGGAGGTCCGTGTAGAACCACCAGCAAAATTAGAGTACCCGCCTGCAACGAGAAGGCTCCCATTACCGAGAACTACCGCTGCATGACTTACGCGATCAAAATCCATGGATGGAGTAGGCGTCCATACATCGGTGGAGAAGTCGTAGCGCTCGACCGAATTCAGGAGTGCGCCGCTGGAATGCTGACCGCCTGTAGCGATGACCGTGCCATCGTTCAGCACCGACAGCGTGTAGGCAAATCGGGACTCTCCGAGAGACGCGGCAGGGAGCCATGTCCCACTCGTTGGATCGTACCGCTCAACAGACGACAGCACGTCGAAGAGGCCGAGGCCACCGGCAACCAGGACCGAGCCATCCTGGAGCAGGACCGCTTTGTGGAGCGAACGCGCAACACTCATCGGCGCAAGCTGTGTCCAGTTGTCCGTCTCAGGATCGAACAAGTCCACGTATGTGGTTGCGCTTTCGGCCGGTGATACTCCCCCTGTGAACAGTACCGTGCCATCCTGTAACAGCGTCACGGTTCCATCGTAGCGAGGGGTTAGCAGACCATACGTTGGCGACCATGTTTGTGTCAGCGGGTCGTAAATCTCGGCAAACAGGTCGGGGTGGGTTGCGTTGCCTCCCACGACGAGTACACGTCCATCGAGTAGCCTCACTGCCGCATGATCGGCGCGCTTGCCAGCCATGCTCGTGGTAGGTTGCCATTCGGTATCGGCGGATGACACACGTGGCACCACTGCCCAGGTGGCCGCGAGGACGAGAAGCAGAGTCAGGCGGAGCCAGGTGTGGGAACGACGAAGCATGACGGCCTCCAGGATGATGGCTCAACGCCCAATGGGACGGGCACTGATCTCGAACGTGAACAGGTTTGGCGCATTTCAAATGTGGATATGACTGTCACACAGTATCGTGCCTGCGGCACCAGATCGCAACCCCGACTACAATGTCGGGGATCCTCCTGATCACGCCACGTGCCATGTTCCACATCCCAGACCGCTACTCGTCCATGATGATGACAACCGAGCCGGGGCAGTTGCGCGAAACCAGCACCCGCAGCGGTTCGGTGTCGGAGAGGTTGTCCTCGGTGTGGACGGCGTGGGCGGGGATGTAGACGAAGTCGCCAGCGTGCGCTTCGGCGCTGTGCTCCAGGTTCGCGCCGTAGCGAAAACGGGCGCTTCCTTCGAGGATGTAGATCGCCGTTTCGCACTCGCGATGGTGATGCACGGTCGAGCGCGCGCCCGGCCCGGTCGAGACAATCGCGGCGTAGATGCCCTCGGAGCCAGTCGTCTCCGCCGACACGCCGATGTCGCGAAACATGTCCGGCGTCTGCCCCGGCGTGACCTGTCTCTCGCCCTGTCGCCGCACGACGACAGCGTGATAGCCCGCGCCGTGGTCGTGCCCGTCGTCCTGGACCCGCGCCTGGACATTGGGCTGTTCGGGGGTGGTTCGTTCGTAACTCGTCATCGAGAGACTCCAATCGTAACGCATTCCCACCGTAGGGTCGCCGCTTGCCGCGACCGGCGTCGGTCCTCATGCGTTGGCGGGCGTTGAATACATCGGTAGACGTGTCGGCTGCCTGTCCAGCGTTGTCAGTAGCGACGGCGTCTATCGGCGTTGGCTAGAACGTCCGATCGTTCGGCCAGCGACGCCAGTCGCGGCAAGCGGCGACCCTACGACAGGAATGCGTCGCGCATATCGAGCGCCGCGTCCGCCCAGAACGCCAGCTCGGCCCGCTCTCTGCTTCGCGTACCAGGATCGTCGCTTGCTGCGCCGAGCGCCTTGGCCCAGCCGAGTCGCAAGGTTCCGGCAAGCAGACCGAGTGCCAGCTCGCGCTCCCAGGCTGCGCCACTGGCGGGCAGGCGTCCGAGGCGTTCGCGTTCGGCGCGGTAGATGTCGATGGCTTCGTCACGTGGGATAGGCAGGCGCGCGGAGTTGACAGCCAGATACCAGCCGAGATCGAGCGCCCCTGGTCCGCGCAGGGTCTGGCTCCAATCGAGCAGAATAAGGCGCTCGCCATCGAACCCTAGGTTGCCGACCTTTGCATCGGCGTGGACGACCGTCGCTGGAAGATCGCGCAGCGCATCGACGAGCGGGGCAGGATTCCGCAGTAGTGGCTCGACGACGCTCCAGGTATCAGGGGTGAGCGAGGCGAACGCGTCCCAGCCAGGCGTGATGTGCGGTGTTACAGGGTCGATCGGCTCCGTATCCCGCTCGCGCATTGCTGTTGCTGGTGAGAGCATCGTCAGCCAGGACGCCAGAGAACACAGCCCGAGCCCATTTGCCAGCCGTGCTGGAAAGCCGTGGAACGCCGAGTGCAGCGCCGCCAGTCCCTCCAGCGATTGGCGTGTTTGCTCGACCGTCAGCGGATCGTCCCCCGGCGGGACGAGGGCCGCAGACACGTCGTCCATCACCAATGCGGCTTGCTCCCCGGCGCGCAC
>Ga0136611_10000711_pt1 | contig 22423 bp, 20 predicted proteins | sample AntDrymUQ2232306_2_FD_106645 | JGI IMG/M metagenome (GOLD analysis project Ga0136611, IMG submission 106645) | Polar desert sand microbial communities from Dry Valleys, Antarctica - metaG UQ223 (23.06) | ecosystem: Environmental > Terrestrial > Soil > Desert | place: Antarctica: Dry Valley...
ACGGGTGCGGTTCCAAAAGTTGTATTACTATTGACCATCGTCAGAGATAGTGCAATGTTAGCGGCCGTTTTGCCAAAAACGGGATCGTTAAAATATCCCAACGGATACTGGGATAATGTATTTGTAACAATTGAATCCTCACGAACAGTTGACGACCTGATGCTTAATGTATCTATAAAACTTCCGTTTATATCTGTTAAAGGATCTACATCTAAGCCTATAGAATCAGTGTTCTGACAGCCGCCTAAAATAAAAAGACTTATCAACAGCGTTAATAAGTCCAGTTTGTATAATTTCATTTGTAATACGTTTGTTTTAAAAACCTTAGGAACCAGTGCTTGATGATGCCATTATGGCAACATCTTCGGTTTCATTGGCGGTATTCCTTTAAGCTAAAGACACCAACTCTTCGTTAGCTATTTCTTCGTAAAGGTTGTAATAATTTTCGAAATCTGAAGTCAAGTTGAACTCCAAAGTCGGTTTATTCCCTTTTTTAACAAACTTTAACACTTCTTCACTAATATTTTCACTCGCGTAAACGATAGCATCTGAATAAGAGATTGCTCCCAGGTTTAATGCTGTATTTGTAGCAGCGGTATACATTTCAGTATTTTCAGCATTCATCCCGTTCATCATTGCTTTAGTCGCAAAATCAGGATTCAGACTGCTCGTAAAGCCGTCGTCATACACAGAGTAAACCACTTTTGAATTTTTAAACGTAGGGTCATCTTTATAAATGGTCTTCATATAGGCTGGAACAAGAGCACTCATCCACCCATGGCAATGAACTAAATCAGGCGACCATCCCAATTTCTTAACTGTTTCCAACGCTCCTTTGCAGAAAAATATCGTCCGCTCGTCATTATCTTCGTAAAATTTATTACCTCCATCAGCAAATACATGCTTTCTTTGGAAGTACTCCTCATTATCCAGAAAATAAACCTGCATCCTGGCAGAAGGAATCGAAGCAACCTTGATAATTAAAGGGTTATCATTATCATTGATAATAATGTTCATTCCAGACAGTCGAATTACTTCATGCAGCCTGTTTCGGCGCTCATTAATATTACCAAAACGCGGCATCAGAATCCGGATTTCAAATCCTTTGTCCTGCATAGCTTGTGGAAGCTGGCGGGTAATCTCGGAAATTTTGGTAAGTTCAAGGAAAGGCGACATCTCATGGGTAATAAAAAGAATCTTCGTTTTTGCCATCTCCAAATTTGATTAAATTAAGGGTTAAGAAAAGTATTAGAACAGCAAAGGTACGCAATATGTTAGGAATTATCAACGATTTACGCAAGTTGTTTTGGTTGTATTTAAGTATTTAACCATTTTTGGGCTCAGTTAAGAGATATATATTTTGAAAATTTTCAGGACCCGGGCCGAAGTTCATACGTATTTAGAACAAATGAAGGCTGAGGGTAGAACGGTAGGATTTGTTCCTACTATGGGTGCTTTACATAAAGGACATTTATCATTGATAAACGCAGCCAGACAGAAGACGAATATTGTCGTGTGCAGTATTTTTGTAAATCCCACCCAATTTAATGACAAGAAGGATCTGGAAAACTATCCCAGACCAATAGAAAATGATATCAAGCAACTTGAAAAAGCAGATTGTGATGTATTATTTCTTCCAGAGGTTGATGAAATGTATGATACCCAGGATGAATGGCATTTGGAACTTAATAATCTTGACAATATTCTGGAAGGAGAAATACGCCCCGGTCACTATCAGGGTGTTACCCAAATTGTTAAAAAGCTTTTTGATTTTATAAGGCCTGATGTTGCTTTTTTTGGACAAAAGGATTTTCAACAATTAGTAGTGATTTCGTACATGGTAAAAACACTTGGGATCAATGTTCAACTAGTAAGATGCCCAATCATCCGTGAAAAGGATGGCTTGGCGATGAGCTCCCGGAACGTGTATTTATCGCCCAGCGAACGTCAGTATGCCCTTGCCCTATTTAAATCCCTGGAGAAAACAAAAGTAGATTTTACTAATCTGAGTATTTCGCAGGTCAAACAGAACGCGAGGAATTATCTGCTTAATGCCCCTGGAATAGAACTGGAATATTTTGAACTATTTGATGCGGATAAATTTGAGCCCGCTTTGCTGAAGCAAACAAGTAACGTTATTGCATTAGTAGCCGCCCGGGTGGGGAACATCCGTATTATCGACAATATGATTTTGACTGATAACTAAAAAGTGAAGCAATATTTATCTAACTTAAAGTACGTTTTGTTGCTAACCATTGGAATAGTATTGCTGATCGTGGCTTTTCAGGGTCAGGATTTGGACAAGCTTATCGGCGATCTTAAAAAGGCAGACTATAAATGGGTACTGGCTTCGGTTGCTGCATGTTTCTTGGCACATATCGTACGGGCTTTCCGATGGAGAATGATGATTGCTTCATTAGGCCATACAACCCCCTCTCTTTTGAATACATCTTTTGCAGTGATGATTGGCTACATGGCTAATGTTGCTTTCCCTAGAATGGGTGAAGTTTCCCGATGTGGCGTAATCAATAAAACGGATAATATTCCAATTGTGAAACTTATCGGAACTGTAATTGTCGAACGAATCGTTGACCTGCTTATGCTAACGATCATTCTGGCGTTGGGTATAATACTTCAGTTCGATTTTCTCTCCGATTTTCTTTACCAGAATGTGCTTATAAAACTTAATGGCGGCGCTGGCAACGTCACGGTTTTGATAATTGCCGGGCTCATCCTTTTTCTTTCAATTGGATTCTTCTACCTGTTATTGAAAAAAAAGAAATGGGGAGTACGTAACAGAATCTATATTTTATTTATGGATATGAAGAGTGGAATTCTATCTGTAAAAGATTTGAAAAATAAAACTGGTTTTGTTGTCAGTTCAGTTCTTATATGGCTCTTGTACGGCCTATCCACTTACCTGTGTTTCTTCGCCCTTGAGGCTACTTCGGATCTGGGCATGCTCGCCTCACTTTCAGCCCTGGTATTTAGCAGCTTGGGTATGATAGTGCCGGTACAGGGAGGTATTGGCGCATTCCACTATATGGTTTCAGAAGGACTTATGGTGTATGATATTCCGAAAACCGACGGTCTTGCTTACGCACTTTTAATCCACTCATCACAAACACTTTTAGTGCTTGTTACCGGAGCAATAAGCGTAATTTTGCTGATGGTAAAAGGATCTAAATCTTCGAAAAATGAGCAAGATCAAGAATATACAGGATAAAGTTTTAAATCAGGATCTGCTCAAAGCCCGCCTGAACATATGGCGCCTACTGGAAAAGAAAATAGTTTTTACTAACGGATGTTTCGACTTAGTCCACGCGGGACATATCGATTATCTGGCTAAAGCTGCTGATCTGGGCGACAAATTGATAATAGGCTTAAATTCAGATCAATCGACTAGGAATATTAAAGGGTCTGGCAGACCTATCACGGACGAGTATTCACGATCCCTAGTGCTTGCTTCGTTTTCTTTTGTAGATGCAGTAGTATTATTTGATGCAGAAACGCCCCTGCAGCTTATCAAAATGGTAAATCCTGATATTCTCGTTAAAGGCGCAGACTATACTATCGACCAGATAGTCGGTTCAGATTTTGTAATTCAAAATGGCGGCTCGGTACAAACTTTGGAATACCTCCCGGGTTATTCTACCAGCCTTATCGAAAAGAAGATCAGGTCTCTAAAGTGATTTCAAGGCAATTAGCATTGATAATTTGTATTTAGACTATAATATAGTTGCTAAAGGTTATTTTTGTTGACTTAACCAATTATCTATGTATTTCGAATTTTCAGAGGAACAGTTAATGATCCGGGATGCGGCCAGGGATTTCGCAAATACCGAACTTAAACCCGGCGTAATTGAACGCGACGAAAATCAGAAGTTTCCACTTGACCAGGTTAAAAAGCTGGGAGAACTCGGATTTTTAGGGATGATGGTCGATGCTAAATACAACGGTTCAGGCCTTGACGCTGTTTCTTATGTGCTCGTTATGGAGGAACTGTCCAAAATAGATGCATCTGCCTCCGTCGTGGTATCTGTTAATAATTCTCTGGTTTGTTTTGGACTTGAAACCTATGGATCGGAGGAGCAAAAGCAAAAATATTTAAAACCACTTGCTACTGGAGAAAAACTGGGTGCTTTCTGCTTGTCTGAGCCCGAAGCAGGGTCCGATGCTACGTCACAGCAAACAAGCGCAATAGATATGGGCGATCATTATTTGCTGAATGGTACGAAGAACTGGATCACCAATGGAAGCTCTGCATCTACTTATTTGGTTATAGCTCAAACTAATCCGGCGAAAAGACACAAAGGTATAAATGCTCTGATCGTAGAAAGGGGAATGCCCGGTTTCACCATCGGACCAAAGGAGAATAAGCTTGGAATACGTGGATCGGACACGCATTCTTTAATGTTTACAGACGTTAAAGTTCCTAAGGAAAACAGGATTGGAGAAGAAGGCTTTGGATTCAAATTTGCTATGAAAACACTGGAGGGCGGAAGAATAGGTATTGCAGCGCAGGCTTTAGGAATAGCCTCGGGTGCCTATGAACTGGCGCTAAATTATTCACAGCAGCGGAAAGCATTTGGAAAGACAATCTCCGGGCATCAGGCAATTCAATTTAAGCTGGCAGATATGGCTACAGAAATTGAAGCTGCCCGAATGTTATGTTTGAAAGCTGCATGGTTAAAGGATCAAGGTTTACCGTATGCCCAGGCGAGCTCCATGGCTAAATTATATGCATCACAAGTTGCCATGAAAGTTACAGTTGAAGCCGTCCAAATTCATGGTGGATATGGATTTGTCAAAGAGTATCATGTTGAACGTTTAATGCGCGATGCAAAAATCACTCAAATTTATGAGGGGACGTCAGAAATCCAGCGGATCATTATATCGCGTGAAATATTAAAATAGTAACATGTATAAGATTAAATTTGCCTTAATTATCTCGTCAATAGTAATCTTGTTTTTTGCTCTTTCATCCTGTAAATCTTCAGATCAGGAAATTAAAACGGGAATTTGGCGCGCTACACTTAAAACCAGTTCTGCTGCTGAAATTCCTTTTAACTTCGAACTTATCGATTCTGCGGGCGACAAGCGTATAATCATTATTAACGGCGAGGAACGATTCAGGGTTGATGAAATTTCAATAACTGCCGATTCAGTCTTTATTCAAATGCCTCTATTCGAATCGGAAATTAGGGCAGAAAATAAAGGTGGTGTATTAAAGGGCCGATGGATAAGGCACCTCGAAGATACCGATGCGGTGATGGACTTTGAAGCACGAGCTGGCGACGACTGGCGCTTCTTTAAGGCAAATGAAAATCCGGGTTCAAACATGACAGGACGCTGGTCAACTACATTTACAAGCATTGATTCCGCTGATACAACCATTGCAATAGGTGAATTCAGGCAAGTTAACGGCCGATTGACAGGAACTTTCTTAACGACCACTGGTGATTATCGTTTTCTCGAAGGAACGGTTTCAGACGACAAATTATATCTCTCCTGCTTTGAGGGCGAGAACGCATATCTTTTTACAGGGAACCTTTTGAATGACAGTACCATTGTAGACGGTAAGTTCTATTCCGGATTGAACGGAATTCAGAACTGGAACGCCAGCAAAGATGAAAATGCTATTCTCCCGGATGCTTATTCCTTAACGGCCCTGAAAAAGGGCTTTAACAAAATTGAGTTTACCTTTCCGGCACTAGATGGGAGAAAGGTTTCTCTTTCGGATGAAAAGTTTAACAACAAAGTAGTACTTGTTCAATTTCTGGGATCCTGTGTCCGAATTGTATGGACGAAACTGCATACCTGGTCCCGTTTTATAATAAATACAAATCTAAAGGCGTTGAAATTATTGGTTTGGCTTATGAACGTACCAAGGACTTTGAGCGTGCTAAAAAAAATATAGGACGTTTGCGCGATAGGTTTAACGTACCGTACGACATGCTTGTCACAGGTTTTACTAACGACAAAGCTGAAGTCGCGAAGAGCTTGCCAATGCTTAACAACTTTGCAGCCTTCCCAACACTACTAATTATTGATAAAAAGGGGATAGTCAGAAAAATACATACTGGATTTAAAGGTCCTGGAACAGGTAAACATTTTACTGAATTTGTGCAGGATTTTGAAAAATCAATTGACGACCTTCTTGCCGAAAACTAATCTATGAGAAATATATATCTTGTATGCTGCCACCTTATGGCGGCATTTTTTCTGGTGTCATGCTCAACGCCAAAAATGGTAAACCTTGACCCTATAACAGTGAGTGAAAATGCTCCAGGCTTTACGGTGTATCGGGGTAGCTATACCCGCCTGAGTGATATTATTCATACCAAACTTGATCTGAGCTTTAGCTGGGATAGCGCCTACGTTTATGGAAAAGCAACTATTCAGGCCAGACCGTATTTTTACTCATCCGATCAGATCACGTTAGACGCAAATGGTTTTCGAATCAACAGCATTTTTCTCCTGAAAAAAAATGATCGTCAACCTCTGCGTTACACCTACAATGGCAAGAAATTGAATATTAAACTGGATAAGGCCTATACCCGGGATCAGGATTATACGATTTTTATTGATTATGTAGCCATGCCAAACAAGTTAAAGGTTGGTGAAGACATTGCATCGGCAGGTGACAGGGGTTTTTATTTTATCAATAAGGATGGTAAAGACAAAGACAAGCCCAGGCAGATCTGGACCCAGGGGGAAACAGAGTGTAATTCTAATTGGTTTCCTACTATTAATGACCCTCAGGAAAAGATGACCCAGGAAATCAGTATTACGGTTCCAAATGAGTTTGTAAGTCTTTCTAACGGGACGATTGAGTATTCCAGCCTGAATGGAAATGGCACCCGGACGGATAGCTGGCGGCAGGAACAGCCGCATTCGACTTATCTAACTATGATTGCCGTAGGGAATTTTACAATTACAAAGGACAAGTGGCGCGATAAAGAGGTAAGTTATTATACAGAGCCTGCGTATGCTTCGACAGCAAGGCTTGTTTTCGGGAAAACTCCGGAGATGATCGAATTTTTCTCAATCAAGCTGGGGATCGATTACCCATGGGACAAATATTCACAAATCGTTGTGCGCGACTTTGTAAGCGGTGCGATGGAAAACACGACTGCTAGTGTGTTCTTTGATAGGATGAATATGTCGGCCGGCGAGTATCTTGACGAGAACCATGAGGATATCATTTCTCATGAACTCTTTCATCAATGGTTTGGTGATTTGGTGACTGCCGAGTCTTGGTCGAATCTTCCGTTAAATGAGTCTTTTGCTACTTATGGTGAGTATTTATGGGAGGAGCACAAATATGGACGGGAAATTGCCGACTTGAAAGGACTTGAAGATCTTTCAGCATACCTCGGCGGCGACAGGAAGAAAAATCCTGACGTGATTCGCTTTGATTATGCAGATCGGGAGCAGATGTTTGATGAGATAAGTTATCAAAAAGGCGGTCGGATCCTGCATATGTTACGAAAGACCGTCGGCGATGATGCGTTTTTTAAAGCCCTCAATCTTTATCTCAGGCGTCATTCTTATAAAAACGCAGAGATCCATGATCTGCGACTCGTTTTTGAAGAAGTTAGCGGAATGGACCTGAACTGGTTTTTTAATCAGTGGTTTCTGGCTGCAGGACACCCGGTGCTCCACATTCAGAGCACTTACAATCCAGACAGAAAAGAAGTAACGGTTACAATAAACCAGAAGCAGGATCTTGTCAAGTTCCCGCTTTATCGCATTCCGTTGGCGGTAGATATCTATTCTGACGGCAAGATGGAAAGAAAAGACATCGTACTTGACAAAAAAGACCAAACGTTTATATTTCCCTCACTTCTTATGCCGGATCTTGTAAATACCGATGCCGAAAAGTATATTCTCGGGGAGAAGGTTGAGAGTAAAACCTTAGAACAGTATATTTTTCAATATCATCATGCCCCTTTATTTATGGATCGCTATGAAGCTATTATGATGATGCTTGAGATGAAAAATTCGCCATTGGCCAGAGCAACCTTGATCGAAGGTTTTAAGGATAAGAACTGGTTTATACGAACAGCCGCATTATCAATTGTTGAAAAACTTACCTTAAATGAACAAAACTCTGTTTACGCACAAATCCGATCTATTGCGTTGAAAGATGAAGTGTCTCTTGTGCGGTCTGCCGCCGTAACTATTCTGGGTAAATTTTATGCTTCACAAAATAACCGCGAAATTTATGACATCACTAAAAAGGATAAAGCCCCAAGTGTTGTGAACGCCACCGAGGCAATTGTGGGGAAATGATTGCTAAGAGTAAATGGTTAATTGTTAACGCGAATTAAATTTATAATTAACCATTTACCCTTAACAATTAATTTTTGCGGTCTGACCCAACCGCCGAAAATATCATATTTAAAACTGATAAGAGAATAGCAAAAAGTAAGGCTGAAAAGAATCCCGTTGTATTAAAACTATCCATTAAATTATCAATCAGTAGAACCATCAACACAGTGATTATGAAAGACATTAATCCCAGTGTTAAAAAATTTATTGGAAATGTCAGAATTCGGAGTATTGTCCCTATGGTGGCATTTGCCAGGGCAATAAGCACACCGGCCAGTACCGCGCTGCCGAAGCCGTCAACATTCACTCCGGGGAGCAGGTATGCTGCTACAGCAACTGCCAGGCCCATTAATAAAATTTCAATGATTAGTCTCATAATAGTTAGTTTAGGTTTTAAAACTATGTAACCATGAAGTTGAAAAATCTGTTTTACATTTCAGTAATTATTTTTCTAACATATTATGGTTGCGGTCCGGCTGAAAAGGAGATAAAAGCTAATACCGGTGTCAGAATAGAGCTTTCCAGAGATAGCTCTGCTGTAGAACTTCAACGTATTCCATCGTATGCGATTAAAGAATTTCTTGCAGATTCAATGGAAACACAACAATGGCAGAATTTCTTTGCCGTGTATGAAGAACCTCTGGATAAAGAGATGAGAGATTTTCAGCCTGCAATTGAAGGTGATTATTTAGTGAAGGATAGCCTGGTATCGTTTATTCCGACAATTGGTTTTAAAAAAGGTATCTCCTATTTTTCGCGGTGTTATACCCGCGAGCTGATGCAGGAACCCGAAGACATCCTCGCAACACGCGACCTTTCGCCAACGGACGATTTCCTTGAGTATAAATTCACCATCGACTGATATATATAACCCGGTTCATTTGCTAATTTACAATTTTCCGAACTTGCTAATTCATTCTCTATTACTCGTTTGCAAACCCAAATAGTTTTATTATATTTGCATCCGATCTGAGAAGAGCCCCGACATTATCGGGGCTCTTTTTTTACCCGATTGTTTTTTAAAAGGGATCAAAAGATTGATATGAGCATAGAAAAGAGGGTTATCGAATTAGTTGAAGAAAAGATTGCTGATCGTCCTGATCTGTTTTTAGTTGATGTACAGATGAACGGCGGCGGACAGTTGTCAATTCTTATTGATGGGGATAATGGTGTAGCTATTACAGACTGTGTAGCAGTGAGCCGTCATGTAGGTTTTCATCTTGAAGAGGAAAATACAATTGAGCAGGCCTATAATTTAGAAGTGTCATCACCTGGGCTGGATGTACCTTTAAAATCATACAGGCAGTATCAAAAAAATATGAACCGTTCGCTGAGTATTAAACTTACTAACGGAAATAATAGGGAAGGTAAGTTGATTGTTGTCGACAGCGATACCATCACTATAGAGGAAAACATCAAAGAAAAGGGCAAAAAGGCCATTTTAATGCAGAATGTAATACCTTTTGCAGATATAATAGAAACAAAAGTTTTAGTGAGTTTTAAATAACGTCCTCAAAACGGGCAAATTCAATAAAAAATGAGCAATATTAATTTAATCGATTCATTCCAGGAGTTTAAAGACTTCAAGAACATTGACCGTCCTACGGTTATTAGTGTGTTGGAAGAAGTTTTCCGCAGTATGTTGCGCAAAAGATATGGCAACGACGAAAATTGCGACGTAATTGTCAATCCGGATAACGGCGATTTGGAGATTTGGCGTACACGTACAGTTATGGAGGATGGATTTTCTGAAGATGATGATTTGGAAATCGAGCTTGCAGAAGCAGTAGCAATAGATCCTGACCTGGAAGTTGGCGACGATTACATCGAACAGATCACACTTGAAAGCTTCGGCCGACGGGCAATTCTTGCCGCACGTCAGACCCTAGTTTCCAAGATTCTTGAATTGGAGAAAGATGAAATCTTTAAAAAGTATAAGGATCGCGTAGGCGAGATTGTAACCGGAGAAGTTTATCAGGTTTGGAAAAAAGAAACTCTTGTTCTTGATGATGAAGGTAACGAGCTTTTGCTTCCCAAAACAGAACAAATTCCTGCCGATTATTTCAAAAAGGGGGATTCAGTTCGTGCGATAATTGATAAAGTAGAAATGCTCAATGGAAATCCTAAAATTATCATTTCACGTACTGCACCTGAATTTTTGCAGCGCCTTTTTGAGATGGAAGTTCCAGAGATTTTCGACGGATTGATCACTATCAAGAAGATTGTTCGTGAACCAGGAGAGCGCGCTAAAGTAGCTGTAGAATCATACGATGACCGAATTGATCCGGTTGGGGCATGTGTGGGGATGAAAGGTTCACGGATCCATGGCATTGTACGTGAATTGAAGAACGAAAACATTGATGTTATCAACTATACAAATAATATATCACTATATATCCAGCGTGCTTTAAGCCCTGCTAAAATTACCAGTATTAAGCTGGATGACGAAGAAAAGAGGGCAGCTGTCTATTTGAAGCCGGATCAGGTATCGCTGGCAATTGGCCGTGGTGGACACAATATTAAATTGGCAGGTAAACTTACAGGTTATGAGATTGATGTTTACCGTGAGGCACATGAAGATGATGAGGATGTAGATATTGAAGAATTTTCAGATGAGATTGAAGGATGGATAATCGACGAATTTAAGCGCGTTGGTTTGGATACAGCCAAATCTGTTTTATCCCTAACAGTTGATGAATTGGTAAAACGTACTGATCTGGAAGACAACACAATAAAGGATGTGTTGGAAATTCTTAAATCAGAATTTGAATAATAGCTGCCCGCGGGCAGGCAGGTGTTTTAGCTTGAATATTGGTTAAAATTAAGGTGTTGTTAGTATCCTGGAATTGATGTTGATACCCGATACTTGATTCTTGATACTGAAACAAAAAACGTACTTTTGTACAAAAATAAGCGAGGTTATATAATAAATGTCAGAAGGTAAAAGCACAAATTTACTTAAAACTGCGAAGGAGCTGAATATCGGTTTATCTACAGTGGTTGAGTTCTTAGGGAAAAAGGGCTACAAAGTCGAAGCCCGTCCAACTACTAAACTCACCGAAGAGATGTATGATGTTCTTTTGAAGGAGTATCAGGGTGATAAGATCGTCAAAGAAGAAGCCAAGCAAATTGTCATTGGCAAAATTCGTCGCGATGATTTGCCCCTTACCCCGGAAAGAATTGAACCACCGACCCGTTCAAAAGATTTTGAACACGAAGAGATCCTGATTAAGAATGTTAATTCTTACACGCCTCCTGTCGTTGAAAAGCCTAAACCTGCACCGGCAGAGCCTGCCGCCGAACAACCTAAAGGAGATGATAGTGCATTGCCAGGCGTTAAGATCGTTGGAAAGATCAATCTGGATAATCTTAATTCCAAAACACGCCCTGATAAAAAATCTGCCGAAGACCAAAAACCCGTGGCTGAAACTCCACCTGTTGTACCAGTCGCCCCCGAAGCAGTGAAACCGGTTAAGGTTGAAGAACCTAAATCTGAGCCTGTTGCGGAACCAGTTAAAGAGAAAGAAACGCCCGCAGTGGTAGCTAAACCGGTTGAAGAGCTGGAGGAAAAACCAAAATCAACAGCTGAATCAATTACTGAAGCTCCTTCAGATCAGAAATCAGAAGATAAGCAGGAAAACAAGACCAATACCCAGGAAGGTAATCCAGATGCGACAGTTATCAGGGCGAAAGCTGAACGCTTAACCGGCCCGAATGTTATTGGACGAATCGAACTTCCAACAGCTCCTGCACGTCGCGGACAGCCGGTGGCTTCGTCATCCAGTGCTGCGGGTGCTGATCATAAACGAAAACGAAAACGGAAAGATAATGCTCCCGGCCAGCAAGGCCAAGCGCCTCAACAAGGGCAACAACCAACCGGTGCTCGCACTGCGCCGACTCCCGGAGCCGGCGGAGGATATCAGGGTAACCGTCCGGATTTTAGAAATACCAGGCCAGGTCAGGGTACAGCTGGCGGTACTGCACGTCCAGATTTCAGGAATAAACCACGTACCGACGGTGCCCCTAAAGCTGAACCAACAGATAAAGAAATACAAGACCAGATAAAAGCGACACTTGCTCGTTTAAGCGGTGCCGGTAAATCAGGTAAGTTCGCTCAACGTGCTAAACTTCGCCGTCAAAAGCGGGATGATGTAGCCCAAACTGCCGAAGAAGCTGCAATGGAGTTGGAGATGCAATCCAAAACCATTAAGGTTACCGAATTTGTAACTGCCAATGAATTAGCTTTAATGCTCGATGTCCCTGTTACACAGATCATTTCGACCTGTATGAGCCTGGGAATGTTCGTATCTATTAACCAACGGTTAGATGCTGAAACACTTACTATTGTTGCTGATGAGTTTGGCTATGAAGTAGAGTTTGTTAAGCCAGAAGATGAAGAGAGCGGCCTGCTTGAAGAAGTTGACACCGAGGATTCACTAATAGAAAGGGCTCCTATTGTTACCGTAATGGGACACGTTGATCACGGCAAAACCTCTTTACTCGATTTTGTACGAAAAACAAACGTTATAGCCGGTGAGGCAGGGGGAATTACGCAGCACATCGGCGCTTATGAAGTAACTCTCGAAAATGATCGCAAAATAACATTCCTGGATACCCCAGGTCACGAGGCCTTTACAGCGATGCGTGCCCGGGGTGCCAAGGTTACAGATATTGCAATTATTGTTATTGCAGCAGATGATAGTGTGATGCCGCAAACACGTGAAGCAATTAATCATGCCCAGGCAGCAAACGTTCCTATTGTATTTGCATTCAGCAAAGTAGATAAACCGGGTGCAAGTGCTGATAAGATCCGTGAACAATTATCAGCTATGAATATTTTAGTTGAAGATTGGGGCGGTAAATATCAAAGCCAGGAGATTTCTGGTAAAACAGGACTTGGTATTGACCTTCTGTTAGAGAAAGTTTTGCTTGAGGCGGAACTGTTAGAGCTTACGGCAAATCCTGATAAACGTGCGGTAGGAACAGTTATTGAAGCTGCTTTAGATAAAGGCCGCGGAATAGTAACTACTGTTCTGATTCAGGCTGGTACACTGAAAGTTGGAGATGCAATTCTGGCAGGCGGTTATTCCGGAAGGGTTAAAGCGTTACATAATGAACGTGGCGTAAAAGTCGATAAGGCTGGTCCGTCAACACCTGTCCAGGTGCTGGGAATGCAGGGAGCACCTACATCTGGTGATAAGTTTAACGCGATGGAAAGTGAAGTTGAAGCCCGTCAGGTAGCTAATAAGCGACTTCAATTACAGCGCGAACAAGGCTTGCGCACGCAAAAGCACATTACACTTGATGAAATTGGCCGTCGTTTGGCAATAGGAAACTTTAAGGAGCTTAATGTCATTGTTAAGGGTGACGTGGATGGATCGATTGAAGCTTTATCTGATTCGTTGCTTAAACTTTCTACCGAGCAGATTCAGGTTAATATTATCCATAAATCAGTAGGTCAGATCTCTGAATCAGATGTATTACTTGCCTCTGCTTCCGACGCGATTATTATTGGTTTCCAGGTACGGCCGTCACAAAGTGCACGTAAGCTTGCTGAAGCTGAGCAGATAGATATTCGACTATACTCCATTATATACGATGCCATCAACGAGGTGAAAGCCGCTATGGAAGGCATGCTTGACCCAGAGTTTGAAGAAAAGATTACGTCAAACGTCGAAATTCGTGAAGTATTCAAGATTACTAAAGTAGGTACGATTGCGGGTTGTATGGTTCTGGATGGTAAGATTACACGAAACAGCAAAATACGTATTGTTCGCGATGGTGTTGTTGTTTACACCGGCGAGCTGGCTTCATTGAAACGTTTCAAAGACGATGTGAAAGAGGTTGCTACAGGTTACGAATGCGGATTGAATATTCAGAACTTTAATAACATTGAAGTTGGCGATATCGTGGAATCTTACGAGCAGGTTGAGGTTAAGAGGAAACTATAAAATCATATAATATAAATCAAAAGCGATCTATCAGGTCGCTTTTTTTTGGATAATTTTATTCAAGTTAAGTTAAGATTTTGGGCTTAAGGAAAGTATTAAGGCGGTCGTATCTAACTTTAGCACGAACTTTAAAAATTCGGGATATAAATCTTGAATTGTCTGTAATTGCCAGGGAGCCAAGGTTCAAAGGTGGTGTTTCGTACCTATTTGGTAAGCCATTCAAGTACCATGATGGACTGAGCTTTACGTCCACATACAGGGAAATTTTCCAGACGAATATTTATGAATTCCACCCGTCTGATAACTCAAGAACTATTCTGGATTGCGGGGCAAATATGGGATTGAGTGTTTTGTACTTTGCCCTTAATTATCCAACCCATCATATAGTCGCATTTGAACCGGACCCGGTTATATTTTCAATATTGCAGGAGAACATCAAGGCATTTGGGTTTGCAAATGTAGAGATACATAATGAGGCTGTGTGGAACAATGAAGAAACACTTACTTTTTTTACCGATAGAGGTATGGGCGGGCGTGTAGAGAATTCTTATGAGGGTCAAAAGCCGTCGTTAATAAAGGCTATACGTTTAAAGAACTATATAAATAAAGATGTGGACTTCCTCAAGATCGATATAGAAGGAGCTGAAGATGTGGTAATAAGAGATTGTGCAAACGAACTTTCAGAAGTGAATAACATTTTCTTTGAGTACCATAATAATGTCCACAGCGAGCAAACCCTCCATGAATTGCTGGAATTAATAAAGAAAGAAGGCTTTCACTATTATATAAAGGAATCTTATACCAGAAAAAGGCCATTTATCGATAGTGAGTTGACATGTGAAGTTTTCGACATGGCAATTAACGTCTTTTGCTATAAAAATATCCATTTGACAAGCAAGCATAATACACTGCAATAAGATGGTATCTGTGATAATTTGTTCTGCCAATGCCGATCTGCTAAGCTATGTAAAGACGAATATCAATAACACTATCGGCGTGCCCTTTGAGATATTGGCATACGACAATTCAAATGCTGAACGGGGAATCTGCGAGATATATAACCAGGGCGTGAGGGATGCTCGTTATAATGTTCTGTGTTTTGTACATGAAGATGTGGTTTTCAATTCTTTTGATTGGGGGGCTCAAGTACTTATGGCTTTCGAGGAAAATGGACGTCTAGGTCTGCTGGGTATAGCCGGCAGCAGCTATAAATCTTTGGCTCCTTCCGGATGGCAGGGTTCCGAGATCCCTGCAAAAATCAACTTTATGAATTTAGTACAGAAGTATAAACATGCGGACAAAGGTGAGGAGATAAAATATAACAATCAATTTTCTTCGACTGTTGCCCAGGTTGCAGTAATCGATGGTGTTTGGTTCTGCGGGCAAAAGGATATACTAACTAAACACCCCTTCGATCAATGGCTCCTACCCTACTTTCATGGATACGACATAGACATATCCTTGTCAGTTGGATCCTTTTATGATATAGGTGTTACTTTTAAAGTGATGTTAACGCACTTTTCCGAAGGTAATTTTGGAGCCGACTGGGTAAAAGCAACTTTGCGCTTACATGAAAAATGGAAGTTAAAGCTACCTGTGAATAAAGCGTCGTTAACGGAGGCCGAGATGAGGATCTGTGAAAAGAATGCGTTCAGGTCTTTTGTAAGTACGATGAAAAAGTCGGGCTATAGCTCATACAGCTGCCTGAAGGTGTTGAACCGCAGCGGCATAAAAAGCAGGTTTGGCGTTTCTTTGTACTTAAGACTGGCAGTTAAATGTCTCTCCGCATAAACTGTTATCTGTCAGGGGATTCTCTATTCAAAAGCTTTCTAAGGAAGTTTATTCTCGATATGATAGAAACGTGAGGTCTTTTTGGAAAAAACCGGGAATAATTAGTAAATAGCTTGAACCATAATGGATTTAAGATCCCGCGGTTTTTCAATCTATCTTTGAGATCTGTTATTACCAGCCTGTCCTGAATTTTCAAATTTTTATAAGCCAGGAAATTCTGAAGCTGAATATCGATATTTCTAAGAGCGTTTTTAGTTTTGCCCTTATTCTTGCTTTGTACTACAGAATTCTGGTGAATTCTATAGCGGGTAAGAATCTCATCTTGATACACGAGTTTGTTGTGATACAGGCAGACAAATCCAATCCACCAGTCATAAAATCCATTTTCAGGTATGGGTAATATATAGTTGATGCATTCTCTGCTTAGCAGCGATGTATGGCCGGTAAAAAAATTCTCCATCAAAATATTCTCGTAGTTTTCAGGATAGATAGTATTCTTTATCAACCGTATATTCAATGGATTATTTTGGTGATCGATATATTCAGAGTTAGAAAAAACCGCCCAGTTATTACCGATAGCGCCAATTAGCTTTTCAATTTTTTCTTTAAACCAGACGTCATCCTGGTCGCATATAGAAATGAATTGACCAGTAGAAAGAGAGATAGCCTTTTCGAAGTTTTTATTGTATCCGAGATTGGTTTCGTTGAAATATAGCTTCAGGAGAGGGTGTCCATCGGCATACGATTTTAACATATCATTGGTACCGTCGGTTGAGTTATCATCGACAATGATAATTTCCAGGTTGGGATATGATTGACCTACTAAACTGTCTAACTGCTGCTTCAGGAAACGCTCACCGTTATAAGTACATAGAACTATTGAAACAAGAGCGTGGCTGACATCCATGAGGTTATTACTTGACCATATACTTGTAATATAGCCGCGCAATGTTTTTGATGAGCGGTATGTTCATTAACCCGGACGTCCAGGACGACCCAAGGTAGAAACGAGTGATGGTGGTCCTAATATATCTTCCACGAAAAAAATGTCGGTATTTCAACTGTAACTTTCGCGAAATTTCATGGAAAGATGCATTAAGTCGTCCCGAGCTTTTGTGAGTAATGTTAAAGTTAATAACGTAGCAATTCCAGCCCAAGCATTCAGCTATTAAACAGATATCTGTTCCATACAAATGGTACCCGGAAATATCCGCAGATACTGCGAGATTAGATTCGGCCTTTAATAATATGAAGTTTTCATCCAGGGAACTAACTTTCGAAGGCAATTCGCCCTTCCTGAATAATTCGCCGTTTTCGGTTATTGCCATCGGCGTATTGTACAAATCTTTAGCCCCCGCATTACCCACAATGCCCCAACGTGCATCAAGTTTGTCTAGTTCTTGTAACCGGGTTTTAAGTAATGGTTCTTTATCGTATTCGATTAATACATCCTGGTGACAGATGATTATATACTTGCCACTTGCCTCTCGCAAGAAACGGTTGATTGCACTGTAAGCGTCAAAATCATTTGCCCGGGTATTGTCAGCAATAATAAACTCGCAGTCATCAACGCTAAACCCAGCTTTGATAAACGACTCCATCATTTCACCGTATTGAATTTGATCCGTAACAAGGGTGCAGATCGAATACTGGATTTTGAAGTTACTTTCTATCTCGATTTTACGTGGTTCCATGCTTAAGCGAAAGTTTGCATCCCAACCAATTTTTCATATATACCTTCGTTCTTCATCAGCTCCAGATGTTTTCCTTCTTCTACTATAACGCCTGAATCTATAACCACAATTTTATCGGCCTCCTGTATAGTACTTAACCTATGAGCAATAACGATGGTTGTTCTGTTTTTCATGAGCTTGCTTAAGGCTGCCTGAACAAGTTTTTCCGACTTTGTATCAAGTGCTGATGTCGCTTCATCTAACAGTAGAATTGGCGGATTCGCGATTACAGCGCGCGCGATGCATATTCGTTGTTTTTGTCCGCCGGAAAGTTTCATTCCCCTATCGCCAATATTGGTTTGGTAAGCGTTTTCGGTATCGATAATAAATTCATGAGCATTTGCGATTCTGGCTGCTGCGATCACTTCCTGCTCCGTCACAGGCCGTCCGAAAGCAATATTATTAAAGATCGTATCGTTGAAAAGGATAGCTTCCTGATTCACAATTCCCATCAGCGCTCTGACATCAGACATTTTAATATTTTTGATCTCAACCCCATCAATTAATAACTTTCCTGCTTTGGGATCCATAAATCTGGGGAAAAGGTCGAGCAGGGTAGATTTCCCACCTCCTGAAGGTCCGACAAGTGCCACGGTCTGTCCTTTGGTAATATTGAAACTAATATTTTTAAGGATTTCCTTTTCGCCGTAGGCAAAGGAGACGTTTTTCAATTCTATTTCGTTCTCAAAGGAGTTTTTTGCAAGTGCATCCTTTTTGTCTGTAATATTTTCCGGAGCATCAAGTAATTGATATACGCGCTCGCCAGCTGATATCCCCTGCGAAATGTTTCCAAAAGCCTCCGAAATATTTTTGGCCGGCGGTATAATCTGTGAAAAGAGTATGATATACACGATGAATTCAGCGCCCTTAAGATCAGCCCCCTCCTCAAGTATCAGGGTGCCACCATAAAACAGAAGTCCTGCAACGGTTATTACTCCCATCATTTCAGAAACCGGTGATGCAAGTAAGACACGACGGGCCAGTCTCCTATGTATTTTGCTTGTCCACATATTAATATCATTGAACTTCCTCTGCATGTATCTTTCTGCATTGAAGGATTTAATGATCTTAACTCCGCTCAGACCTTCATCAATACTTGAAACTAGTATTCCCAATGACTCCTGTGCAGCTTTTGCATGTTTCTTTAGGCGTTTTACGATTGTGGTAATTAATAAACCGGAAACTGGTATTAAAATAAGCGCGAAGAAAGTTAGTTTGGAGGATATAGCGAATAGCACAGCAAAAGTCAGAATTATGGCGATCGGTTCTCGTAAAATTACTTGTAGCGATCTAATAATGGAATCCTGGATTGTCACTACATCGGTCATGAAACGCGAAATCAGGTCTCCTTTCCGCTGGGTATTAAAGTATTGAATATCGATATTGGTCAATTTCCTGAAAATGGCACTCCTGATATTTGTCACTATTTTTAAGCGAAAGTCCTCAATAATGCGTGCGGATAAATATTTGAATAGGTTGCTCAGTATAACCGAGATCACAATACCAATGCAAACCACTTTTAATGCTTCGAGTTTTCCAGAGGTTGCAATAATACCCTCGAAATAATAATAGAATACTTCTTTAAAGTAGGTAAGGTTAAAAGCAAATGCCGGAGCAGATGGAGGAGATTTTACGGCCACCTCATTAGTCTGGTTGAATAGTAATTCGAACACTGGGCTAAGCAGGGTAAAGTTTAACAAGCCAAAAATAACTCCCAATATGGAGGTTGTAAAAAACGGAATGGCAAAATTTCGTACTGGGGCAGCAAAGGAAAAAAGCCTTAGAAAAGTCTTCATTAAAAGTTTTTAATAGTCAAAGTTACTCATTTGCGTACAAGCCAAAGTGTCAAGAGTTTGTTATTGGTTTTCTGGGTACTAATATCTCTTAATAATCAGGACCCTTTTTCAAAGCACCTTTCTGAATCAAACTTACGACAGAACTTAAGCTTATTTCTGTTTGGGTTTTTTGGCTTATTTGTGCAAATTCTGTTCTTGCGACTTTAACTCCTTTCAGATTTTGTAAAAATGCAATAAATGATTCTAGATAGTCAAAACGAAATGTCAGGATTCTAAAAAGCAGCTCAGATAGAGTTTGAATATACCAACCCAAAAGTGTGAGTCCCTGTAAGTGTATGGCATGGAAATACATCTTATTCCGATTATAGATCGTTCGTATATAAATTTCCTTTTCTTTTAGTGCAATACTTGAAGAAGTTTTATGTCTGCAAACTGACGTTGGTTCAAAATAACATTTCCATCCAATCCGCCAGGCTCTGATACAGAGATCGACGTCTTCCATATAAAAAGGACTGTAGAGCTCGTTAAAGCCACCTAGTAGCAATAGCTTTTCCCGGTTTACCAGCGCATTTGCGCCAGACAAATACATACTGTATATCTCACTCTTGCCATCAGTCAGGTAATTTGTAGACGTTTTGAGCTTAAAACCATGAAATCTTGGGTATTTTGCGGCATCCTGAACAATGTCGTCCTCCCATCCTATTATCTTGCCCATTACTCCAAAGGTGTCAGAAATTCTGAAATAATGGAATTGATTCGTAAAGTAAGTACTTGAAAGTTTTACGTCGCTATTCAGTAAAAGCACCAGCTCATGCTTCGCAGCAAAGATGCCCTTGTTTATGGTTTTAGAGAATCCCGAATTGAGTTTATTTGATAAAAGTGAAATGTCCGGAAAATTATTTTGAAGATATTCGACAGAATCATCAGTTGAACAATCATCTACAACTATAATTTCGAATTGTTTTCCCGAATATCTCAGCGCATCGAGTAAAGCCGGCAGGGTAAGCGGGAAAAGATGCGCACCATTATAGTTTGGAATGACTACCGAAATGTTCAAATCTTTCAAGTCAGGAGGTGTGATAAATTCCTTTAATTTGTACAAACTTAGATAAAATATAAGTTTATTGATGATAACGGTATCCAAATTGGTTAGTCAGGTAAAATCCGGCAATTTCAGGGAGCTTGCACGTGCGCTTACTCTTGTCGAGAATGAACTCGACGGTTCTGCGGAATTACTTAGGAGCCTACGGAATACTGACACGCCAATAATCGGAATAACTGGCCCGCCAGGGGCAGGTAAGAGTACTCTGGCAAATGGATTGATCAATTATTGGTCTTTGAAGGGGAAATCCGTGGCAGTATTGGCCATAGACCCTACTTCCCCGTTTAACCTGGGCTCACTGTTGGGCGACAGGATACGGATGGCAGAGCAGTTTACCAAGAAGAATGTATTTATCAGATCAATAGCAACCCGCGGATCACTGGGCGGGCTATCCGGTAAGACTATTGAAATGACGGATGTATTGCAATCTGCAGGGTTTGATTATATACTAGTCGAAACGGTTGGTGTAGGCCAGTCTGAGGTTGAAATAGCCGGTCTTGCAGATCTGAGCATTGTTGTGTTAGTTCCCGAATCCGGCGACGAGATTCAGAATATCAAATCCGGTCTGATGGAAATTGCCGATATTTTTGTGGTCAATAAATCAGACAGAGAGGGCGCAGATACCTTTGCCAATAATTTAAAAAATATTGTTCATCAGAAGTCGACAACTATTCCGATCTTAAAAACAGCAGCAAACCGAGCGGAAGGGATCACGGAACTTATTGAGGCAATTGAAAATTATACTGCCTCGGGGAATGATCGTAGATCTTTCTTGCTCGCCGAAAAAGCGTGGAAGCTTATTCAACAAGGTAGAATGAAAAATATTGACAAAAAGAGATTGCTGGAAGATATTACTTCAAAGTACCAAAACCCCGATTTTAACTTATACAGCTTTGTTGAATCGAAGATTTAATTTTTAGAGTTCATGATATCCTCAATGTCTTCTGCTTCTATTGGAATATCTTCCATAAGATCAATATTACCATTTTTTGTGAGCAGAATATCGTTTTCGAGCCGAATCCCCAATCCTTCCTTAGGTATATAAATTCCCGGTTCGCAAGTTAATATATTGCCTACTTCAAATGGTCTGTAACGGCTGGCGAAATCATGGACATCCAGCCCTAAATGGTGTGACGTACCATGCATGAAGTATTTCTTATATAAAGGCATCGCAGGATCCTGCTTTTCAACGTCATGTTTATCAATTAAGCCCAAGCCAATTAACTCTGACGTCACATACTTTCCCACTTCAATATGGTATTCATTCCATATAGTCGCTGCGGTGAGCATTGTCTTTGCTTCTTTCATGATCCTCAGCACAGCATTATATACTTCTTTCTGGCGTTTTGTGAATTTGCCATTAACCGGGACCGACCTGCTCAGATCCGCGTTATAATTGGCGTATTCTGCACCAAAATCAAATAGGATAACTTCTCCATCTTTACATAACTGGTCATTGTCTGTATAATGGAGAATATTAGCGTTTTTTCCTGAAGCTATTATTGGAGCATATGCATGACCTGTAGCCCGCTGACGAATAAATTCATGAATTATCTCTGCTTCGATCTCATATTCACCAGCTCCGGGTTTTATAAACTTCAAAACTCTTATAAATGCGTCTCTTGTAATACTACAGGCTTTTTTGGTCAGCTCGATTTCTACTTCTGATTTAACTGGTCGAAGGTCACGTAGTATTGGCGCAGACCTTTCGTA
>Ga0136611_10000712_pt1 | contig 22400 bp, 20 predicted proteins | sample AntDrymUQ2232306_2_FD_106645 | JGI IMG/M metagenome (GOLD analysis project Ga0136611, IMG submission 106645) | Polar desert sand microbial communities from Dry Valleys, Antarctica - metaG UQ223 (23.06) | ecosystem: Environmental > Terrestrial > Soil > Desert | place: Antarctica: Dry Valley...
CCAGAAAGACGTCTCAGACGCGGCGGCGCCGACCTTGCGCGAGCTCAACGCCGCCCGCCTCGCTCTCTCAGACGCCCAGGAACATCTCCACACGCTCGGGATCGTCGACCAGTGGGACCACCGGCCAGCACAGGTCGACATGCTCGGGCGTGGTCACGACGCGCTCGCCCGCTGGCACCATTGGGCGACCGGCGCAAGCGGACCAGCCGGGACATCCGACGGCCTGACACAGGCGCTCCGCCAGATCGCAGCGGTGATGAACGACGGCCGTTACATCGCCCTCGCAGACGCCGTCCACAGCTGGGGGCGCGATCCCAAGCGCATGATCTCGCTCGATCCCCACCCGCGAGTCGAGATCTCGACGGCCGAAGCGATCCTCAATGACTGGGCGATCTCGACATCGTCGACACCGGAATCACCCTCGCTTGGCCTTGGCCTGTGAACAGCCACCTGCTGCATGTCGAGGCGCCGCGCCGCGCTCTGCCAGCCCGCGGCGGGCACCAGAATTGCCCACCGGCGACTACGGCATCGCCCGGCCGAACGAACACTCAACGTGGTGGATTCCGGTCCACCGTTCAGGTCGCTCACCCGCTCGTAGCCGGCGGTAGGGGACGCGCGGCGGGCGACGCCTCGAAGGGAGTGTGGCGGGCGTCGGCGTGGTCGACGAATTGGGCTGCCAGTACGCGCGGGTCAGTCGGCGCGCTGGCCGACGCGGAGCACGCTCAGGTAGCGGCGTGACGCGCGGTCGCCCATCCGCGTGCGGACGCGGTCGGCGATCGCGTCGAGCAGTGGCTCACGCACGTCGCGGTCGAGCCTCCGGTACAGCGAGGTCGAGCGGAGGAGATCGGCGAAGCCGTCCCCGTCGAACCACTGCACCATCGGATACCACCGCACGATCGTCGGGCCGAACAAGGCGCCGGCATCATCGACCAACCCCCATCCCTCGTCGGTCGCGCGCACCTCGTCCTCGAGCGGTGGATCTCCCCAGTCGGGGTTGCCTGGGGAGTAGCGCTCGTGGACATCGGCGGTCTCGGCGTACACCTCGGGCTCGCCGAGTCGGCGGACGACGACGTTGCCGAGCAGTGCCATCCATCCTGCGGGATGGAGCACGTCGTGCGCGCGCTGCCAGCCGACCGACGGATCGACCCAATGCCACGAGGACGCAGCCACCAGGACATCGAAGCGCCGACCGCGGTCGTCCCACTCCTCGAACGACGACGTCTCGACCTGGACGTTCGGGAAGGTCGCGAGCCGCTGGCGGGCGAGCTCCGCCATGCCTGCGCCGGGCTCGACGGCGGTCACCGCGCCAGCCAGCGCGGCCAGCGAGCGTGTTGCCTGCCCGGTGCCGCACCCGACCTCCAGCACCGACGACCCCTCCTCCATGCCGGTGATCGCGGCGAGGTCCGCGAACAGCTCCTCCGGGTACGTCGGTCGCACACGGTCGTAGAGCGCCGGCACCTCCTCGAACACCCGACCGAGGTGACGACGATCAGCGCCTGCCATCGTACGATCCTGCCCGAATTGCCTGCAAGGCGCGGCCCGGTTCCGGCGTTAGCGGACGCGTCGCGCTGACGGGGGCACCCATGTTATTCGGACAGTCCGGATGCGGGAGTATGGCGCGATGTCCGAGGGCAGGGCGGGCGTGGCGTGGGGTTGGTGTGCGGCTCTCGATGCAACGTCGTTAGGTGGTCGTCAGCTTGGCGAGGATGTGATCCATGACGGGTGTGTGCTCTGCCTGCGGGCTGAACAGGATCACTTCGGCGTCGCGCTCCACTCGGACGCTGTGGCCGGGGGGCCAGTGGAAGACGTCGCCCGTGGTGCACCGTTCGGTGTTCCCGTCGGTGTAGGTGACGACGACGTCGCCGGTGATCATGTAGCCCCAGTGGGCGGCGTGGCAAGCGTTGCCGTCGAGTCCCTCGAGAAGTGGGGCCAGGTCGGTGCCCGCGCCCAGGGTAAAGTACTCGGCTCCGATGGCACCGGAGGCGTAGCCGAAGTCTGGGAGCTGGCGGGCAACGGCTCCGGGTGCGTTGATCTTGACCGGGATGTCGTCTTTGGAGAGGTGCATGGGATTGGTCCTTTCGGGTCGTGTGGGCGGCGAACGCTCAGAGCGAGCGGCCGCTGAAGGCGACGAGTCGTTCCAGCTGGCTGGTGTCCTCGGGTGCGGTGGTCGCTTCCTTGAACGTGTCCCCGTCGCGCATCTCGGAGGTCAGGGCACCACGGGCGAACTCGTCGACCGCAGCGATGACGGCAGGTGGGATCTCGTAGTACAGCCCGGTGGCCGAGGCGATGTCCCACCCGTGGATCAGGCCGTCGAACGCCACGAGTCGAGCGAACGTCGAGCCGGTCATCTCGCCGACGGGTGCCGAGATCGTCCGTTCCATCGCGCCGGGGGAACTGACGGCGTCGAGCAGTTCGTCCATGGTCTTGCGGAACTGGGTGGCCGGTACCACGCCGTAGACGGGTGGCGGCTTTAGATCAGGAGCTTCCTCGCCGCGGAACCAGTATGAGAACGAACCGCCGAGCACGATCATGTGATCGAGCACGTCGTGCACGGTGAACTTCTCACACGGCGTCGGGTTGGCGAGTTGAAGGGGGTTGATGCGATCGACCATCGAGCTGAGGGTTGGCAGGATGTGCGAGAGCTGTACCGTGGGTTGCATGGGGGTTCCTTTCGTTGGACCGTTGTCGCCCCGGCGCGCCGAGGCGACGTCCAAGAAGGCGTGACAATCGGTGTCACAATGCGACAGTGGCGGGATTCCAGCGGGGTGTGACGAATCGGCGGCAGGACTGGGCGGGAGAGGCCGGCCGATGAGCGGCACCGATCCGCTCGACGAGTTGCGAGCGGCGGTCGAACGAGGGGACTGGCAACTCGCGCTTGACCTGCTCGCCGACGGCGGGTGCGAAGCGAACTCCGCCGAGTGTCTTGAACTTCGCGCCCGGGCGGCGTACGGCAACGGAGACTTCGAAGCGTCGGTTTCGGCCTGGGAGGACCTGTACTCGCTCCTCGTGAACGAGGGAGACGACCCGGGGGCTGCGAGAGCTGCGGCGATGACCGCCATGTTCCTGATGATGGATACGGGGCTGATGGCCCCCGTACGCGGGTGGCTGCGGCGCGCCGAGCGGCTGCTCGAAGGTCATGGAGACAACCCCGCCCACGCGGTGATCGCGATGGTCCGCACGTACGAGCGCTTCATGTGCGGCGACATGGATGGCGCGCGCGTCCAGTCGGCAACGGCGATCGAGCTCGGAGAGCGCCTCGGGGTCGAGCCGGCGGTCGTGATCGGCCGGGTCTGCGCCGCCCGGGTGAAGATTTTCGACGGTCACATGGCCGAGGGGCTGGAGCTGCTCGACGAGATCGGTGTCCTCCTGATGTCGGGCGAGGTCGACCCGCTCACGACCGGGATGATGTACTGCGAGCTGATCTGTGCCGCGCAGGGACTTGCGCTCCAGGACCGCGCGTCGGAATGGACAGAGGTCATGGAACGCTGGCGTCACGGTGCGGCGTTCGGCGGCATCAACGGCCGCTGCCGTGTCCATCGCGCCGAGATGCTCCGGATGTCCGGTCCGTGCGACCTCGCCGAAACTGAAGCGCTCGCCGCCTGTGAGGAGCTGCGCCCCTGGATGCGTCGCGAGTTCGGCTGGCCGCTCGTCGAGCTCGGCAACATCCGGTTGCGCCGGGGCGACTTGGCTGGGGCCGAGGAGGCGTTCGTCGCGGCTCACGAGCGCGCGTGGTCGCCGCACCCTGGCCTCGCGCTGTTGCGATTGGCGCAGGGCGACGTCGACTCGGCGGCGGCGCTCATCGCCGACGCGATCGCCCATCCGTTCAACATCCCCTCGAAGGAACGGCCTCCGTTCGGAGACCTGCGTCTCGCCCCACTACTCGACGCGCAGGTCGAGATCGCCGCGGCCGCTGGTGATGCCGAGACCGCTCGACAGGCCGCGGCCGCACTGCAGGCGATCGCTGACTCGTACCCCAGCCGCTCGCTCGCCGCGTGCGCCGCGCTCGCACGGGCCCGGGCGGCGCTGACCAGCGGCGATCTCGATCAGGCGATCGGCGCGTCCGCGGCGGCCAGCGCCGCATGGGCCGACATCGGCGCTCCGTTCGAGACAGCTCAGGCACGGATGGTGCTCGGCGAAGCCCACCACAGCTCCGGCAACATCGATGGGGCACGCATGGAGTGGCGGGCAGCCCGAGCAGCGTTCCACGCGTTCGGTGCGACGCGATGGGCCGAGCGAGCAGAACGCCTCGCGACAGACGCTGCACCGGCGCCGACGTCAACCCCGACCCCGGGGGAGGCGACATTCAGATGTGACGGCGACACGAGAACCATCGGCTTCGGCGGGCACACCGTGTTGATGCGCGACCTCAAGGGCTATCGCTACGTCGCCCGGATGCTCGCTGACCCCGGTCGGGAGTTCCACGTGCTCGACCTCGTCGCCGTCGAGAACGGCTCACTCCCAATCGGTGCGACGGCCGGCCGGGGCGCCGAGACGGCGTCGGAAGGCATCGGCACCGGGTTACTCCTCATCGACGACGAGGCGCGCGACGCGTACCGTCGCCGATTGGCCGAAGTCGACGATGACATCGAGGACGCCAAGCGGATGAACGACCTCGGTCGTCTCGAGCTCGCCCAGGGCGATCGGGACTACCTGGTCGCCGAGCTCGGGCGAGCTGTCGGGCTCGGGGGACGTCTGCGATCCGTCGGCGGCACGGCCGAGCGCGCCCGCGTGAGCGTGGCTCGGACCCTCCGCTATGCGCTGGGGCGATTGGTCGAACATCACCCGTCGCTCGCGTCACACCTCGACCAGAGCGTGCACACCGGGACATATTGCCGCTATGCGCCTGATCCACTGTCGCCGATCACGTGGCACATCTGACCGCCTCTCGAACTGCCGGCATCCACGATTTGACCCGCTCAGTCGCTGAACGAGTACGTCGTCTGCCATGCCCTGGTGGCCTCCGACCGAGTGCCGAGCCCGGACAGTCGACGCACCTCGCACATGGTGTCCGAGACGAGAACCCGCCCCCGATACCGCTCCCGATGACGCGTGTCAACGCGGTGTTGATGCGCCGGTCGATCGCGCTGTCGCCGATGTGCGGCCACCCCCGATACCGCGCGTCCGAGAACACGCATCCAACGAGCTGCATCCGCGTCCGCAACGTGCCGGTATCCCCGCTCGCGATCGTGAGCACCCTCCGGCTACTGACTTCCGCAGGCGCGACCGATCGACGGCTTGGTGTTCGCCGAGCAAGCGCCAGAACGACGTGCTCAATCACGGCGTCGTGCGCCAGAGCAGCTGTCAGGCGATCGAGACGTGCCCCAGAACGCGCGGCTTCACGTCGCCAAGCCGGGTAGCCCCGAGGTGCCGGTAGGTCGCGATCGCGACATGCCCGCAGCCGAGCACGCTCCGCGTTGTGATGGCCATCATTGTGCAGACGCGGATGGCCGCGAGTGGGCAGTTACCGATGGCCGCCCACACGGCGGAGCGTAGGCCGGCCCGCAGCCGACAGGAACTGATTCCGGTGGTGATGAGTGGGTCAGCGCGGGTCGTTGCTGACCAACTCCTCGCCCGTCGGCAACTGTTCCTGCACGCATCGCAGCGGAAACACCTCGCGCTCCGGAGGTCTCTAGTAGCACCCGTCGGATACCGTCGACCGCACGGCTGCGGCCGGATCGGCGCAATCGCCCTCGATTCCACGAACGGATGGAGACGGCGATGGATGTGCTCCTGTTGCAAGTTGAGACAGAGACGCGCCTGGACTTCCAGAGCGCCGGCGACGAACCCGAACCTGGCTGCGAGGACTGCGTAGCCTGCGCTCCGATGCCGACCGCCACCGTCGATCTGCGCGCGCTGGTCGCGAGGATGGCCAACCGGGCGGCAACTCGGACGGAGGCGAACGTGCAGAGCGATCTGCACACGTTGTTGACGGCCGCACCGTTGAATCTCGAGCCGGACGAGCTGGAGACGATCACCTTGGAGTCGCCGGCAGGGCAGCGCCGACGGATCGATGTGGAGGTCGGGTTCACCGTGTTCGAGGTGAAGAAGGACCTCCGCACCGGCAACGTCCGTGGCGACGCCGTGGAACAACTCGCCGGGTACGTCCGTCAGCGCACGGAGAACCTGAACCAGCGCTACGTCGGGGTGCTCACCGACGGCGCCGAGTGGCACCTGTACCACTTGGTCGTCGACGAGCTCCACCCGGTCACGTCGTTCGTGGTCGACCCTGCGTCGGCCGATGCCGACGGGCTCATCGTCTGGCTGGAGGGTGTCCTCGCCACCGTTGACCGGATCACGCCGAGTCCTCGTGAGATCGTCCGCCGCCTGGGAGCGTCCAGCCCTTCCCACGCGCTGGACGCCGCCGAGCTTGCCGCGCTGTACGCGACCTATCGCAGCCTCCCGACCGTTCAAGTCAAGCGCGGGCTGTGGGCGAAGCTGCTCACGACCGCACTCGGCACGAACTTCGCCGACGAAGACTCACTGTTCGTTGATCACACGTTGCTCGTCGCGATGGCCGAGGTGATTAGCCACGCCGTCGTCGGCTTCCACCCGGAGGATCCCAGCGTCAGCGCCGCAACGTTGATGTCGGGTGCGCTGTTCGCCCGCGCTCAGATCGGCGGGGTCGTCGAGGCCGACTTCTTCGACTGGATCGTCGAGGTACCGGGCGGCGACCGCTTCGTCAAAAGCGTCGCGCGCCGTCTCGCCCGCTTCGCATGGGACGAGGTCGAACACGACGTGATGAAGGTCCTCTACGAGTCGGTGATCAGCGCAGAGACGCGCCACCGCCTCGGCGAGTACTACACGCCCGACCGGCTGGCCGAAGAGATCGTCGCCAACTGCGCCGAGTCGCCGCTCGAACAACGCGTGCTCGACGCAAGCTGCGGAAGCGGCACGTTCGTCTTCCACGCCGTACGTCGCTATCTCGCCGCCGCCGACGACGCGGGCATGGCCAACGCCGAGGCGATCCGTGGCGTGTCCACCAACGTGATCGGTGTCGACGTCCATCCTGTAGCGGTCACCCTCGCGAGGGTCACGTACTTGCTCGCGATCGGCATGGACCGCCTCCGCGCTGATGACCGTCCGCCGTTCGCAGTGCCGGTGTACCTCGGCGACTCGCTGCAGTGGGGCCAAGAGACATCGCTGTTGACCCACGAAGGACTCACCGTCTCCACCTCAGACGGGGCACAGCTGTTCGCCGATCAACTGCAGTTCCCCGACGCAGTTGTGGCAGACGCCGGCCGGTTCGATCGGCTGGTCTCCGAGTTTGCCGACAAGTCGGCCAACCGGGCATCAGGCTCGCCCGTGCCCTCTTTGGCAGCCACGTTCCGGCTGTTCGCGATCTCACCCGACGATCAGGCCGTGCTCGAGCGCACATTCCGCACGATGTGCGAGCTGCACGATCAAGGCCGCGATCACATCTGGGGCTACTACGTCCGTAATCTCGCCAGACCGATTTGGCTTTCCAGACCTGACAACCGTGTCGATGTTCTCGTCGGCAATCCGCCGTGGCTCGCGTACCGGTACATGACCGCTGAGATGCAGGCCTCGTTCCGGACGATGAGCTTTGACCGTCAACTCTGGGCCGGATCGACAGTCGCCACCAACCAAGACCTGTCGGGCCTCTTCGTCGCTCGCTGCGTGGAGCTGTACCTCCGCCAGGGCGGTGCGTTCGGCTACGTCATGCCGTGGGGCACGCTGTCACGCCGACAGTACGCGGGCTTCCGCAGTGGCCACTACGCCGGCCAGGTGCAACCAGTCGACGTCGCATTCGAGCGGCCCTGGGACCTCCATCGAGTGAAGCCATCGTTCTTCCCGGTCCCATGCAGCGTCGTCCTTGGCCATCGAGCCAACGCGCCCGTTGCGCTCGACCAGGAGCCCGAAGCATGGTCCGGACGCTTCGCCACAACGACCGCGACCCGCGCAGAAGCGGCACCACATATCAACCGCGCCGTCGGCGAAATCGCAGCGCCGCTCGGCGACGTCAGCCCGTACGCGACCCGCTTCGCGCAGGGAGCCATCGTCGTTCCCAGAATGCTTTTCGTTGTCGAGCCGGACCAATCGAGCCCGCTCGGCGCGGGCGCTGGTCGCCGAGCCATCCGAAGTTTCCGTAGCCAGAGTGAAAAACAACCCTGGAAGCCTTCCCGCCTTGCGCGGAACGGTCGAGCAGGACTTCATCCGCCCCCTGATCGTCGGCGACACCGTTCTGCCGTACCGGACTCGAACTCCGATGACAGCGATCATCCCATGGGACGGCAGGCGTCTCCTCCACAGCGGTGAGGACCGACTCGACCTCTATCCAGGCCTTGCGTCGTGGTGGCGAGCTGCAGAGGGCGTGTGGATGACGAACCGCTCAAGCGATCGGCTCACGTTGACAGCGCAGCTCGACTATCGACGCAAGCTCTCGCAGCAGTTCCCGGCGCCCGAGCATCGCGTCGTCTATACGAAGAGCGGCATGTACCTCGCCGCTGCCTTGATCTCCGACCCCAACGCAGTGATCGACCACAAGCTCTATTGGGGTGCCGCGACGACTCTCGACGAGGCTCGCTTTCTAGTCGCGGTGCTCAACTCGGACACACTGACCCGCGCTGTGCGTCCGCTCCAGGCGCGGGGAGAGCACAATCCTCGAGACTTCGACAAGTACATCTTCAAACTCCCGATCCCGCTCTTCGACTCCATTGACACAGATCACGTCCAGCTCGTTGAGCTCGCCCGCCGCGCCGAGCAGGTCGCCGCCGCAGTCGAACTTCCGAACGTTCGATTCGAGGCTCTACGTCGTCGAATTCGTGAGGCGCTGATCGACGACGGCGTGGGGTCCGAGATCGAAGCGGTCGTCGCCAAGCTGCTCGATTCGTCCGATCACCCGACGGCGGCAGCGGCTGAGTGACTCCCAACCAAGTGCGCGTGCTCCGAGAGCCGCCTGAGCGACGACGTTCCCGAAACGCACTCGCCCGCGCGGCTTCTTGACGACGGTCCACGTGCGCCGCGTGCGCGATCCCCGGCGAACCCACGGCTCCTCCGACCGTCACGGATGCGGCGCGATCGCCGACAGCGCCGCCTCGAACACCGGCACGAGCTCCGACTCCATCCAGAATCTCTGCGCACGCTGCGTCCCCGCTGTGTTGTCGTACTTCGTGACTGTCGGAGGCAACGTTCCGGCGGGAAGTACACCCTGCGCAATAAGCCGGTTCACGTGCTTGCTGATCGGGCCTGTTAGCCCCCGCAACGTATCGGCGCTCTGGCGGCCGAGCGCGACGCGAACGTCGTGAACACTCACATGTCCTCCGTTGGCGACGAGCAACTCGATCACTGTCCGCTGCGGCGAGGCCAACTTGTGGAGCACCGCCTTCGCGCCTTCGACCGAGTAGCCGCCGACCGTCAGAGCACTCACCCGCACCTTCAGCTGAGCGAAGTGCGCGGCCAGCACGCCGGCCGCGTCCGCCAAATCCGTCAGCGACCCTTCGACGGTCAACGTTCCGTTCATGACATTCCTCCTGTTGCATCCAGATGAATGTAGAGCAATCTACATCTAGACAAGACAAAAGCAAACTAAACCATCCTGGGCGATAGACGCTCCCGCAGAGGACATCTCGCGGTGGGTTCGACCCGGAAACCGCGGGCACGCCGGGTCCCGCCGCTCGGTGGTAGTCGCTGCCGGCGACCTTCCGTCACGCGTCAGCGCGGACGGTCGGGTCCGCGCGGTTCCGGGACGCTGTCGCGCCCATCAGGCAAGTCCCTCGCGTTCGAGGGCTCTCCGGACGTCCTCGAAGCTCGCTGCGATGTTTCCACGGGGGAATCGAAGCTGCCCGAGCCCGTGGATATTGGAGAACTCCTCGCAACCCTCCTCGAGAAGCACGACGGCGCGTCCAAAGCCCAGGTGGCCCTGGAAGAGGCCAATCTCGTGGATCACGTTTTGTGTCAACAACGGTCGAAAATTGACCCCTTTCCAACGGTTGAAATTTGACCCCCGCTGCGGGTCCACCGTCACGTTGGGTGTTCATGGGTTGTTCAAGGGTTTGCCTCCTGGTCGAGTAGGTCGGTGATCGCGACGGGTTCGTCGCAGTGCGGGCAGGGGCCTCCGAGGCCGATTCGGCGCATGAAGGTTCCGCAGTTCTGGCAGCGTTGCTCGCCGATCGTGCGGGTTCCGCAGTTGTCGCATTCGTAGACGGTGATCGGTTTGGGGGGTCGGGCTCGAGCGACGACGACGGTGGGTGTGGCGGTGTGTTTGCGGCGGCGGTAGGCGGCGGCGTTGCAGGCTGGTGAGCAGTAGAGGCGTTTGCCGGCAGGAACGAATGTGGCGTCGCAGATCGGGCAGGGAATCGTGACGGGATCGTGACGCAACGGGACTTTGGACGTCTCAGCGTTCATCGGAGGGCACCCTTCCGAGGTCTCGGCCTTTGAGCCGGTAGCTGTCGCCTTTGAGGTTGATGACTTCGGCGTGGTGAACGAGACGATCGATCATTGCTGAGGCGACGGTGTCGTCTCCGAACACTTCACCCCAGCGGCTGAACGCCTTGTTGGAGCTGACGATCACGCTGGCCCGTTCGTATCTGGATGACACGAGTTGGAAGAACAGGTTGGCGGCCTCGCCTTGGAACGGGATGTAGCCCACCTCATCGATCACGACGAGAGGCACGCGGCCGAGGCGGCGCAGCTCGTCCTGCAGGCGTCCAGCGTCGTGGGCGGCGCTGAGCCGGTCGACCCATGCCGCGGCGGTCGCGAACGCGACCCGGTGCCCGGCGACACAGGCGCGGATCCCGAGCGCGATCGAGAGGTGGCTCTTGCCTGTGCCGGGCGGGCCGAGGAACACCGCGTTGGATCTGGCTTCGATGAAGTCGAGCGCGCCGAGGTGAGCGACGACGTCGGCGCGGACGCTGCGCTGATGATCGAAGTCGAAGTCTTCGAGGGTTTTGCGGGCCGGGAAGCGGGCGGCCCGGATGCGGGCCTCACCGCCGTGGGACTGGCGGGCGGAGACCTCACGTTCGAGACAGGCGGCGAGGAACTCCTCATGCGACCATCCCTCGGCCCGGGCCCGCTCGCCGAGGCGTTCCACCCCCGCCAACAACGACGGGGCCTTCAACTCGCGGCACAGGTAGGTGAGCTCACGGGCGCCCATCACGCCGCGCCCGTCGCCCGGTCATAGACGGACAGATCGCGAACCTCGACGACGTCACTGTCGACGGTCGGCGTGGGCATGCTGGCGAGGGCTCGCGCTGCCTCCCGAGCCTTGTCGTGGGCCGGGTCGGTGATCGTGACGTGGGCGGCCAGCACCCGCTCATGGCGGGCGACCACCTCGGCGCCGAGGGTCACGGTCACGCTGGCGTCATCGACTTTCAGATGCACACGACGCCCGACCGCTTTCGGGTGCACCGAGTAGTCGTTGGTGTGATGGCGCACCCAGTGATCCGCCGGCAGGCGCAGATCCCGATGCGAATCCATGTCAGGCAGCACCGGGGGCAGCGCGATCATCGCCGCGAGATCCTCATCGATGCGTTCCGACGGTCGGCACCGCAACCCGGAATGGACCCGCACGTTCGCTTTGTGCTCGAGCCAGTCGCCGAGCTGGGTGTTGAAGTCGTCGCGGTCAGCGAAGCTGCGACCGGGCATGAAGCTCGTCTCCAGATAGCCGTTGGCCCGCTCCACACAGCCCTTGCGTTCCGGGTGGCCCTTGGCGAGCACGACCGAGCCCATCCCGAACGTTCCTTTCAACCGCAGATAGTCATGCGTGTAGATCAACTTGCGGCCCCGCCGCACCGAGATCGCCGGTTCACCGTCATACACCCCGACCCGCGGGACAGCCCCCAACTCGACGAGCAGACCGAGATGGCCGCCGAGCACGTCGGCCGATTCCTTCGAGCCGATCATCCGGGCCAAGATCCACCGCGAGTAGCCAGGCACCCCGACCAGCACCGGCAGCCGGGCGGTCTGACCATGACCGACAGGAATGTCGTAGTCAGGGAACCACAGATCCCACTGCGCCAACTCGCCCGGCCTGTACTCGGTCCGCCCGAACGCCTCCGGAACCAGATACGCGGGGCGCAGCTCACCCACCCGGTCGCGCAACACCGTCATCCCCCTCGTCCACCCGATCCGCTCCGCGATCACCGTCGCCGGCATGTCCGGCGTCAACGCCAACAACCGGCGGATCGCCGGCTCGAACACATCCACCGCCGAGCCCGGCCCCTCGCGCTCATAGCTCGGTGCGACCTCGGCCCGCAACGCAGCCCGCACCGTGTTGCGCGCCACACCGACACGACGAGCGATTGCCTTCACGCCCATCCCCTCCGCCCGATGCAGCCGTCTGATCTCTGCCCATTCCTCCACGTCGATCACTTCCCTTCTCCTGTTCCGGCCGGAATCGGCCGGGCGCAGACTCAAGCCCGAACCACTGAAAGTGGTGGACCCAACGAAGGTGGGGTCAGTTTTCGACCGGTGATAAGGGGTCAGTATTCAGCCGTTGGCGACATTTTGGCGCGGGTTCATGCTCCCGTCTGGATGCTCATCCTCGGCTGTAGCGACGAGCAGTGCCGCCACCGACGTTTCAACCATCTGCTGAAGCCGATCCGTCGTGCCGACTCCTGCGACGGAGACACGGTTGAACTCATCCCACGGCAAGTGAAGGCGATCGGCGACGAAATCCTTGAGCTCTCGCCACAGGGGCGATCGGCCGTGGCAGATCACGATCCGTCCCGGCGCGCCGATCTGACTCGTCGACGAAGCGTCGTCACTCTGCAGACGTTGTAGATGTCGAGCAGCTCGCCGGCAGAGGGCCGAGAGCTCACCCGCGGCGCGGAACGGCGAGCGAATCGACACCACCTGGGCGATCACCTCCTGGTGGGGGGCAGACCGGATCCCTTGATTGATCGCGACAGCGTCTCGCGACATGATCTGGCCGGAGGGCAGCTGTGAGCGCAGGCACGTGTCGTATGAGAGCACCGTGACCTTGAGCATTCGTTCGAGAATCGCCCGTAGATGCTCATCGTCACCATGACGGAGCAGGGCGCGCAGTACGGACACGACGTCGTCCTGGATGTCACGCACGAGCGCCTGCGCCTCATCGGCCTGACGCTCCAGGCCGCTCATCTCTGGATTGCTCGCTCTCTCCCGAATGTGAGCGATGACCTCAGCGTGTTGACACTCGCGCCAGTTCCCAGTGGTCCCCATGACCCTTCCGAAGAGGCCCCATTCACGACTGAAATGCGCGCCCGGTGGCGGAACAACGAAGGACTCGTAGTAGACGAGAGCGTGGTACCCAAGCGACGAGTGGGACCAGGATTCGCCGACTTGGTCGGCGGCGTTGGCCAATGACGTAAGAGGTTCGGAGAACGAGACGTCGTCAACCTGCGCGGCGATCGCGCTCACGCGGTCGCCGATCCGCGTGAGTTTCCTCGATCGCAGCGCGTGACACGGCAAGATCGTGTCACGGTCGGGCGAACGCGACCGCCAGTCTGCACATGCGGAGACGCTCCCGTTCTGGCGCAGCGAGGGCCAGCCCGCGTCGCGCCGGAGCCTTCCTTGAAAGCCGGTGACCACGCCGTGTCTGCCATCTCTGAATGCTTCGGGCTCACGAGGGAGGACAGTCAGCCGAGAAGGCCTTCGGTTGCTTGAAATGCGCTCGTTGGCCGAAGGTCTCGGCACGCGAGTATGGCACCCCTCCCGGCCGCTCCGATTCGGATCCAGGAGTAGCTTGAAGACATGAGCCGTCTCGATCGGATCACGGTGGACCCGGATGTGTGTCACGGCAGTCCCTGTCTCCGCGGGATGCGGTACCCGGTGGAGATGATCGTCGATCTTCTCGGAAGTGGCATGACGACAGACGAGGTTCTGGCTGACTACCCGGATCTCGAACTTGACGACATCCTCGCGGCGCTCGAGTTTGCCGCGAAGGTGACGCGTACCCGGTCGGTCCTACCGACGTCGGCTGCGTGAGTGCGGCTTCTGCTCGACGCGCAGCTGCCGAGGCGGTTGGCGGTGGTCCTCGCCGATCTCGGGCACGACGTGGTGCACACGAGCCAGCTGCCACGAGGGAACCGGACACTGGACTCCGAGGTGATGCGGGTCGCGGATGACGAGGATCGGGTGGTGGTCACGAAGGACCGGGAGTTCGTGGATTCGCACGTGCTGTCGGGTCGGCCTCATGCGTTGCTTCTGGTGTCGACAGGCAACATCCGCAACGACGAGCTCGTGAAGCTGTTTGTAGCGAACATCGATCGGCTCGCTGTCGAGTTCGAAGCGAGTCGCTTCGTCGATCTCAGCCGCGACGCCATCGTCGTGCACTGAGTGCCCGTCTCGACGTCGATCAGTCGGCGGTCGCGGGCGGGCGCTTTTGCGCCTCGTGGTCACACGTTGGTCACAGAATTCTCACAACTTGGCGATACAGGCCAACACGAAGGATCACCGGAGTCGGCACAAAAGGCGCTCTGAGCAGGACAGATCGGTACGGGGCAACACCAGCCAACACCACCAAACACGCCGTTTTCAGGGTTCGAGCCCCTGGGGGGGCACCACGGTGTCCAGTCGCGCCCACGCTCGATCAGTCAGCTCGCTGGGCGACGGCGGGCAACGATCCACAGCAGTGTCCCGCCGCCGAGGACGAGCGCGACCGCCAACGTGGCGAGGGTGAGTCTCGCGGCGGTCTCTGGCAGCGTTCCTGGCGGCAGCGTCGGGGCAATGGGCGGCTGCGACGCGACGGCCGGCGTGCCGGTGTATGTCGCCGAATCGGCGTCGGTCACCGCACCGGTGGTGACCGGGGGTTGACCGGGGCAGCAGTGGCGGATTCGGGGTGCCGCTCGCCATTCCGATGTTGGTGTAGGGCCCGTGACTGCAGTCCCGGTCGCAGAGCACGTCTTGGTTTCGCCGACCTTCAAGACAGCGACTGTGTCGCTGCCTCCACAGTCGACCGTCACGCCCTTGTCGTCGGTGACCTTGACCTCGATCAGATCGACGTTGCCGGTGTTCTGAATGCGATACGTCCAAGTGACTGCGGCGCCAGGGGGCACCGCCGAAAGGTTCGGCTGGCCGAAAAAGCGACGGGCCCCCGCCCCTTCTGGCGAAGAGGGCGAGGGCACGTCGAGTCGGCGACCGTCCTACGGGTTCACACGCAACTGATGCATCGGCATGCGCCCGGGACCACTTGAGAAGAAATCCGACATTCTTCTCCGGCCGGAGAGCAGCCCCCACCGGCCCCACCAACTCGAGGCCGGCGGCGGGGGGCTGCACCGCCCCGCCCGAGCGGGTGGGGGAGCGATACCTATGAACGTCGCCGCAGCCGCCCTTCGTGACGCGGACTGATCAGTTGCCGGTCAGTTCACACGAAAGGCTCATGTCGGCGACCGCGCGCATGAACTGATCGGGCTGGCCCGACTCCGCCGCCGACAGCATCTGTGACGCAGCGAACTCCATCGCCGGCGTTCCCCATCGCTGCCCCGTCGCGAACGCGTCCAGCCTCGCGACGAGGTCCTCGTGCGAGAGCGTGCCGGCCGCCGCTGCGTCGATCGTCTGCTGGAAGCTCATGCACGCGCCCTGTGCGTTCAGCCGGCCCTGCCCACCGGCCGCGGGCTCACAGGCCGTCGCACCGATCGAATCGCCACCGTCGACACCAGCACTGCGAGCCGTGCGCGGCGTGGTGCCGATCCAGAGGTCGGGTGCGGGCTCATCAAACGACATCGGCAGCGGAGTCGTCAGCCGTGAGTGCCGTGGCGTCGGGCAACCTGCATTGCCCCTTCCCTGCACGCAGCAGGTGGACGACAATGGAGCGATGAGCAGCTACGAGCACGTCCTGGTCGAGGCATCCGGTTCGATCACCACCGTCACCCTCGATCGGCCCGACAAGCGCAACGCCCTCGCGCTCGACGTGATGACGGAGCTGACGGCGGTGCTGCAGGAGGTCGGCGAGACCGAGGCGCTCGGCGTGATCCTCGCCGCGGCCGGCCCGGTCTTCTCCGCCGGTCACAACTTCGCCGACATGGCCGGTGCGTCGCTCGCCGAGACGCGGCGCCTCTTCGAGGTCTGCACGGTGATGATGGACACGGTGCAGTCGATCCCGCAGCCGGTCGTCGCCAAGGTGCACGCGCTCGCCACCGCCGCCGGCTGCCAGCTCGTCGCGACGTGCGACCTTGCGGTCGCGGCGGAGTCGGCCGCGTTCGCGATCCCCGGCGGCAAAGGCGGCCTCTTCTGCCACACGCCGCTCGTCGCCGTCGCCCGCAACGTCGGCCGCAAGCGTGCGCTCGAGATGGCGCTCACCGGTGATCCGGTCGACGCCGCCACCGCCGCGGAGTGGGGCCTCGTCAACAAGGTCGTCCCGGACGATCAGCTCGACGCAGCGGTGCTCGACCTCATCACCCGCGCCACGCGTGGCAGCGTCCTGTCGAAGGCGATGGGCAAGCGCAGTTTCTACGCACAGGTCGGCCTCGATCAGCCGCAGGCGTATGCGTACGCGACCGAGGTGATGGCCGCCGCGGCGGTGACGGCGGACGCACAGGAAGGCATCGCCGCCTTCCTCGAGAAGCGCAAGCCGAAGTTCACCGAGCGCCCGTAGGCACCGGGCGACCGTCGGCCGCGTGCCCGGCGGTCACGAGGCGAGCGCGAGCTGGCGCAGGCGGTGGGCGACCGTGGCTCGGTGATTGCGGATCGTCCGCGGCGTCACCTTCATCTCCGCGGCGAGCTCCTCCGGCCTCGCGCCGGCACCGAGCCGCTCGACGAGGTCGACGTCGGCCTGAGCGAACCCGGCCGACCGTGCCTCGTCGAGCAGCTCGCGCAGCTCTTCGGCCGGCGACCGCGCCGGATCGGCAGCGGCGACCGTGTCGAATGACGGGGCGTGGGTCGGGATGAACTCGCACTTGCGCCGGCGGTCCTTGCGAAAGGCCTGGTATTCGATCTCGCGCAGCAGGTTGAGCGCGACGAACGTCGGCCGGTGCTCGATCGGGTAGAGCCGGATCACGGTCCACGCGGTCGCAACGGCCTCGTCCGCGGTGTCGAAGAGGTCGGCGCCGGCCGGACGGTTCCTCCGGGCGATCGTGCTGATGCCGGGCAGGAGGCGCTGGAGCACGACCCGTGCCGCGAGAGCGTCCGTCTGCGCCAGCCGGACGAGCTCGCGCAGCACCGCGTCGCCGCCGGTGCCAGAGGTCGCCGTGCCATACCCGGACCGGAGGAGGAGCTCCTCGAGCGACGTCATGTCCGAGTGGCAGAGCGCCCATCGTCGTGCGGTGGCGAGCGCCGACGGGGAGACGGCGAGGCGGTTCCACTCCCGCTGCAGGCGGGTGAGCAGGTGGCGGGGATGGGGGTTCGCGGGGGTGTCCATGGCGGGCACGGTGCGCCGTCGCCCTCTCCGCGGCCCTCACAGACCCGCTCACAGGGGACCTCACCGGCAAAGAATTCGCTTGTGAGCGCTGCGACGCAGACCGGGGCCCGCCGGCTCGAGCTCGGATCTTTTCCGAATCGGCGATCCCGATGTCCCTCATTGGGGCGTGCTGATCGACGAAGCGTCCCCGCCGCAGCAAGCGTCCCGGCAGGACGCGCCCGCCGCGCCCTCGAGGTGGCTCGCGACGTGGGTGACCGGACCGGCTGCCGGGCGTTCGATCCGACTCGGCGCAGGCCGCCACGTCGTCGGGCGCAGCGCGCTCGCCGACGTCCGCTGCGACGACCGCAACCTCGAGCCGTTTCACGTCGCGGTCGAGGTCGCTGCCGACGGATCGCTGGAGCTCGTCCAGCTCGCGGCGCGCCTGCCGGTCACGGTCGACGGGCGTCTGGCGGGCACTGGCGCTCTTGCGCTGCCGGCCGACGCGGCGCACACGATCAACGTCGGCGCGAGCCAGCTCGTCCTCCGCCATGCGCCGCAGCAGCGTCCGCGCACCGCACTGCAGCTCGGTGCCGCCGTCGCCGGCCGCCCATCTGTCGTCCGCGCCGGGCGCGTCGTCCCCACCTGGGCGCCCACGCCGGTGGCGGTGCCGGAGGAGGAGCAGCCGCGCACGGCGTTCGCCGGGAGCGTCCTCCCGGCGCTGCTCGGCCTCGCCGGCGCAGGCGTGATCGCTGCCGTGCTGAACCAGCCGATGTTCCTGCTGTTCGGCGCACTCGGCGCCGTCGTCGCGCTGGCGACGTGGGCCGCGCAGCGGGTCGGCCTGATCCGGTCGCGCCGCCGCTCGAGCCGTGCGCTGCGCAAGGCGATCGCCGACTTCGAGTCAGGCCTCGACGAGCAGCGCCGCGCCCGCATCCGCCACCACCGCGCGTCGGTCGGGACCCTCACCCGGGCAGTCGCGACTGCGGCCGACCCGGACTCGACGCTGTGGGCGCGGCGCTCGGATCACCCGGACGCGTTCACCGTCTCCCTCGGCGTCGGCGAGGTGACGTGGCAGCCGTCGCTCGCGGGCGACGAGCGCTCGTTGCCGCCGAACTGCTGGAGCACGATCGAGCGGGCCCGAACCCTGGCCGATGATCCGGTTCCGCTGACGGTCGGCCCCGGCGTGCGCGTCGCGCTCTGCGGACCGCACGCAGCGGCGGTCGCGGCGTCGCTCCTCGCGCAGCTCGCGGTGCAGGTCGGGCCGGCGGACTGGCGGCTGATGATCGTCACCGCTGACTCGGACCTGTGGGAGCCGTGGACCCGCCTTCCGCACGCGCGTGACGAATCGGGTGCGTCGGCCGTCCTGGACGAGCAGGCGGTGGCGGACAGCCTTCGTGACGCCCGTCAGGACGGCGCCGACGACCGGCACCTCGTCGTCGTCGTGGACGACGTCCGGATGCTCGCCGCGCGAACCAGCCCCGTTCGCAGACTGATCGCTGCGGCGCCCGCAGCGGCGCTGCTCGTGGTCGTCGACGCCGAGTCGACCGTGCCGGCACTGTGCACGTCGCTGCTCTCCACCTGTGCCGACGGGCGCGCGAGCTGGACCGCCGACACCACGACGGGCGACCTCCCGCAACCGCTGCGCCTCGCCGGGCTGGCACCCGCAGATGCCGCCGCCCTGACGTCCGCGCTGGCAGCGTTCTCCGACCCCGAGGATCCCGCGTCCGCCGCCGATGCGCTGGTCGGGGATGTCCCGCTGACAACGCTGCTCGACCACGTCGATCCGGCCTCGATCGCCGCCGCGTGGCTTGCGGCGGGCGCGGATGTCGCGCCGGAGACTCCGGTCGGTGTCGCGACCGACGGCGTCGTGACGATCGACCTCGTCCGCGACGGACCGCACGCGCTCGTCGCCGGCACGACCGGCGCCGGCAAGAGCGAGCTGCTCCGCAGTCTGGTCGTCGGCCTCGCCGCTCGCCTCGGCCCGGACCAAATCAACTTCGTGCTCGTCGACTACAAGGGCGGCGCCGCGTTCGACGTGTGCGCGCCGCTGCCGCACGTCGTGGGGCTCGTGACCGACCTCGACCATCGGCTCACCGAACGCGCGTTGCGCAGCCTTCGCGCCGAGCTCACTCGCCGCGAGCACCTGATGCGCGAGCACGGGGCAACCGACCTCCCGGAGCTGCGGGCCAAGGCCGGCGAGCCGGTGATGCCGAGGTTGGTGGTCGTCGTCGACGAGTTCGCCGCGATGGCCGTCGATCACGGCGACTTCCTGCACGCGCTGATCGGCGTCGCACAGCGCGGCCGCAGTCTCGGCGTCCACCTGATCCTCGCCACGCAGCGCCCCGCCGGCGTCATCAGCGACGACATCCGCGCGAACACCAACCTGCGCATCGCACTGCGCCTCAACGACGCGAGCGACGCGCTCGACGTGATCGGCGACGGTGCGGCGACCAACCTGCCGCGCCACCGACCGGGGCGGGCGCTCATGCGGCTCGGGCCCGACGAGCTGATCGAGTTCCAGTCGGCGCACCAGACCGCGTCGCTCGTGCCCGCGATCGTCGAGGCCGCCCGCGCCGCGCCACTTGCGCCGTCGCACCGGCCGTGGTGCGAGCCGCTCCCGTCCGAGCTGCCGGCCGCAGCGGTCCCGGCGGGTGCGATCGGGCTGCTCGATCTCCCGGACCTGCAGCAGCAGGTGCCGTGGACGTGGACGCCGGCCGACGGTCACGTCATCGTCGCCGGGGCACACGGCAGCGGCGTGACGTCGACGCTCGTGCAGGCCGTCCTTGCGAACGCCGGCGCGACGACTGCATTCGCCGTTCTCGACGCGCGAGGCGATGACCAGTGGGACGAGCTCGCCGATCATCCTCGCTGCGCCGGCGTCGTCCGCCTGCACGAGCGCGAGCGGTTGATCCGCATGATCGCGTCGCACGGCTCCGTCGTCACCGACGGCACGGCACGGATGCTCGTCGTCGACGGCATCGCTGCGCTGCGGCTCGAGCTCGAGCCGATCGAGCTCTCCGAGACGCGCGCCACGTTCGAGCGCCTCCTCAGTGACGCATCGCTCGGCGTCACGCTGGTGGTCGGCACCGACGCACCCGCCGCCGTGCCGCCTGCGCTCGTGACCCGATGCGCGAACAAGTGGGTGCATCACCTCCCCGAGGCACGCGACGCCGTCGCGTTCGGCATCCCCGCTGCGCTCGTCCCGTCGGCTCCCGTGCCCGGCCGCGTCGCGGTCACGCGTGGCCGCAACATCCTCGAGGCGCAGGTCGCCTGCCCCGACCGCGCCCGCCTCCGCGCTCGACCCGACCTCCCGCGGGTCGAGCGCGTGGGGACTCTGCCGTCGTTCGTCGATGCGTCGGCGCTCGGACGGCCGGCGCACCACGACGGCGTGCTGACGCTGCCGGTCGGGCTGCGCTTCGACACCTGTGGCCCCGCCGGCCTCGACGTCGCCGACGGTGAGCACGTGCTCGTGATCGGCCCCGGACGCAGCGGGCGCAGCACCGTGCTCGTCCGGCTGATGCGAGCGTGGATGGAGGCGCATCCCGACGGGTGGGTCGGCGTGATCGCGCCGCGGCGGTCGCCGCTCTCGCCGCTCGCTCGCGACGCAGCGCACCAGGTCGTCGAACGGCTGCCGGCCGCGGGCGCAGCGCTGCTCGTCGTCGACGACGCGGAGCTCATGGACGACCCTTCGGGCGCGCTCGCGCGGCTGGTCGGGTCCCGACGTCCCGGCCTGCTCGTCGTCGCGGCCGGCCGTCCGGAGTCCTTGCGCGCCGCGTACGGGCACTGGAGCGCCGGTGTCCGCCGCAGCCGGCTCGGGATGGTGATGGCCGGCGCGACGGACATGGACGCGGACGTGCTCGGCGCGGTGCTGCCGCGGTGGGCACCGATCCCCCCGCGTCCGGGCCTCGGCCACCTGGTCGCCGACGGGACCGAGACTCTGGTGCAGTGCGCGCTCGACGTGTCACCGGCGGGCGCCGCCGCGGCAGCGGACGCCTCGACGCGCATCGGAGGGCGCCGTCGCTCGACCCCGCGATCGCTGGTGGCCGTATCGTGAGACGACATGACACGGATGCTCACCGTCGCTGCGGCGCAGCTCGGGCCGATCCAGCGCGACCACACGCGTGCCGATGTCGTCGAGCGCCTCATCACGCTGCTCGGCGACGCGCACCGTCATGGCGCAGAGCTCGTTGTGTTCCCCGAGCTCGCGCTGACGACGTTCTTCCCGCGCTGGTTCGTGACCGACATCACCGAGGCAGATCACTGGTACGAGTCGTCGATGCCGAACGAGGTGACGCAGCCGCTGTTCGACGAGTCGAAGCGGCTCGGTGTCGGCTTCTGCCTCGGATATGCGCTCCGTGAACAGGAGCCGGACGGCACGGTCCGCCGGTGGAACGTGCAGACGCTGGTGGAGCGCGACGGCGGCATCGTCGCGACGTATCGCAAGACCCACATCCCGGGCCACGAGCACCACGAGCCCGACCGTCCGTTCCAGCACGCCGAGCGCTACTACTTCGAGCCCTCGCCGGAGGGGTTCGGTGTGTGGCCGGCGTTCGGCGGGCGGATTGGGATGATGATCTGCAACGACCGGCGCTGGCCGGAGAGCTACCGGGTGATGGGGCTGCAGGGCGTCGAGATGATCCTCTGCGGCTACAACACGCCGATCCACTACGTGCCGGATCCGAGCCAGGACATCCTCCAGGGCTTCCACAACGCGCTCGTGATGCAGTCGGGTGCGTACCAAAACGGCACCTGGGTCGTCGGGGTCGCGAAGGGCGGTCTCGAAGAGGGCGTGGAGCTGCTCGGTCAGTCGATGATCGTCGGCCCCAGCGGGCAGATCGTTGCGCAGGCGCTGACGGCCGACGACGAGCTCGTGATCGCGCGATGTGACCTCGACTGGTGCGCGCGCTACAAGGAGACGCTGTTCGACTTCGAGCGCTACCGCCGTCCCGAGGTCTACGGACGGATCACGTCACAGCGGGGCGTGGTGCGAGAGCCGATGTGACGCGGCGAGTGCCAGACTTCCGCGCATGAGCGACGTCACCTCCGGATCCTCCATGCCGCCGCCCTCGTCGGGCGCGACACCGCCTCCGCCGCCGCCCGCGCCACCGTCGTTCGCACGACCGCCCGC
>Ga0136611_10000713_pt1 | contig 22388 bp, 26 predicted proteins | sample AntDrymUQ2232306_2_FD_106645 | JGI IMG/M metagenome (GOLD analysis project Ga0136611, IMG submission 106645) | Polar desert sand microbial communities from Dry Valleys, Antarctica - metaG UQ223 (23.06) | ecosystem: Environmental > Terrestrial > Soil > Desert | place: Antarctica: Dry Valley...
ACTGGTTGTCCTTCGGAGTAGGGACGAGTTTCACCGAGGACTCGGCCAGCGAACGTGCTGGGAAACTCGTCCCGATGTCAGCGAGAACCGACGAGCCTGGCCCACGGATGCGGTTCCGAGCCACGACCGGGACGGGTTTCCTCGCGCAGCACGTGACGGGTTGGTTGGTGGAACCCGTCCCTACCCCTGAACCCGACGCGCGGCACATTCACTATGGTGCGCTACTGAGGAAGACAAACTTGGCTATCCCGAGCGATATAGGCTGTTTCGCACTCGACTCTCCTCACTCAGCCACGGAGGAACACATGACCATCGTCGTCAAGCTCGGCGGGAGCGCCGGGATCGATCCGCAACATACGCTGGATGACCTTGCGGCGCTCTGGCCGGAACAGCGCTTGGTCTTCGTACACGGCGCGAATGCGGCGCTGGATGCGTTCCAACGCGCGATGGGGCGTGAGCCTCGATTGGTGACATCGGCCAAGGGCGAAGTCAGCCGCTTCACCGACCGGGCGACGATGGACGATCTGCTGGCGGTTTACGCTGGTATCACCAACAAGCGACTGGTCGAGGGCTTGCAGGCGCGCGGCGTGAATGCCGTTGGCCTGACCGGGCTGGACGGTGGGATTGCGCGCGGGACACGTAAGGACGCGCTGCGTATCGTTGAGGACGGTAAGCCAAAAATAATGCGGGGTGACTTCGCGGGGAGTCTCACGGAGATCGACACCACCCTGCTCGATCTGCTGCTGGCGAACGGTTTTCTGCCGGTCCTGACTCCCCCGGCGCTCTCGGTTGCTGGGGAGGCAATCAACGTTGATGGCGATAAGCTGGCATTGCGGATTGCGCTGGCGCTGGGGGCAGACGCGCTCGTGCTGCTATCGAACACCGCTGGTCTGCTGGCAGATGTCGATGACGCGGCCTCAATCATCCGTCGCATCGATGTGTTGGACGACGCGGACGTGGAGCGTGCCACGACCGCTGCGGGGGGGCGGATGAAGAAGAAGGTGCAGGCTGGGATCGAGGCTGTGCGCGCCGGCATTCCGACGGTCGTCTTCGCTGATGCGCGCGTCGAACGGCCAATCAGCCGGGCGCTCTCAGGCACTGGAACTGCGGTCACGAGTGTACGTAAACTGACAGAGGTTGGAACATGATCGACATAACACAATCTACCGCCGATATTATCGTCAGCGACCGAAACCTGCAGCCGCCGCTGTATGCCAAGCGCGATATCGCGCTCGTGCGCGGCGCAGGCGCGGTGCTGTGGGACAGCGACGGACGCGAGTACATCGACGCGATGAGCAACTACGGGGTCAACATCCTCGGTCACGCCCATCCAGGTGTGACAGCCGCCATCACGGAGCAGGCCGGGACACTCATCTCGACCCATCAGTCGTTCGCGAACGATGTCCGGGCACGCTTCCTGGAAGCACTGATCGCTCTGGCACCAACCGGTCTGACACGGGCGTTCCTGTCGAATTCCGGGACCGAATCAATCGAGGCGGGCCTGAAGTTCGCGCGCGTCGCGACCGAGCGAACGAAGATCGTCGCGACGCGCGGTGGCTACCACGGACGGACTATTGGCGCGCTGGCCGCTACCTCTGGCAAGGGCTACCGCGAGCCGTTCGCGGGCCTGCTCGGCGAGGCGACGCATGTGCCATACAACGATCTCGCGGCGCTGGAGGCGGCGGTCGATGGCACGACCGCCGTCGTCGTGCTGGAGCCGATCCAGGGTGAGGGCGGCATCATCGTGCCGGATGCGGGCTACCTGGCTGGCGCGCTGAAGATCGCCCATGCCGCCGGTGCCCTGCTGCTCGTCGACGAGGTGCAGACGGCACTGCGCACTGGCGCGGTCTTCGCCTGGGAGCATGAGGCGACCGACGCAGCTCCCGACATCCTCTGTACCGCCAAGGGACTGGCGAACGGCGTGCCGATCGGTGTGACGCTCGTTGGGGAGGAGATCGCCAGCGGACTGACTGGTGGCATCCACGGCTCAACCTTCGGTGGCAACCCGCTCGCCTGCGCCGCCGCACTCGCGACACTCCAGGCGATCCACGACGAGGGATTGCTGGCCGCGAGCGTCGAGCGCGGCGAACGGCTGCGGGCTGGTATCGAGGCATTGGGCCACCCGGTGATCCGTGCCGTGCGGGGACGCGGCCTGATGGTCGGCGTTGAGTTCCGCACACGCGTCACGCCGATCCTGCGCGGGTTGCAGGAACGCGGCGTGCTGGCACTGCCAGCCGGAAGTCTCATCATCCGGCTCCTGCCGCCGCTGGTGATCGACGACGCGCAGATCGACGCAGTCGTGACTGCGTTGGGCGAAACGCTCGTTGCCATCCCCTCGTAAGGTCGCGGCAAGCGGCGACCCTGCGAGGGTTATGATGGTGAGCCTTCGCTATCGTCCTCGATCTCGACTTCGGCTCTGGGCAGATTGCGGCGTCCACTGGCGATGGCGTTGACCTCGGCTCCGATGACGATGATCTGGCCGAGCAGGTAGAGCCAGAAGAGCAGGACGATTGACAGCGCCAGAGCACTGCCGTAGATGCTGAAGCCGCCGAACAGCGCGACGTACAGCGGGAAGAGCTGTGAGAGCAGCACGAACAGCCCTGCCGCGATCAGCGAGCCAGGCCAGGAGACCAGGCGCAGCGTCCGGTTCCGGTAGCCGGGAATCGTCGCGTAGACGATCCAGGCCATGGCGTAGGCGGCGAAGAACGAGCCGAACAGCGTCAGGAAGCCTGAGAACCAGCGCGGTTCGCCGGTATCGAACAGCCGGTCGGGGATCGCGAGCATGACCGTGGCGAATGAGGACGTGACGGCGGCGGCGATCAGCAGCAGCGAGAAGACCGGCACCATCACGGTCGACACCAGGCGCCGCTCGACGAACGAGCGCGGCGTGCTGCGATAGATGCGCGCGAACGCGGAATCGAGCGCGTTGATCAGTCTTGCCCCGCCAAGCAGGAGCGCAAGCACCGTCAGTAATCCCAGCTGGCCCAGGTTGTCGCGCCCACCTTCTACGACATCGAGGACCGGCGTGATGGCGGCAGCTGGCAGCAACGTCGATATGAGGTCTTCGACCTCGCGTTGTGCGGCACTGCTCTGGACGAACAGGCTGACGAAGGTGAACACGATGAGCAGAAATGGGATCATCGAAAAGAGCGCGTTGAAGGCGATGATCGTCGCGAGCGCATCCCCATCGTCGCGCAGGTAGTTCGACACCAGCCGACGCGTCATCATGCGACGGCGCAGTCGCGCCGTCCGGCTTGTTCCCGTCGGCAAGGTGGGCAGGCGACTCGTGATCTGCCGCGGCCTCACTCCCGATGATTGTGATGGTTCATTCTCTTTACGCACGGTTGGAACACCGACTTTCTGGTCAGGTGATTGCAGGGAATCTTTGGACGTGTCACCAAAAGGATTGTAAGCGGAAGACTTTTCATTCTGGCAGCGTGTCGGGTACACTACGGATACCTGATCCAGGAAACATGACGGAGATACCGTGTGTCGCTGCGTCTGATACTCGCTCTCGGCCGATTGGTACGCTTTCTGTCGTTTGACAATTGTGTAACGGTAATACAATCTAATACTATGCCAGTTACGAGTAAGCGTGGTTATTCTGGATAAGATGTGGGGAGCTTCACGCAAGGGGGCGCGGTCATGGCATCGAAGACTCGAAACTCAATGGGTCCACGAATCCGAGAGCTCCGTATTGAACGCGGTATGACGCTGGATGAGCTCGCCAGTGCGGCGAGCATCTCGGCGAGTCATCTGTCACGGCTCGAGCGGGGACAGACCGCGCCATCGTTCAGAGTGGCGGCAGACATCGCGAAGCATATCGGTGTCAAGCCAAGTGAACTGGCGACGATCCAGCGTGAACAATCGGATGTCGATCAGCAGCTCGTCGAGGCCTTGATGGCACGTGGCCTCGACGCCACCATGTCGCGGCACATCTGCGACCGCATCTCGACCACTGCCCGATCGGCGCTATTGATCGCGGTGCGGCCGAATCCTGCCTGAGTGCCAGTCGCGGGTCACAGCATCCATAACAGGTGGTGAGCCATGGGTCATGCATCCGACGCATGGCTCATGTGTTTCTCGATAGTGCGCCACAGCGAATCTGCCGCTCGTCAGTTGCTGCAGGACGGTCAGGTCTCGCCGAGGCTGCGGCCAGCGGTCGTGACCTCCTGAGCGATGTGCAGCACGTAGTGCGAGCAGGAACTCACTCCATATCCAGCGGTAGTCAGGCAGTCCGAGTCGCGCAGCTGCTTGGCGTCGGACTCGGCGAACCCAAGTCGAGGCAGCGCATTAGCCGGGGCAGCGTTGCGGTTCTACGGTTTACACAGCAGGACGACTGCATCGATATGAATCTGCCGAATGCGAACAATGTAACGTGAGTCGGGCGACGATCGAACGACGCTCGGGAATGCCAATGGACACCTGATCGATTTGTTCGATGTGGAGCGACGAGGTTGCAATCGTTGATGACAGTGAAGCACTGACGCGTACCGTGAAACTGGTCACCGATGTCGAGTTCCATATGGCGCGGAATTTTGGGAGCGGCAAGGGGCCTTCTCGGATGGCCGACGACTTCGATGAGCCATCGACTGAATTTGCTGACGTTCGACAGCGTCCATGAGGATTACCGCAGGCCGTCACTCGATCGTTCGGAGTCGATATCGTTCGGGGACTTCCCCACTCATTTCATCGTAGGACACCAGTCGGTAGTGGTGTTCTCTCCATTTCCTGACCCCGACGTCTGTCAACTCAAACTCAAACAGGGCGATGAGGCTGTCGTCTATGAACTGTGCGCCAATCGGTCGGCACAACAACCCGGGAAACTTCTCGTTGGCAAGAGCGATATCCCGCTCAACCTGACCGGTGTTGAGCGCTTCTGTCTCACCTTTAGCATGAACCGGAATCACATACTGGCTGCCTCGTCGGTCGACGCCGACGTAGACCTCGTCCGTTTCAACGTATCCAAGGCCTGCGACGGTCGCCCGCAAACAGTTCTGAAGCGAGTAACACGTGATACCAGTGAACGTGTCGATCAGCCGGTTGTATCGCAGCCGAGCCAGCAGCTCTTGCTCTTCGCTTAGTGCGTACCGAACGATCATGCCTGGGGTGGCGTCAGGTATCTTGTATTCAGCGATCAACTCACCAGGGTACACGAGTGAATGTGTATCTAACGAACCGCGTATGGTCTGTTCCATGGTAGTCGGCTTTCAGTTTTCAGGCTAACGATCACCCGTCAGGAGCGCACATGTCGCGGGTGCATAAGGCAGCTCGGAAGCGCAGCGAGTCTCGGACATGCGTCGCGAGGACGGTTTACGGACTGTCTGCGTTATGTTGACTTTTTGGGCGGATGGTATGCAGTCCACATCTCTCTACTCAATAATCCGCCACACACTCCGATGTACGTGCTCTCACGCCTAGCACATGCGATGCCATAATCATGTATCAATCTAGCACCTTGCATGTTTGAACACGAATTGAGCGAGCCTGTGTTACTCTCAACGACGAGGGAAGGTTCAAGATCAGTGACCTTTATCCTGTGCAAGGTACCGAAAACACTTTCAGGGAGCCACCCATGCAGACTTACTGGTTCGACGTGTTCACCGCACAAACATGGGAAGAAGCTCGAACCATAGGGTTTTCCGTCACTGGATTCAGTGCGTCCAAACGCAGCGTTGTAAACCGTGTACAACCAGGAGACATCCTGATCTGCTACCTGAAAGTCAAGAAGCGGCTAGTCGGCGTTTTGAGGGCAACGGGCCCCGCGTACTCAGCCGAAGAGCCGCGCATCTGGGCCAGCCAAGTCTTTCCAGTGCGCCTGCCAGTCGAGCCGGTGACGATCCTGTCTGACAACCAATCCGTTGACTTCATGGAGATTCTCCCAAACTTGGGCTTCTGGCATCCGGAGAACTTGCGTAAATCTTTCGCCCGGTTACAGGGTTCACCCACGCAACTGACTCAGGAGGACGGATCGCTGCTGGAAGCCGCGATCCAAGCAGCAGAAGTGGGTGCGAAGTCAGAACTGACTGTGCCGCGAGTGATCGAGGAATCCGTGGTGTCGTTTATTCCCGCTCAGACATCGGCCAATGTAACATCCATAGTTGCTTTGGACAGTCCGCTTGAAGCCATATCGAGAGAACTCCGTGTCGCACAGCGCCAAGCGGGGGAACCGGCCCGATTCGAGCGAGTCGTCGCGGACGCCTTCTTGATGCTCGGTTTCGATGTCCAGCATATAGGCAGGTCTGGAACCACCGATGTGGTAGTCGATTCGCGACTAGGACATGACTCGTTCCGTGTCATCGTTGATTCAAAGTCCTCGGGAACGGGACGTATCTCTGAATCGCAGATCAACTGGGCTGCGCTTTCCGATCACCGGCAGAAGGCTAACTCCGATCATGTGGTGATCGTTGGGGAGCAGTTCGCCGGTGGAAATCTGCTGAGGTTTTCGTCTGAATATGGTGTCGGCCTCGTAGAGACAAACGTACTTGTCGAACTCCTCGAGTTACATCATCGCACTCCGTTTGCAGCATCGGACCTTCGAGCGCTGTTTGCGTCTCCTGGTCTCGCGCCCGAAGTCGTCGCGGATCTGCGCCAGAAGAGCCAAACTTACCAGAGACATTGGCAACTAATCGCTGAAGTTATAAGACTGGTCGATGGATTTAGCCGACAGATTCCGCCGATTGCGCCAACACTCGGACATTTGCAAGGTGCCTTGTTTGCGGCGCTACTCGCTGATTCTGATGGTTCGGCCCCAATGCAATCCTCACCATCGGATCTAGATATTCGGGACGCGCTTGCGTTCCTTTCTTCGCGCGCGGTTGGAGTTCTGCGGTCTATCGATCCTGCGGAGGTGACGGGGTACCGGCTTACGCTTTCGCCAAGAGCCGCGCTTCAGCGTCTCCGCGCGTTGGAAGCGGCGATCTCTGAGTTCAACTTACCGGTACCCGGAACATCATCACCAGTTCAAGGTGTTTCGAGAATCTCGTAGTGCACTCGCTTGAGCGAATACGCTATGTGCCTAACTACAGTTCCATGGCAACGCCCGACACTCCGCGCACAACCCACTGGCCCAGGCCGACCCATCCGTGATCGGCGCGTCGCAGGACGAGCAGGTTGGCGGCTCCGCGTCTTCAGCTACCAGTTCTGCCTGTGGACCACATGTCGCGCAGTAGCCAGTTGCTTTGGTGTCGGCATCACGGAGCTTCGCCCTGCAGGCGCGGCAGAACCTCCAGGGGACGGCTTTAGTAGCGCAGGGAGAGCAGCGGATGGCGTTGCCGCAGGGTGCGCCGCAGTCGGTGCAGGCGTTTGGAGGGGGCTGGGGGGCGGGTGGAACGATCAGGCGTTCATCAACTGGTGTTACGGGTTGATCGTCTATTCGTTGATCGTCTAATCGCGACTGGACAGCGACCGGCGGACCGGCGAAGAGAGAATGTTGCAGTCCGATGGACTCGGTTTCGACGGTCTCTTGAATGGTCTTACCTTTAAGCGCCTGGTCGTCTTCGTGAACTGGAGCTGCCGGTGCGGTGGCGTCGATTAGACGATCATCGTGAGAGTCTAGTGTTTGATCGTCTATTGTGCCGGAATCGGGTGGATGCGCGATCGCACCGAACACTCGTAACCCAAGCGCGTGCCAGTCGCATCCGGGCAGGCCGATGTACCAGGGGGCGGCGCGCCCGACTCCGACACGGCGCGCTTCGGTTTCGATGGTCTTGCACGCGCGTCGCACAGTCATCTCCGGGATACCCTTCCCTTGTGCTGCTTCATAGACCTCCTTCGACAGACGTGGCCCATCGGACAGTGCCGCGATCAGGAACTCCTCGGCCGCTTCGGTACGGCTGCTGGGGGCGGTGTTGCCGCCACCGAACAGGGCGTCGAGGTCGTAGGCGGATTCGCCGTGCCACTCGATTGGTGCGTCGGCGGGGCGCGACCATTCAAGCGGGTGCGGCTTCATGGCCAGGTTGCTTTTGACGATTGCCAGTGCCTTGCGTTCGGGGTTCTCCGACTTCGGGACCGGGACGACCATCATGACGATGCGGGCGATGGCGCCGAAGGCGGTCGATCCCATCAGCATCTGGAGCGGCGTGTGCTTCGTCCCGCTGGGCTTGCCGACGTGCATGACGCCGAGAACGGCGACGTTGCGGCGTTCGGCCAGCTTGCCGAGCGGGGTGAGCAGATCGCGGATTTCGCCATCGTCGTTGCGGTTGCGGCTGGGCAGGAAGGCGGAGAGTGGGTCGATGACGACGAGGGAGAATGTCGCGCTCGACAATGCGGCGCTCCAGCGCGGCCAGGTGCTCGCCCAGGGAGAACATCGTTTCAGAGCCATCAGGATTGCGGATGGCCTCGATCGCACCGATGCGGGAGACGTCCGCGCCGTGCTGGTCGAGGCGGGGACGGAGGGTGTCGCCGAGCGCGTCTTCGGCGAGTAGAAAGAGTGTGCTGGCTGGGGCAGTGACCGCCGAGCCGTCCGGCCAGGTGTCGCCGCGCGAGAGGATGGCGGCGAACGCAGCGGTCAGGGTCGACTTGCCGTCGCCAGGATGTCCGCCGAGCAGGGTGAGCTTGCCGCGCGGCAGCCAGTCGGGCCAAAGCCAGTTGACCTCCTCCGGCATGACATCGGCGAGCTCGGTCACGACCGCGACCGGCACCTTGTCGGAGAAGCGCTTCGGACGCGCCTCCTGAGTGAGTCGCACCAGCTCGTCAAACGAGCCGCCAGCATCGAGCCAGTCGGAGACATCGCCGGATGGCGGCAGACCAGGCAGGTTGATGACGCGCACCTCACGGGTCGAGCCCTGCAAGGCGAGTGCGACACGGGCGGCGTGCTTCTGGCCCGGCTCGTCGTTGTCGGGCAGGATGACGACGGAGCGACCGTGCAACGTCAGCGTGTAGTCGTTCTCCCAACTGCCAGCCCCGAACGGGTTGGTTGTGGCGAGCAGGCCGATGGACGCCAGGCGGTCGGCATCCTTCTCGCCCTCGACCAGGTAGACCGGGACGGAGGGGTCGGCGTTGCCGAGGTCGGGCAGGCGATAGAGCACCCGCCGTTGACCACCGATGCCGGGCATGAATCCACTGTTGGTGCTCGCCGCAGGATCGCTCGGTCCGGCGGGACGGCGTGCGGTGAACGTCTTGCTGCCGTCAGGTTGCGTGTGACGGACGATCTCGTAGAGGAGCGTGCCGTCTTCGCCGCGGTACGGGTAGACGGTTGGGCCGGGGGACACGGGCTGAGGGATGCAGGTTGGGGTGACAGGTGCAGCATGATGGGTAACGCGGTCGATGTCTCGCCCAGTCCCCATCCCCACCACGCGCGCGACATCGAGCAAGGCTGTCTTGAAGTCGCAGTTCTGGGTGAGCATGACCGCGTCGAACAGGGAACCGCCTTTGCCGATGCCCTTGTCGTTCCAGACGCCGTCGCGCTTGCGGACGGAGAGGGACGGATGGTTGTCCTGGCGATACGGAGCGCGCACGAGCCAGTTCTCGCCGGCATTGGTGAACTGGGTGACGCCGAGGTGTTCGAAGACGATGCGGACGGCCCGCTTGTCGAGCATGGCGACGACATCGGACTTGCGGATGGTTGCTGGCAACGGCTGCTGTGGCTGGGCCGACATGGCAGGTTCCTTTCAGGCGTTTGAAACCGATGGAGATGCCCGCGAAACGAGCGTCGCGGGCATCGAGCAGGTTGTCGGATTGCGGTCTCGCAGGCGAGCACGCGAGCTGGCTAGCGCATCCCCAGGAGATCGATGCATTCAGGTAGTTCCACACGGGCGAGCACCAGCAGTGCGAGCAGTGCGACGACGGGCGGGATGTTGAGGAGGTCGGCCAGCGCCTCGTGGATCGGCTGCTCGGCACCGGTATCAGCATCGATTCGTGCGCCGCCACGAAGTCGGATGTCGAAGCCACGCTCGCCTTCGGCGGTGCCAGGTCCGACGACGCGGGCCGTTTCGCGACCGGGGAGGCAGCCGGCAATGAGGTGGTTCGCCAGCAGGTACGCGCCGAATACGATCGGTTCATCAATACGCCGCTGGAGTGCGGCAATGGCGGCCTGGGTCGGTTCACCCGTCGGGTGCGTCAGTCGTCCCTTGAGTGGCGGTGCTTGCGGCGACCGGTACGGTTTCATTGACGTGTGTCCTTTCATCGATGTCCAAGATGTCCAAGATGCTGCAGCGTGGGAACCATCGGGTGGTATCTCAGTCGGTTCAGTCGTTCGGACGCGGGCCGTCGCGCGTTCAATGACAACCCGCATCACCGTCATCACCTCCCCTGAAGATCGATGTTCAACCTTCACGGTGAACTCAGCACGCATCGCACGCCTCAGATCGGCGATTCGAGCCGTTCGAGGTCGCTGGGCAGGACGCCAGCGGCCAGCGCGAGGGCCAGCAGCGCCGCGCCGACGGGGATGCGAAGATCGAGCGCCATCTGCTCGTGTAAGCGGCGCTGCTTGCCAGTCGCCATATCGGTGAAGCGTCCGGTGATACGGTCGACGCGGAAGCCGGGGTGACCGTCTGCGATGAGCGGCTGGCGGGTGATGCCTTCACGAGCGCCCTCGAACGCTACATAGAACGGGCGATTCATCATCTGGCAGATCGCGAAGATGACCGATTCATTCAAGCGCGATTCAACGAGATCGATGGCGGCTGGTCGTGGCAGCGTGCGGTCCCGGATGCCAGTCATGCTCGCCAGCTGGCGAAGCTCTGGAGAGTTCGGGGTCAGCGACATGGTGTCTGCTCCTGACGGGTTGAGTCATGGACGAATCCGGTGCGGGGTCTGCAGCCCTCGCACCATTCGAACGGAGGATTGGCCGATTTCTGTGCCATCTATCCGGGTGGCACACCAGACCGGGTTTTTCGCGTTCGAATGGTGACGGATACGTGTGCGGCATTGCGGACAGAGGTAACGCACGTGACAGATACAAACAGCTACCCAGCCACGCTCCGAGATTCGCGCGACGACGATTGGTCGCTGGACGAAGAGATCGCGGCGCTTCGCAAGACGTTGCGGCGCGTGATGGCCGAGGCGGAAGCAGCGGACGACATGATCCGGTCGGCTGGCACGATTGCGCGGCTATCCGAGGCGCTGGTCAAGGCGGTCCGTGCGCATCGCGAGCTGCGCGGCAGCCAGCACGACCAGATCACCGACGCGTTCGACCGCATTTTGGAGGAGATGGGCCTGGGGGCGGAGTAGCGTCCCCAGGCCCATGACGTATCATCTTGAACTGAGTACTTGGTGTTGGATGTTGGATGTTGCGTGTTGGACGCAGGCTGATTGACAGGTAATGGTCGACACGGTGAATCGATTTCGTAGTCTGCTGGTGCATCGCGCGCTGATCGTCTTCATGCTGGGGCATTTCACCGTCGATATGTTCGGCGGGCTGATGCCGGTGCTCTACGCGCTGATGGCGACTGAGTTCAATCTCGACAACCAGGCGGTCGGACTGATCGCGCTGGCCTACACGGCCTCGTCGTCGCTGTCGCAGCCGCTGTTCGGCTACCTGGCGGACCGTTTCGGCAGCCGCTACTTTGCCGTCGCCAGCATGATGTGGTCGGCCACGTTCGTCGGGCTGGCCGGGCTTGCGCCGAGTTACGGAATGCTCGTCATTCTCGCGATGCTGGCCGGGCTGGGGTCGGGCGCGTACCACCCGCAGGGCGCGTCGAACGCGGCGGCGGTGTCGGGCGATCTGCGTAAGAACACGGCCATGAGTGTCTACACCGTCGGCGGGACGGCGGGCTATGCGCTCGGACCGCTGCTCGGCGCGCTCATCTTCGGGCTACTTGGGACGGGTGGATCGCTGGCCGTCGCGCCCTTCGGCTTCGCGATCGCCTTCCTGATGCTGCACCAGCTCCGCCAGCTTGGGCTGGGACTGGCACAGCACCACGCGTCTGCCCGGACGCAGCAGGGTGCCGGCGCGATCCAGTGGCGACCGCTCGTGCCGGTCATGGCGGTCGTCATGCTGCGCTCGTGGGTAACGCTCTCGGTCGTGACGTTCATCCCGCTCTGGTTCAAGGACCAGGGCTACTCGTCGCTGTTCTTCTCGGCGCTGGCCGCGCTGGTGCTCGGCTTCGGGGCATTGGGGACGATTGTCGGCGGCATTCTGGCCGACCGGCTCGGCCAACGGATTGTGCTGTGGGCATCATTGGTCGCGGCGATACCGTTCCTGATCTTGTTCGCAGCCTTTCCCGGTCCGTGGTCACTGCTGCTTGGTCCGCTGTTCGGATTCTGTATCGAGATGGGCCTGTCGGTTACGCTCGTGGTCGCGCAGCGCTTGCTGCCGGGACGGGTCGGCGTGGCGTCTGGCTTTATCCTCGGCATCGGCTTCGTGACCGGCGGCATTGGCGCTCCGATCACCGGCGCGATTGCCGACTCGGTCGGGACTGGCCTCGCGCTCGGCTCGCTGGCGATCCTGATCGTCGCCGCCGCGTTGGTCGTCACCCGCATCCCGCGCGCAATCCTGCATCACCCCCGCATGCTTCCAGCACCCATCCCCGAACCGGCGACGTAGGTTCAGGTCGATGAACTTCGGGCGCGTCGAAGGACTGTGTGTCCTGCTGCCGGAGATCGATGCCGACGGCATGCCAATCGTGCGCGTGACGGTCTACCTGGAGACAACGATGGGGATTGACATCGTTCGCGAGGTGGAGGTCACAGCCGAGCCGCGCGGGGTGCACGGCGAGCCAGACCTCTACTGGGAAGCCGACCAGTGGACGCAGGAGACGATCGCGATGGTCCTCATCCCACGCGGCTGGGAGCTGCTCGGCGCGACCGATCCTCCCTCCCGTGACCCCGCCGAGGTGCCGCGCTCCCCGCGCTACGCTGTCCGCACACAGCTCTGGGTGCCGCCACCGGGCTGGGACGACGCGCTGTAGCACTGTCTTCTGGTGTCGCTGTGTCACTGATGTGCGTTCACCCCGTAGGAACAATGCTTGCCTTGTCTGACGCCCGCTGGCGCAGCGTCGGTGATCGGCGGTTGGCATTTCGGTAGCCAGATGGGTCTGGCTGTCGCGTGGGGATTCGTCATGTCTTTCGAAGCTGCGCCAGCGGGTGCCGGACAAGGCAAGCGTTGTCCCTACGGGGTGAACGCACACCCCAGCGTCGCGTCGCCGTTGACAATGACAGATTCAGGCAGTAATGTGCTGGGTATCCAGATACGGGCGGAATCCGACGGCACCAATGAGTCATCAACGTCGTTGGGAGGAGGGATGCCAGGAGATTGACGGGCTGAACGAGTCTTCATCATCGTCGTGGTTGTCCCATGTGTCTTTCATCTAACGTTCAACTCAAGGGGGACAGACTGATGAACGCTATCTCCATGCGTCGCCGGACCATCATCGTCGTAACCATGATCTCGATCGCCGTACTCGCGTTCTACCAGGTTGCATTAGCTCTCGATGGTGCCCAGGGACCGCCACTCCCAGCCTCTCAGACGAAGCTGGTGGCTCGGGAGGGACGCGGCGTCCAGGTCATCCGGCAGCACACGCCATCGAAAACGAACTCGACGGTGTTCACTCCACTGATGACAGGGAGCGTACCGCTCGACCCGTTTGAAGAGGCACTGGTCATCTTCACGCTGTCTGGCGAATCCGCCTGCTTTGCGACGTCGCGCGATTACACCAAGCCTGGCTGGTGTCGAGTACGGATTCTGGTGAACGGCATCCAGGCTGAGCCACGTGATGACGGACCGCACACGGCGGCGTTCGACAGCACTGATGCGTCTCACGCGCTCGTGCCTCACGACGATCAGTCCGAGGGGCCAGACTCCTACGAGAGCCATTCAATCCAGCGCTCGATCTGCGTTCGCAATGGCCAGCAGGTTCCCGTCAACGCGGGATTCCGCGTCCAGTGGGCGACGACGGCAAATGAGATCGATTTCTGGATGGATGACATCCATCTGACGGTCGAGAAGTTCCGTGGCACGCAGGGCTGCACGACGCTCGGCGACTAGCGTTCGCAATTGACCTCCAACGTCAGGTCCATGCTGACTCCCCGATCACGTTGGGGAGTCAGCCGTCCTTTGTCCTTGCGCTGAAGCACGGCGCGAACCGGATTCAGTCGTTAGCGGTCAACCGTTGCCAGGCAGCCAGCACCTGCTCCCGTGTTTCTTCCAGCGTACCGGAGTTGTCGATCACGAGGTCGGCGCGGGCGACTTTCTCAGCCTGCGGAGGCTGGGCGTCGATGCGGCGCTCGGCCTCGGCCTGGTCAACCTTATTGCGCGCCATGACGCGCTCGATCTGCTGCTCACGGGTGCAGGTCACGACCCAGTTCTCGTCGCAATCCTGCGCGATGCCAGCCTCGAACAGCTTGATCGCGTCGAGGATCAGGACATCTGGCCCCGGCTGCTCGACCGCATCGCGCTTCTGGGCCAGTACGCGTGGATGCGTGATCTCCTCCAGCCGCCGCAGCTTGGCCGGATCAGAGAAGACGATCGGCCCGAGCGCCGGTCGGTTGATCGACCCGTCCGGGTTGATGACCGTGTCGCCGAATGCCGCGCGAATCTCGTCCGCCAACGGCGAATTCGGCCCCATCAGCTCATGGACAACCTTGTCGCCATCAATCGCCTCGGCCCCGAGCGACACCAGCATCTCGACGACCGTCGATTTGCCGCTGGCGATGTTGCCGGTCAGTCCGATGACGTGCTTGCGTCGTGGCATACGCTCGTGTCCTTATCGTTGTGCAATGCGGTTCATCAGTCGGCAGTGCCTCGCCCATGCGCACGATGGCTTCCTGCGTCACGACGCCAAACCACAAGGTGCGAGCACTTGGAAGTGTTGCGTCGAGCCGAACGTACTGTCGCACGACGCTCGTCAGATCGCGCTGTCTTCAAGGACCGCTTCGATCGCAGCGCGGGTCGCGTCGATCCTCCAACGGAGGGCATCAAAGGTCGTCTGCTGTGCCGCAGACAGCTCGCCCACTGTCGCTCGCTCCAGGAGGAGGTGATAGTAATCGCGAGGAATGGCCCAGGTCTCGATGAAGACCATCTGTTCGTAATCTGAGAGTTCGGCCCACCGTGCCGCAGTTCGGACGCCAACATCCCACTCGCGCTCGAGGCCGCTGAGGAGCCGTTCCGTGGTCATGCTGAACTGAATCTTCACGTCAGCCACTGTGCACCTGCCGGGATGTTCTCACGAAGGACGCTGCTGACCATGTACGCCGTTACGATCATAGCATTGTCTGGCGAGTAGACGACTAGCAGATACGTCCCCGTGCCGGGTCCAGTCCGGTCAATCGGGACGACATCAGCAGTTGTTGCGAGGCATGTGACCATCGGTCGACGAGCACGCAGGTAGACAGCGAGTCGTGTGTTCGGTGCCAGGACAGCGTTGCGAACATCCTCCAAATATGTTTCTGCCGTTGTGGTTACCAACCACTGCTCTTGCGCCCATATATGCTTTGCAACGTGGGCGGTCAGTGAATCGACCTGGATGGGGACATGAAATCCGTGGTGGAGCGCACTTTGAACGTACCGAGGGTCGAGCTGAACCAATTGGGTAGAGAACTCAGCCCTCGTGATGTGCAGGAGCATCGTCTGAATCTCAACATCGCTCGGTCGCTCGCCTGTCAGAATGATTCGTCGAATGAGTCGATCGACCGAATGCCTACTCGATCCCGTTGACACACATACCTCTGCAAGCCTTAGCGTGGCGCGTCGTCCTGGACATAGTGTGTTTCATGTTCCTGTGCGGTGACAAGGTCAATCCGTGTGCGCGCAATCGCGCCGTGATCCACGCCTCGCGTCTTGCACTCTGTGCGAGTGTCCCCATCGAATGACAGGGTGAGTTTCTTCCCCAGTACTCAGAGAAGAAACTCACCCTGCTGAACGCTGGTGATCCGTACCTTATCCCTCGACGCCGACCGCCTGCAACGCATCCAGCGCGGCGGTCGCTTCGGTCCAGGCGGCGTAGGCGGTTTCGAGCTGATCCTGAACCTGGGCGTACTCCTGGCCGAGCGTGGCGACCTTGTCCATGTCGCCGTCGATGCTGGCGCGCGTCATGCCGTCGGCCAGGTCGTTCATCTTCGCTTCGAGCTTGGAGACCTCGCGCTCCGTCGCGGAGAGTCGCTTCTGGGCATCACGGGTGGCGCGGTCGTTGGCGCGGATGGCGTTGCCTGGGTTTGAGCCGGGCGCGGGCTTCGGCGCGCTTGCGCCGTTCGCGGGTGCTGGCGCGGGTGTGGATGCTGGCGAACTGGGAACCGGCGTGCGGGCGAATTTCACCGTATCCCCGGTCGTAACCGTCGACTGTTCCTCGCGCATGGCGCGCTGGCGCTGCATGTCGGTGTAGTTGCCGATGTAGGTCTGGATCGTAGAGTCCTCGATCGACCAGATGCGGTTGGCGATGCGGTCGACGAAGTAGCGGTCGTGCGAGACGAACAGCATCGTGCCGTCGTAGCCGTCCAGCACCTGCTCCAGCGTCTCGCGTGAGCCGATGTCGAGGTGATTGGTCGGCTCGTCGAGGATCAACAGGTTGGCGCGCGACAGGGTCAGCCGCGCCAGTGCCAGGCGCGAGCGCTCGCCGCCAGAGAGGGCCGAGACGAGCTTGAAGGCGTCGTCGTTCGAGAACAGGAAGCGACCGAGCAGGTTACGCGCCGATTCCTCGCCCATCTCCTGATCGTAGAGAATCGTCTCCATCGCCGTGCGGTTGGGATCGAGTCCCTCGTGTCCCTGGGCGTAGTAGGCGATCTTCACGTTCGTGCCAAGCTCGGTGCGACCCTTCAGGGCGGGCAGTTCGCCGACGAGGGTGCGCAGCGTCGTCGTCTTGCCGGAGCCGTTCGGGCCGATCAGGGCCACGCGGTCGCCGCGCTCGATCGTCAGTTCCTTGTCGGTCTGCACGAAGATGCCGGGTTCTGTCTCGCCCATGTCCGGGCGCGGCACGTAGCCGACCGTGATCGGCTTGACGGTCAGCACCGTCCTGCCGGAGCGCAGGTCGGCACGCATACGCAGCTTGAGCTGCTGGTGCTCCTGCGGACGCCGGATGCGCTCAACGCGTGCCAGGCGTGTCTCGCGGCCCTTGGCCTCGCGCGATCGCTGGCCCGCCTTGTACTTGCGGATGAACTCCTCGGTGCGAGCGATGAACTCCTGCTGCTCCTCGTACTCCTTCATGCGGCGCGTCATGCGCTCCTCGCGCAAGGTCAGGTAGCGCACGTAGCCGCCGGGATAGTCCTCCAGCTGGCCGAAGGCGAGGTCGAGCGTGCGGTTCGTGACGCGGTCGAGGAAGTAGCGGTCGTGGGAGACGACGACGAACGCGCGGTTCCACGACTTCAGGAAGCCCTCCAACCACTCGATCGCTTGCAGATCGAGGTGGTTGGTCGGCTCGTCGAGCATCAGCAGATCCGGGTCGGAGAGCAGCGCCTTCGCCAGCGCGACGCGCGTCTTCTGTCCGCCGGAGAGCTGCCTGACCGGGTCGGTGAACATCTCCTGCGGGAAGCCGAGGCCGGAGAGGACGATCTCGGTGCGATGCTCCATGTCATAGCCGCCGTGCGCCTCGAACTCGTTGGAGAGGCTGGCGTACTCCTCGAAGAGGGTCTCCATCGCCTCGCCTTCAACGGTTGCCATCTCCTGTTCGAGCGCTGCCATGCGTTCGCCGGTGGCGCGCACGGTGGCGAAGGCGTCCATCGCTTCCTCGAAGACGGTGCGCTCCTCGGTGAAGCTGGCCTCCTGCGCCTGGTAGGCGATGCGCAGTCCGGTCTGGTAGACGATGTTGCCTTCAGTTGGGTGGTCCATCCCGGCGATGATCTTCAGCAGCGTCGATTTCCCGGCCCCGTTCGTCCCGACGAGCGCGACATGCTCGTTCTCGTTGATCTTGAACGTGATGCCGGAAAAGATAACCTCAGTGATGAAGCGCTTGCTGATGTTCTGGACGGTGAGAATCGTACTGGCGGCCATGTTGCTACGTACTCCTGGTTCTCCGTATTAGTTGTCGAGTATGGGTGAAATGGCATCTGGGGCAGGGCGCTGCACGCTGACCGTGAGTCACACCTTGTCAAACTAGAACAGATGTTCTAATCTGTAGTCGAACGGGCGACCGGCCCCTGGAGACTGGAGCATCTGAGGAGCAGGCTCATGGATGGACGACCAGCCGACGAACGCAAGCAGCCGCAGGCCAAAGCGAATGCGCGGGCATCATCCCACTCGCATCCCTCAACCACTGCTTCCATTCGAGAACTTACCGTCGCCTGCGTATACATCCCGCACTTCCCGTTACGTGTAGAGATTCTACGACATCCCGAGCTGGATGGCCTACCGCTGGCGCTGACGAACCTGGCCGCCGCGAACCGGCGGATCACGGTCTGCTCGCCGGAAGCCGCCGAGCAAGGCATGCAGGAGGGCATGCTGCTACGCGAGGCGGTCAACGCCTGCCCGCAGGCCAGCATCCTCACGTCCGACCCAGTCCACTACGCCAACGTCTTCGCCGACCTGTCGCGCTCGCTCGGATCGCTCTCGCCTGGCATAGAGGCTGATACCAGCGAGGCGGGCGTGGTCTACATCGACCTGCGCGGGCTGGAGCGGCTGTACGGCGGGATGGACAGCATCGTCGCTGCCATCCTCGCGGCGGTTCCGCCAGCCTTCCGTCCGCGCATCGGGCTGGCGGCGGACAAGTTCACGGCGCGTATGGCGGCGCTGCGGGCGCGTCCGGGCGGACAGCACGCCGTACCGGCGACGTATGCCAAGGCGTTCCTGTCCTCCGCGCCAATCGAGCATCTGCCGGTGCCGCTCGACATGCAACGCCGCCTGCGCCGGTTCGGCCTGTATGAGTTGCGCGATATCGCGAAGCTCCCAGTCGGCAAACTTCAGGCGCAGTTCGGCCCACTCGGCCGACGCGCCTGGGAGCTGGCCAACGGCCTCGATCGCGAGCCAGTGCGCGCTGTCGTTCATGAAGAACGGGTTGTCGAGCGGCTGACGATGCCGTCGCCGTCGGTTCAGATCGAATCGGTCATGATCGGCATGGAACAGCTTGTCCAGCGGGTATTCAATAGAAAGGAGGTGCGCGGACGCGGCGCGCGCCAGGTGCGCTTGCAGCTGCTGCTGGAGGAGCAGCGCTCGTGGGAGCGGACGTTCAGCCTGAAAGGGTCGGTCGGTGAACCGGAACAGCTCGAACGCATCCTACGCTTCCGGCTGGCAGCCCTGACGCTGGAGGGCGCGGTCGAATCGATCGTGCTTGAACTGATTGGCCTGACCGATGTCTACGCCCGTCAGGAACAACTCTTCGACGACCACGAACTGAAGCGCCGCCAGCGCCGCAGCATCGGCGAAGCCTCATGCCAGCTCAAGCAGCGCTACGGCACGACCCCGCTCTACCGCATCGGTCCGCTGGAACCCTGGTCACGCATCCCGGAGCGGCGTTGGGCACTGTTCGGCTGGGAGGGTTGAACCACGGACCTATACTGGACCTAACAACGATTCCGAATAGTGCGTAATGTGCGAGGGGTGTTCCATGGTTACAGTTGAGATTCCAGATGATCTCGTCGCACAGCTCCAGCGATCACGGCTGGGCGAGCGCACGCCAACCGAGCAGGTGCGCATCATGCTGGCAATGCAGTTGGCGGTAGAGGGAGTCGTCTCAGTTGGGCGTGCCGCTGAACTGGCTGGCGAGCCGCGGATCACCTTCGAGCTGCGCATGGTCGATCTGGGGCTGCCAGTCGTCCAGTATGACATCGCTGATTACGAAGTCGATCAACGCTCGATTGCGAAGGCGATGCAACGGGCAGGCCATAGTTGAGAGCCGTCTCGAATGCTGGCCCACTAATCCATCTTTCCTGAATCGATCAGATGAGCCTTCTTGACCGGCTGTTTGAGACGGTGTTCATTCCACCCGAAGTTCGTGATGAAATCCTGGTGGTTGATAACAGTGTTCGCGGTATCGCAGCGATTCGGGGTGCCTTTGCAGCGGACATGATCGAAGTGTTGTCCTTGACTGGCAGCGGTAGCGCCCCGAACGTGCATCCGTCGTTACATCGTGGAGAGGTAGCTGCCATAACGTTGATGCAGGAAGTTTCCGCCGATTTTCTGCTGCTCGACGATCGGCAGGCTCGAGGTGACGCCGAACGTCTTGGTATGTCAGTCATCGGAACGATCGGTGTGCTCCAACTGGCGAGAGATGCAGATGTGATTCCCGCAGTTGCTCCATTGGTTCGTATGCTACGGGGCTTCGGCTTTCGGGTTAGTGCGGAGTTGCTGGCGCAGGTTGAGCAGGACGAACAGTTGCATCGGCCATGACGCCAGACACTGGATCATCCCGAGAGCTGGTCACTATCAAGCATCGCAAGGAACTGGGCGACGGAAACCACCTCGATCCCGGCTTCGTTCAGGTAGCCGATGAGGTCGAGGTCACGCTTCATGTTGTCATCGCGAGTGACGATGTAGTTCGCGCCACCTTCAATAGCGGTTTCCAGCATGATGTCATCCTTGGGGTCACGGCAAAGGCGTAGTGTGCCAATCGGATATCCGGGGATACCGATCTCTGCCAGCGATTCAAGGATGGATACAACTTCATCATCGCTGTACTGCAACCGGCGGCGGATGCGATCTCGTTGGAGAACTTCTTCCAACTCAGCGAGGAACGGCTGTGAGATGACAGGCACGAAGCGATTGTCGAGGAAGGCTCTGAGTATTCGCGCAGGTGGTCCACCAAGGGTAATGAGGGCCGATATCCATATATTTGTATCGATGAATGCACGGATAAGCCTGTCAGTCATGTGTCGTATCAGGTTGCTGTGACCGTTGCCAGCGTTCCTCGCGAACTTCTGCAACTACAGCGTCGATTTCTGCTTCAAGCTCCTCAATCTCTTCTGGCGTCAATTGAGGGGCGTCAGCCTGCATGCTTTCGAGCGTGGCGAGGAACCGTTCCCGCCATTCGGGATCATCAACCGTTGTCTGCGGCTCGCGAACGCGTGATGCAACAGTGACGCCGCGGCCCTCCAGATACTCCACAAGTGCCTCGCGCACAAGTGAGTTGAAAGGCCGTCGCTCCTCGGTAGCTACATGCCGAATCAGTTGATCGACGTCGTCTTCGATATAGACAGGTATGCGCTTCATTGCTCGACTCCTTTCCAGACCGAATCCTGACTATAGCACGGCTGTGACCATGCCAGCAGAGCCAGGTGGGTGATGACACTCTTCGCGAAATATGAGCGTCCAGTTGAAGAATCTTCGATCCGCGTCCTCAACCTGCCGCGCCAGATACAGGCAGAAGCAGACGACCAGGGGGTGCCGCGCGCCGTGTGGACCGACAATGTCTGGCTGCGAGTCGAGGCGATCGGCGATATCTGGCGCATCGACGACGAGTGGTGGCGCGAGCGCATCTCACGCCGCTATTTCCGGCTGACGCTGGAAGGCGGAGTGATCCGCGTGATCTATCAGGATCTCGTGACGGGAGAGTGGTATGAGCAGCAGTATTGACAGGATGGGACGTGGGGCGTGGGACGTGGGACGGAATCGTCCTTGTCGTCGTAGGGGGGCTGCTTGCTGCCCCCGGCGTCGCGGGACGCATGTTCGGACGGGCGAACTAACGCGTGTAGCCATCGTGGCGACCGGGCCGTCTGGCATGGCAGCTGACGCGTCCATCGACGGAGTCAGCGCATCCGAACATGCGTCCCGCGACGCCGGGGGCAGCAAGCAGCCCCCCTACGACGACAAGGACGATTCCGTCCCACGTCCCACGCCCCACGTCCCATTCTAGGTCGCCATGTACGCCGAGCTGCACCTGCACTCCGCGTTCTCTTTCCTCGACGGCGCGTCAATGCCGACCGAGCTGGTGGAGCGTGCCGTGGAACTGGGCTATTCGGCGCTGGCGCTGACCGATCACGACGGGCTGCATGGGGCGATGGAGTTTGCACAGGCGGCCAGAGCTGCTGGCATCCAGCCGATCACCGGGGCCGAGGTGACGCTGGCGGACGGCTCGCATCTCACGCTGCTGGCGGAGACGCCAGAGGGATACGCCAACCTGTCTCGCATGATCGCCTGGGCGCACCTGAACAGCCCACGTCTGGAGCCGAAGCTCGCGCTCGATGTGCTAGCGGAGCATACACATGGGCTGATCCTGCTGACCGGCTGTCGCAACGGCGAACTGGCGCTGCTGGTCGATGCCGAACGCTTCGATGCCGCGCGCGACATGTTGCGACGCTACCACGAGTGGTTCGGCGCGGAGCATGTCTTCGTCGAGCTACAGCAGAACCTGGTGCATGGCGACACGCGGCGCAACGCGATCCTGGCGCGGCTGGCCGAGGAAGCGGGCCTGCCAGTCGTCGCCACCGGCAACGTCCACTACCACGTCCGCGAGCGGCATCGCCTGCATCATCTGGTAGTCGCAGTGCCTGTCCGCTGTCCCGACTATGCGACGCCAGTCGTGCGACATGTCGATACTCCTTCAGCACCGCATGCACCACATCCGACGCTAGACGTGGTCCCTTTCCCG
>Ga0136611_10000714_pt1 | contig 22383 bp, 18 predicted proteins | sample AntDrymUQ2232306_2_FD_106645 | JGI IMG/M metagenome (GOLD analysis project Ga0136611, IMG submission 106645) | Polar desert sand microbial communities from Dry Valleys, Antarctica - metaG UQ223 (23.06) | ecosystem: Environmental > Terrestrial > Soil > Desert | place: Antarctica: Dry Valley...
GACCGTTTTCATACACGCACGAAATTCCGCCGCGACGGGCGTGGCGGCGAATATTTTCGTTGTTTGCATACATCGAAAATAGCCCGACTGTTCCGTCACCGCGCTTTCGCCTCGCGTGAACGTGTTCGTCTTCGGCGTTCAGAACCGCGAAACCTTTCCGCGAAACCGAGCGCGGCACGACCGCTTTGACCCGCGCCAAATCTTCGAGCGTGTTGACATCTTTCAAACCCAAATGGTCGGCGGCGACGTTGGTCACGACCGCGACATCGCAATGATCGTAGCCCAAACCGGAGCGGATAATTCCGCCGCGAGCCGTTTCCAAAACCGCGACCTGCACGGACGGGTCTTTCAGAACGAGCTGCGCCGAAACCGGACCTGTATTGTCGCCTGACGTGATTTGATTGTTCTGAATATAAGTTCCGTCGGTCGTCGTAAAGCCGACGGTCAGACCGCTGCCGCGCAAAATGTGCGCGATAAAGCGCGTCGTCGTCGTTTTGCCGTTCGTTCCGGTGACGGCGAAAATCGGGATGCGATACGGTTTACCCGGCGGGAAAAGCATATTGACGACGTGTTCGGCGACGTTTCTGCCGATACCTTCGGACGGCGCGAGGTGCATCCGAAAACCGGGCGCGGCGTTGACTTCGATAATTCCGCCGCCGTTTTCGCGCAGAGGCTCGGTGATATTCGGCGCGATGATGTCAACGCCGATCACGTCGAGACCGACGATTTTGGCGATGCGTTCAAACAAAAAAATGTTTTCGGGATGCGCTTCGTCCGTGCGGTCAATCGCCGTCCCGCCGGTCGAAATGTTCGCCGTCGTTTTCAAAATCAATCTTTCGTCTTTCGGTAAAACGGTTTCGAGCGTGAAGTTTCTCGCCGCCAGAAGTTTCTCGGTTGATTGGTCAACGTCAATCTGCGTCAGAGCTTTTTCGTGTCCGTAACCGCGCCGCGGGTCGGCGTTGACTTGATCAATCAATTGTCGAATCGTTTGTTCGCCGTCACCGATAACGTGCGCCGGTGTGCGTTCGGCAATCGCCACGAGTTTGTTGTCTACGATCAGGGCGCGGAAATCTTCGCCAACAAGCATTTTTTCGACGATCACCCATTTCGATTTAGATTGTTCGCGCGCGACGTGAAACGCGGCAAGGGCATCTTCGAGCGTCTCGATGCCGACGGTCGCGCCTCTGCCGTGATTGCCGTCGAGCGGTTTAATGACGACCGGATAACCGACCGATTCAATCGTGCTTCGCAGTTCGTCTTCGTCGCGGAGGCGAAAACCTTTCGGCACGGGAACGCCCATCTCGCCGAGCAGTTTTTTCGTCGCGGCTTTGTTGGCGGCGATGTCCACCGAAATCATATTCGTGCGATTCGTGACGGTCGCCTGAATGCGCTGCTGATGAACGCCGTAACCGAGTTGAACGAGCGATTGGTCGTTCAGGCGAATATACGGAATATCACGCGATTCGGCTTCTTCGATAATCGAGCCGGTCGAAGGTCCGAAACGCACTCGCTCGCGGATGACGCGCATTTCCTGAACTTCGTCGGCGAGCGTCTGTTTGATTTCTTCGACTGACTTTCCTTCCGCCAATTCTAAAAATAATCGCACTGCCGCCCGCGCCGCGTAACGCCCGACTTCTTCTTCAAAATACGCGAAAACGACGTTGTAAATTCCCCGCTCGCCCGTCTCGCGCGTTCTGCCGTAGCCGACATCCATTCCGCCGATGGTTTGCAGTTCGAGCGCGAAATGTTCGATGACGTGCCCCGCCCAGGTTCCTTCTTCGACGCGCTTGTAAAATCCGCCTTCTTCTTTGTAACTGCACCCGTGTTTTTCGAGCGACGGCATCACCTCTTTCATGCGCTCGTAAAAATTTTCGATTTTATCCGTCGGTTTCTCCTCGTAGTCTTCGAGGTCGAGCCGCATAATAATCAGCCGCTTCCAGTAACCGCTCCAATAGTTCGGTCCGCGCAGTGTTCTGATTTCTAAAATCTTCATAAATTTTTAAGAATTTTCAACCACAGATTCACGCAGACTCACACGGATATTAAAACAAGATATTTTCAAATAGCCTTCTATCTGTGTTTATCTGTGTAAATCTGTGGTTTCATTATTTCTTTGTGATCGGATTCTCCTATTCAATATCAGGAAGCAAAAATTCATTCGGCGGCTGTAGCGGCGTTCTGCCGAAATAATCGTAAATCAGCCCGTTTCCTAAAATATGCAGTTGCACGCCGCAAACGCTGAATGATTCGTAATCGCTGACCTCGGCAATCTCGTTATAAGTAATGTGCGAGCCGTCAACCACCGTCACCGTACCTGCGCCGTAAACTTCCAAGATGCCTTCATTGTCCAAAATTATCGCCGTGTTTTCGTCAATTCCGATACCCAGATTATACGGATTGTAAGAAACAGCTGTAATTAGACGACTGATGCGCCCGCGTTCGGTGAAATGCTGGTCAATAATAATGTTTTTCAAAAATCCCAAGCCGGGCGAAAGCCGCACGGAATTTTTATGCGGATGCGGAGTCGCGTCGCCGCGCACAATCATCGAAGTTGACATTCCAGCCGCGCCCGCGCTCGTTCCCGCCAGCACGACGTTTGTCTCGGCAACTTTCGCGCGTAAACCCTGCGCGAATTTCGTTCCGCCCAACAGCGAAACTAATCGCATCTGGTCGCCGCCCGTGATAAAAACGCCGTCCACACCGTCAAATAGCGCGTCCGCGTCCGCGTCGAAAACGTCCTGCCGCGAAGTCGCCCGCAAAACTCGCGGATGCGCGATGCCCAACCGCCGAAACGCCTGCACGTAGATATCCGCCGCAAACTCCGGGAAATCCGACGCGACCGGCACGATTAAAACCTGCGTCTCGCCGCCGTCCTTGCCCGTCAGTTCGAGAAACTTCCGCAAAATCCGCCGCTCATTGTATTTATCTTCCGCTCCGCCGATAACTAAAAGATGCCCGCCGATGATTTCCCGGTGAATCCGATTATCCATTCGATTATTGTCTAACTTCGGAAAAGATTTGTAAAAGACTTGAATGTAAATTAGAGCATACGCGCCGAAGCGTCAAGAATATGAGCGACGAAAAAAATCGCAGTTCATTAATTTGCGGTAATTCATTATACCGATGTTGATTTTGACTGCTCAAAATGCCGGAAACCAATTCTCTGTTGACTTAAACAGTTTAAGTAAAGTATAAAAATTCGGTATAAGAAAGTCTTAATTCGGGAGGAATACGAAATGCGAATAGCCAAGAACGATATACCTGTTAGAATCAACGCGCCGGGTGCAGTAGCTCGCCAAAAGACGAATTTTGGCGATGCATCCGGATACGGCAAGATCAGCGGCGAATATTTTTCTCTAAGTGCTGGTGCGGATATCGCGCCGCTGCTCAAGGGGCTGGAGGGCGACCTCTGCCAATCTCCGCACTGGGGCTACCTGTTGGAGGGGCAACTTACTGTCACCTACGCTGACACCACAGAGGAAGTGATCAAAAGCGGCGACCTATTTTACTGGTCGCCCGGACATACGGTGAGAGTTGCTGAAGATGCTGAGGTCATTCTATTCAGTCCGCAAGAAGAGCATAGTAAAGTCATAGACCACATGCTGGGCAAGATGGCTGGCTAACTTCAGAATGACATTAGCAACAAGCGCATAAAGTCATCGGATGTAGTGGCGCGGGCAGCGATTTTTATCAACTGTTACGTGTTTGCCTTAACTTTGCCTATAGCCGCGGTTTACCACGCCAGTCTTGACGTTACGCAAGGAGTAAATTGCAGCGAAATAGAATAAAATATGCAGTCTGGATATTTACCGTAATCGTGCTGGGACTCGCTTCAAGGTCTGGCTCATCTCTTATTCCCTCTATTCTTAAAGAGTATGCGGGTGATGCCCTGTGGGCGGTAGCCGCTTATTTGACGGTTGCTTTTCTCTTTCCGCATTTTTCCATCACAAAGGTTGCGCTAATAGCTGGACTGTTCAGTGTCACGATTGAAGTCAGTCAGTTATATCACGCACCCTGGATTGACTACATTCGCCGTCTGCGATTAGGCAGATTAGTGCTTGGATTCGGATTTTTGTGGAGTGATTTGGTCTGCTATGTTGTGGAAATCAGCACTGGAGCTTTGTTGGAATGGAGTTGGAATCTGAGCGTTTTTCAAAGGAAGGCGAAATAATCCGGCAATTGAGCGAAGAACAAAGAATGTAGCAGCGCGGCAAGTCCCTTCATAACTATATTTTTTGTTTCTTATTACTCGCGCATCCACATCCCGCGCCGCACGAAGATTTCGACGAGAACGCTTTCGTTTTGCGCCAAATTATCTGCCCGACGTAAAACAACGCTGCCAAAATGATTACCGCTACGATGATGTTTTGAAAATCCATATCTTTTAAATTACGAATTAAATATTGTCACTCGTAATTCGATTAACCGAATCCCAATAATTTCCCGCCCTGAAATGTCAAAAATGCCGCGACGTAAGCTAACACGGTCATATAGACGACCATAAAAATAGTCCACGACCAGGAATTTATTTCGCGGCGCACGACCGCCACCGTTGACATACATTGTATCGCCAGGACGAAAAAGACCATTAAAGTAACGGCGGTCAGCGGTGTCCAGACGTTTCTGCCGTCGTCGCGTTTCGCGTCCCGAATCGCCTGCATCAAGCCTTCCGATTCCTCGTTTTCTTCTTTGCCGGTGTTGTAAATAATGCTTAAAGTCGAGACGAGAACTTCCCGCGCGGCGAACGAAGCGATCAATGCTAAGCCGATTTTCCAATCGAAACCGAGCGGCTCGATAACCGGCTCGATCAGTCGTCCGAGTTGTCCGGCGTAACTGTTTCTGAGTGCCGCGCCTTGTTTTTCGGCAGCAGCCTTCTTTTCCGCTTCAGCAATTTGCGATTCGTCCGTTGCGATGTTATTCGGCTCTTGATTTCCCGGCGCGATTTGATTTTGGCTGATGCCGGATGACGGCGCGCTCGTTTCCGCCGAACGCGGAAAAGCCGTTAACGCCCACAGAATAATCGAAATCGCCAGAATTACGGTTCCGGCGCGCTTGAGAAATTCCCAGCCGTTATTGAACATATTTTGCAGCACGTTTCGCGCGTTCGGCAGGCGATACGGCGGCAGTTCCATGACGAACGGCGGCGGCGGCGATTTCAGAATTGTTTTCTTTAAAATCCATGCAACGATGATTGCCGTCACAATTCCCAAAGCATACATCGCCAGCATCAAAACCGCGCCGAGCGAGATGAAGCCGAGAATCGTTTGTCCGGCGAAGAACGTCGCGATCATCAGCGCGTAAACCGGCAGCCGCGCCGAACACGACATAAAAGGCGCGATCATTATTGTCGCCAATCTATCGCGCCGGTTCTCAATCGTGCGCGTCGCCATAATGCCCGGAATCGCACAGGCGAAGCTCGACATCAGCGGCAGAAACGCTTTGCCGTGCAAACCGACGCGGCTCATCAATTTATCAAGCAGAAACGCGGCGCGAGCCATATAACCCGTGTCTTCGAGAATCGAGATGAAGAGAAAAAGCAACAGAATCTGCGGCAGAAAAACCAGCACGCCGCCGACTCCGGCAATTACGCCGTCAACGATTAAATCAGCGAGCAAACCTTCGGGCAAACTCGCCCGCGCGAAATCACCGAATGCGCCGAAACCAGTTTCGAGCAAATCCATCGGCAGATTCGCCCACGAAAAAATCGTCTGAAAAACGAGCAGCAGAATCCCGACTAAAATAATCAGACCGAAAAATTTATGCGTCAGCACGCGGTCAATCTTTTCCGAAACGTTTGCTTCTTCAGATATTTTCGGTACAACCGCTTCCTGAAAAACATCGGAGATAAAATTATAACGCGCAAAGATTTTCGAGTTGCCGGATTGTTCGTCGCCCGCGACGAGTTCAAACGGAATCTGCTGCTGACCGTGCGCGACGGCTTCCGCTACTTTCTCGGCAAGTTCGTCGAGTCCCGTATTTTGTGAAACAACAACCGCCACCGTCGGCGCGTGCAATCGCGCGGCGAGTTTTTTTACATCAATTTCAAGGTTTTGCTTGGCGGCGGTGTCGCTCATTGTCAAAGCGACGACGAGCGGGATTTTGTATTCGAGCAGTTGGGTGACGAGGTAGAGATTGCGTTCGAGACTCGTCGCGTCAACGACCGCGATAATAGCATCTGGAATGGGCAAATCGGCGCGACTGCCGGTCAAGACATCACGGGCGATTTGTTCATCAAGCGAAGCCGCGTCCAAACTATAAAGTCCCGGCAAATCAACAAGGCGCGCCGCGCCGTCATTCAATTTCCAAACGCCTTCCTTGCGCTCGACCGTCACGCCCGAATAGTTCGCCACCTTTTGGCGCAATCCCGTCAGCGCGTTGAAAAGCGTCGTTTTCCCCGCGTTCGGATTTCCCGCCAAAGCGATTAGCAAAGCGGATTTACTTAATTGCGCGTTTTTGTCCGCGCTTCGCTTTTCAGCAATCTCAATTGTTTTTGCATCCATTACCGCTCGTTTGCTTCGGCTTCCAAACTTTGAACTTCAATACGGCTCGCTTCCGCTTTCCGCAGTGCCAGATGATAGCCGCGCACACGAATTTCGAGCGGATCGCCGAACGGCGCGGATTTGATTACTCTGATTGACGCGCCCGGCACCACGCCCATTTCCATCAATCGTCTGGTTATTTGATTGTCCCCATTGACCGATAAAACTTTTGCTCTCTCTCCAATCGGCAGGTTTGTTAATGTGTTCACTAGATTTTTCTTCTCTTCTTTTTGGTTTCTTTTAGGTTAAAAAGAATTGTATGTCAATTGAAATTAAATTTCAATTTCAATTTCAACAAATGTCACACACTAATAATTGTTTTATCAAAACAATCTTCTGTTTTTTACTTTAGACTACCTCGGCGGAATTTGTTTTTCGGAGACGAGATCGGCTTGATAAGCTCCGAACATCAAACGCAGCGGAACGCGCTTGTCGTCATTGCCGAGCCATAATCGCAGACTGTATTGGTCAATCGCCGGGTTGTTCGCGGTAATCGTGATAAGCTGCGCTGAAATTCTCTCGCCTTGTAAATTGATGAGGTCGGCGTTGGCTGGTCGAAGCGTTAAAACATAGGCTTTGGTGTCGAGAAAAACGGCGACGCGCGTGTCGTTGACGGGATTGGTCAGGTCTTTGCTGGGTTTAAGATTAAATGAGCGAACTGCGTAAGCCAGCGACAAAATGCTGTGCGTGCCGACGGGAATTTCCGTCTGATTAGTTTTGCTGCTGTTTGCCGTCCCCGTTCGCTGATCGAACAAGACCTGTTGATTAAACGCTGCCAACGCGCCGCTTAATTTCAGTTGAATATCCTGCGGCGCGAGCGACAACGGATTAACCTGCGCCCGAATCGCGTCGTTTAGTTTAAAAATTAGATGATTTGGCTCGGTTTCCGTAACGGTCGCGGTCAAAAGCAAACTGTCCTGTCCCGAAAATAATTTGCGTTCCCTGGCTTGCAGCGTGACCATTCCGATCATTCGCCCGTTTGTGGAGATTTGATATTCTAGTGTTTCGCCCAACTTAAACGGCAGTTCCGCCGCCAGCGGTTCGTTTTCGATATACGGTGTCGGCGTAGCCGCCGGTCTCGGCGTGACGACCGGACGCGGCGTTTGAATCGTCACCGCCGCCGGTTCGGTTGTCACTTCCGGTTCAATCGTTTGAACGCTGGCGAGGTCGGCGCGAAAATCACCTTTCGCGGTATTGAAACGAATCAAAACCGGAATTCGCGCCGCATCAGTGCTGAGATTGATGCGCAAATTCATAATGCCCTTTTCGGTCAGATATTCGCTTTGAACAATCGAAACGCTCGTGTCGAATTCGCCCGCCTCGTTTTTTAGCTTTTCATTTTTTCCGCCGTTCTGAAATATCGCATTATAAATTTTGTCGTCTTCCTGAAAAGAAAAAGTTCCCGCACCGCCCGCGTTTCTCGCCTGATAAATCATTGTCAGCAGATCGTTATACGCCGTCGAATTAACCGTGTAATTGCTGACAGTTTCTTTCGGTGTCACGCCCGCGTTGGAAATTTTGCGGACGTAAAGCGGTAAACCTGAATCGCTCGAAGCGTAAGTCGCGCGCGTTTCGTCAATCAAATAAAACGCGCTGACGAGTTCGTTGGTTTTGATTTTCGAGCGCAGTTCGACCGCATCTTTTTCGCCGAGTTTGCCGCGCGAGACAACGTAAATTTCGGCATACGCGGCATTGTTATATTTTTCGAACGAGATGCTGTAAGTCAGCCGCTCGCCGATGCGAAACAGCGTTAGCGGCAGCGTCTGAGTTTTCAGCTGGTTTTGCGCGGAAGCGTTTTGAAACGTATAAAAAAGGCTCGGCGCAAAAATCGAAACCAACATCAGCGGAAGAATCAACCGCCGATGAACGCGAACGAACGCGGATATTTTTTTGAGGCTGGCGTTTTGGAGATTTATTGAATTCATTAGTTTTTAGACGGCTTCGATTTCCTCGATAATTTTTCGCACGGCTGAAATTCTGTCTTCGGCTTGCAGAATCGGGCGACCGATGACCAGATAATTCGCGCCCGCCGCCACCGCCTCTTTCGCCGTCATTACACGCTTTTGGTCGTCAATTGTTTCAAGTTTATTTCGTTTTTCGTTTCGCGTTTCCGCGTCGCTTCTGATGCCCGGCGTGACGATTAAAAAATCTTTTTTCTCAATCGCCGCGCCAATCGCTTCGATTTCGAGCGGCGAAGCGACCACGCCGTCTAAACCACATTTTGCCGTAAGTCGCGCCAAATTCAAAACTTGTTCCCGCATTTCACGTTCGATTCCGACTTCTTTCAGCGTCTCTCGATTCGCGCTGGTCAAAACAGTGACGCTGATAATTTTCGGCTGAGTCAGGTTTTCTTTATCGGAAATTTCGCGTGTCGCTTCGACGGCTCGCCGCATCATTTCCGCGCCGCCGAGCGCGTGAAGGTTAAACATCCAAACGCCGAGCCGCGCGGCTTCCATTGAGGCTTTAGCGACCGTATTCGGGATATCGTGAAATTTCAGGTCGAGAAAAAGCTTGATTTCAGCCTCAATTGTTTCACGCACAAAAGATGCGCCCGCCGCTGTGAAAAGTTGCAAGCCGATTTTGAACGCGCCGACTTCACCGCGCAGTTCCGCGATGATGCTTCGCGCTTCGGCGGCGGTGGCGACATCGAGCGCGACGATTATTTTTTCTTTGTTCACAGGTTTTTTATTCGATTGCTTGATGAACTCGCAGACGGAAAAACTTCGTCAAACGCAGAGAGCCTTTCGTCAAAAGATGGTATTTCCCTTTTTTGAAATGCACGAAAGGTAAAGCCGTTTCCAGATTCGGCGGTTTTTTCTCCTTCAAAAATTCCAGACATTGCGCTCCCGCTCCCTTCGATTCGAGCGCGGCGGCTCTGGCGTTCAATGCGCTTTCGGCGTTTTGCGAAACAGTATAAATTACGCTTTGCATAAACCAGGCATCGGCGTATTTGCTATCGGATGAGATCGCCTGCTGAAGAAACTGCGAAGCGCTTTGGTGTCGCCCGAGTTGAAAATAAACACAGCCGATAAGATAAAAAACTTCGGGTGACGGCAAATCTTCCGCCGCCTGTTTGAACGCGGCAAGGCTCTCCGTCCAATTCGCCTCGTAAGCGGCGAGCATTCCCCAAACATAATTGACGCAGAAGTTTTTATTCGGATGATTTATCAGAACGCTGAGGTATTTTCGCGCTTTTTCCGTCTCCGCTTCATCGGCGCAAATTACGCCGAGCAGAAGCAGAATTTTTTCGTTCTGCGGCTCAAACTCGAACGCCGTTTCAAGATTTTTCTTCGCCGCCTCGAATTTATCGGTGCGAAAGAGATTTTCGGCGATAAATGAAAGCAGCGGCACGTTTTTCGGCGATAAAAGCGCGGCGCGTTCGAGATTGCCAAACGCCTGCTTTTCTTCGTTTGCCCGAAGAAGTTTGATGCCTTCCTTAATCAGATGCGAGAACAATTCGGTTTGCTTCGCGTCGTGCGCGGCGAAAATTTCGTTTAGAATTTTTCCCTCTTTGTTTTTCGCCGACAGTTTTTGTTTTTTCTCGTCGAAAAGTTTGAGCGTGTTTTGACTGAGCAGTTCGGAGAAATCGGGGTTGACGTTTTGAAGCGTTTCAAAAAACGATTGCAGCAAAGCGTGATCGCGCTGGAAGGATTTGGCTTCGCGGCTGATGAATTCATACGCCATCGCCAGTTGTTCGGTCACTTGCGCGAGCCGTAATTCAAGCAGAGAAACTCTTTCGAGCAAATGGTCTTCATAAAAAGACGGAACGTAATTCGTATCGTATTTCAGCGATTGCGGAAAGACGACGAGCAGCAGACGAGTTCCGCACTGCCGACAATGCGTTTCGCCGACCGAGTTCGCCGCGCGACAATTCTGACAATAACAGGCAATCTTTTTTTCCACAACGATTTTAGGTGAAAAGCGGGAAATGAGAAGTGAAATTGCTCGCTGTTTTTACTTCTCACTTCTCACTTCTCACTTAGTCCAAGTCTAACGGATTCTTAAACGGCTTGTCCGAATCGGTGTCGGCGCGTTTCAAAGCCTCTTGAAACTTTTCTTCCAAAATTCGATGGCGGTCTTTTTGCGACGACATTTCCTGCGCGAAAATGTTTTCGCGCAGTTCTTTTTGCTTGTCGAGTTCGCTTTTTAAATCCTCGAACGAGCCGAGTTTTTTCGTTTTTTCCTCGTGCGCGAGAATCGCGCCGGTCTGCGCGTCAATTGTTAGAGCCGCCTCGCAGCACGGACAAATTATGCTGAACTTTTCCATAAAAAATCAGGTTTCAGGTTTCAAGTTTCAGGCTATACGTGTTAAAACTTGAAACCTAATTTCTGCCGACGGCTATCAGAATTTCATCCGCCGCGGCGGTTAAAAAATTGCCCGCTTTGCTTTCGGGTAAATCGAAAACTTTTCCGTTCTTCAAGTAAATTTTGACGTTGCGGTTGTCAAGATTAGTTCTTTCGACTTTTACCAGAACCGGATGGTTTTTAAAGACGCGCGTTTCAAGCGGTTCGCCTTTGTCATTCATCCGGCTTGAAACTTCCGAATTGTCCGGCGCGGCGTTCACTACTTTGCCGATTTTTTCGGCAATCTGCGTGTTTTCCTTAACACCTTCTTTTTTAGCGTCCCAATTTCTAATATTATCTTTACTGATCGTTGAGTTTTGAATGATAATTTTATTGGCGTTAACCGGAATTTCAACGTTCGCCCTCGGCTGATTGACCGTTGTAACGACGGATTTGTTGACGGTGTTGTTTGTCTCGACAGTTTTCACGTCGCTGCCGACGTTTGAAGATGAAGAGCAGCCCGCCGTGTAAATTAAAGCGACTGCCAGATAAAAAAACTTATTCACCTATGAAAAACTCCTCATTTTCTCGATCAGACTGGCTTTGACGGTTTGCCATTCCGAATCAATAATACTGAAATAAACGGTATCACGAAAGCGACCCGTATCGGTAATTAAATGTTGGCGCATAATTCCCTCTTCTTTCGCGCCGAGTCTGAGAATGGCGTTGCGCGACTTTTCATTCAACACGTCGGTTTTTAGTTCGACGCGTATGCAGTTCCACGTTTCAAAGGCGTGCGTGAGCATCAATAATTTTGCTTCGGTGTTGACCGCCGTTCGCTGCCACTGCGGATTTATCCACGTCCAGCCGATTTCCGCCTTTCGATTTTTCGCGTCTGTGTTTCCAAAACGGGTTGAACCGATAATCTTGCCGGAAGACTTTTCAATCGTGACGAATGGCACGGACACTTTTCGCGCCGCTTCGCCGAGCGCGGTTTCGACGTAACGCAGCATATCTTCTCTCGATTTGATAATGTTCGCCGTCCACAGCCACAGGGATTCGTCCGAGGCGGCTTCATAAAGTTCCGACAGATGTTCGAGCTTTAACGACGCGAGCCGCACCGATTTGCCTTCGAGTATTACAGTTTCGATTTTCATAACTTAATCTTATTGCGGGAATCCGACGCGCCGCAATAAATCCTGATAGCGCGGGTCGTCGCGCAAAGGATCGAGACGCGGATCAACTTTGAGCCGCAACATAAGGGATTCGCGCCTCTCATAAGACTTGTTCAGTTCGGCAAACGCTTTGTCTTTTTCGCCGAGTGCCGCGTGAAATATTGCCACGTTATGCCACGGCGTAATAAATTGCAGACCTTCTTCGGTTACCATTCGCAAGAATCCCTGCCAACCGTTCCTGGCATAATTTTCTCTGATAGATGCCGCGGTTTGCGGCTCGCCGGTTAGTTCTTGAAATTTGGCAAACTCTTCGACGGCTTCCGCATAGCTGCCTTTCATCTGATAAGCAACGGCGAGGCTGTAGTGTGTGGACGCAAAACCGGCATCCAAATCAAGCGTTTTTTTCAGTTGCGCGATTGCGTCGTCGTAACGACGGGCGTAAATCAATCTTTCGCCGTATCCGCGATTGAAGATGAGCGAGAACGGGTCAATCTCCAACGCCCGCCGGTATTCGGCAAGTGCTTCTTCGTGTCTGCCCAGAGTAGAAAATAAAATGCCGTAATTTTGATGCGCCGCCGCGTAGTTCGGATTAAGTTCGATTGAAAGTTTGAATTCACGCTCCGCTCCGGCGAAATCGTAATCGTAATCGTGCAAGATGGTTCCGAGCGCGGTGTGCGCTTCGGCTAAATTGTTGTCGAGGCGGAGAGCCTTTAGCGCGGCTTCTTTCGCTTTTGGCTTCGTTTCGTGCGGTGGCGCGCCGCGATAGACTGAGAGCAGAGCGCGAGCATCGGCAAGTCCGGCGTAACCGAGCGCGTAGTTTGGATCAACAGCAATCGCCTGCTCGAAATACTCGATTGATTTCCAAATATCTTTTGCCGTGCGCTTGTTCAAATAAAAGCGTCCTTGCAAATAAAGTTTGTAGGCTTCGGTGTTCTCAGTGTATTTCTTCGCCAGCTTTTGCTCGTCCGCGCCCGACAGTTTCATCCGCAATTTGTTTGAAACATCGCTCGCTATCTCGCTCTGCAAAGAAACGAGGTCGGTTTGTTTGCGATTGTATTGTTCGCTCCAAATAACGTTTTCCGTCTGCGCATCAACCAATTCCAAACTAAGCATTAATTGGTCGTCGCCACGTTGGATGACGCGCCCGTGAACAATAGCTTGCACGTTTAGCTCTTTGCCGATGGTTTGCGCCGTCGCATCTTTCCCTTTGTATCGAAACACTGACGAACGCGCTTTGACATTCAGTTTTGGAATTTGCGACAAACTGCTAATCAGCGTTTCGGTCATTCCGTCCGAGAGATATTCGTTTTCTGCATTGCCGCTCTCGTTGACAAACGGCATTACGGCGATTGATTTGATTTGTGTTGAATTTGCCCAAAAATTGGTGAAATACCAAACGCCAAAACCAATCGCCGCGAGCAAAACAACCAACGCAACTGCGGCAAGCAGTTTACGCCGTTTGATTTGTCGGGCAAAAGTGTAATTTGTTTCGGCAGTTTGGAGATTTGCGTTACCCGTCGTCGCTTGTAAAATCTTCGTCGCATTTTCCGTATCGGACGAATGCGATTTTTCCAGGCGTTCGTCAAACGCCAGATTTTCCCGCAAATCCTTTAAATCGGCGAGCAGACCTTTCATCGTTTGATAACGCTCGTCTTTGTTTTTGCGGAGCATTTTGGCAACGATTCGCTGCAATTCGTCCGGCACATCGGCGGCGTAACGGACGAGCGGCGGCGGCTCGGAATTTATCAAATTGGCGAAAGTCTCCGACACCGAATCGCTCGCAAACAGCGTTCTGCCTGCCATCATTTCGTAAATCACCGCGCCGAAACTGAAAATATCGGTGCGTTCGTCAACCCGCTCGCCTTTCGCCTGTTCGGGCGACATATAATTGACCGTCCCCAAAATCACGCCTTTCGCCGTTTGATTCTGTTTGACTGTTGGTGCTTCAAAACCGATGGCTTTTTGCTCGACGAGCTTTGCCAAGCCGAAATCGAGAATCTTCACAAAACCGTCCGGGCGAATCATTATATTTTCCGGTTTGATGTCGCGGTGAACGATGCGCGCTTGGTGCGCGGCGGTGAGCGCGCCTGCAATTTGGATTGCAATGTCCAAAACTTCCGATGACTTCATCCGCGATTCCCCGACAATTTCGCGCAAGGTAACGCCTTCGATAAATTCACTGACGATATAATTTGCCGCTTCGTTTTCGCCGATTTCGTGAATGACCAGAATGTTCGGATGATTTAAGGCAGACGCAGCTTTGGCTTCCCGGATAAAACGCTCAAGATTCGATTCGTGCCGACTGAATTTTTCGTTGAGAATTTTTATGGCGACTTGGCGGTCGAGTTTTTGGTCTTGGGCGAGGTAAACTTCGCCCATTCCGCCCACGCCGATTTGTCGGACAATTTTGTAATGGCTGAAAACTTGTCCGTTTTTTAATTGATTCGCCGGCGTGTCGAGTATCAGTCCGGCAATTTCACCGGCAAAAGGCGTTTCCATAAAACTTTCCGCCTCATCGGATGAAGCCAGCAAAGTCTCGACTTCGCGGCGCAATTCGCCATCGTCGGCGCAAGCATCGTTCAGGAACGCGCTCCGATTATCCGGCGCAACCTCGACCGCCGAATCAAAAATCGCTTTAACTTTCCGCCAGTTTTCGCGTTTCATTTTTTCCGCCCAATTCGCGGTGCAGCCAAGCCTTGGTCATTTTCCAATCGCGTTTGACCGTCACGGGTGAGATGTCCAAAACTTCCGCCGTTTCCTCGATGCTCAAACCGCTAAAATAACGCAGTTCGACGATTTGCGCTTGCCGTTCGTCCAATTTTGCCAGGCACGTCAAGGCTTCGTCTAAAGCCAGCAAGTCCAATTCGCGTTTGTCCGACACGATTAAAATTGTTTCATCGAGCGGCAGATTTTCGCCCGTGCCGCCGCGCTTAACGCGATGCTTGGCTTTGGCACAATTAACCAGAATCCGCCGCATCAGGTTCGCAGAGATAGCGAAAAAATGAGCGCGGTTTTGCCAGTTGACGCGGTTTTGTTCGATTAACTTCAGATACGCCTCGTGAATCAGCGCGGTTGTTTGCAAGGTATGATTTTGCCGTTCGCGGCGCAAAAAGCGATGCGCCTGCCGACGTAATTCGTCATAAACAAACGGCAGAAGCGCGTCCAACGCTTCCCGGTTGCCATCGCTCCAGGCGTGAAGCAATTGACTTATTTCGTGCGGTGAATGGTGAGCTTCGGACATAACAAAACTCCATTATTTGCGAGAAATACTTTTGCTGCTTGCCTTGAAAATACCTCGAAAAATTCAGTAAGTCAACAAAATTCCCGGAAGTGTATTTTGATTTTGAAGGCAGAAAACGGTTTTTTCTCTACGCCGAAAAAAAAATGAGCCGATTTTTCTCAATCTGTTGCGTTAGATAGGTGCAGTCGGCAAAAAAGCCGTTCCAATCGAGAATAAACAAAATATGGAAAGGAGAAAAAAAAATGAAAATCAAAAAAATCATGTTCACTTATGTAGTTGCCGCATTATTGATGGCACTTCTAATCCCGGTCAACGCGCAAAATCATAACAGTGACGATAACGTGCTGCTCGGAAGCTGGAAAGTACGGCTTACTCCGACTTCGGGGCAACCGCAGTTTGACGAGTTTATGACTTTCAGCGCGGGCGGCGGTATCGTCGAAAGCAACAATTTCGCTTTTTTTCAATTAGGACTTACAGCCGGTCCCGGACAAGGAACCTGGAGCCAAACCGGACGGCGACGCTTTCCGTTCACCTTTATTAAATTTTTGTTCACACCGCAAGGGCAAGCCGCCGGAACGCTGAAGGTTACCGGCACGATAACTTATTCTCGGGCGGACGATACGTGGAGCGGTCCGGGGACAGTGGCAATTTGCGACTCGATGGCGAATAACTGCAACACCATTGATGTAACCAACGGACACGCCACGCGCATTGTCGCCGGACAGTAAAAGGTAAATCGCGGAACCCGAAACAAGTAAAGCGCGGGCGTTTGGAAATTAAGAACGCCCGCCAATCACAAAACTCTAACATTTTTAGATATTCTAAGGAGTGATAAGGAAATGCGAAAAAAAATTTCTTAATGCTGACAATATGCTTGTCAGCAATGATATTTTCGACAACGGCGACGGCGCAGCAAAATTTTTCCGTGAGCTTGAACGGCGTCCAGGAAGTTCCGATGCGAGACACTAGCGGACAAGGTTCCTGTCTGATCACGCTTAACGCGACCGAAACTCAATTCACTGTTAATTGCACCTACACCGGAACGACTTCGGCGGTCGTCGGCGCGCATATTCACGATGCCGGTTCAGTCGGTGTCAACGGTCCGATACGTTTCGATTTCAATTACACCGGCGCGACGAGCGGCACCATCGGACCGTTGACGTTTGATGTTACGCCCGCGCAAGTCGCCGATTTGCGAGCGAAGCGGTGGTATGTCAACATTCATACCTCGATGTTCACCGATGGCGAGATTCGCGGGCAAGTCAAAGTGGCGAATACTCAACTTGATATTGACGGCGATGGGCGCACGAACATCGCTGTTTTCCGGCAAAGTGCCAACACAATCTACGTGCTGGATAACATCACCAACAACATAACAGCCTATCAATTCGGGTCAGGATCAGGCGACAGTTTTCTGCCAACCAACGATTTCGACGGCGACGGCAGAACCGAGCTGAATCTTACTAAAATCATTCAACCGAGCGGCGACGGTTTTCACAGCATTCTGCAAACGGGCAGTAACACAATTCGCAGCGTTCAATGGGGCAATTTTGCGTCGGCGAACAACGATAGATTAGTCTATGGAGATTACGACGGCGACGGCAAACAAGACATCGCTTCTTTCCGCATCGCTACGGGGGTTTGGTACATTCTCGAAAGTTCAACCAACACCGGACGCGCCGTTCCGAATTTCGGCGCGCCGGGAGATTTTCCGGTGGTCGGCGATTATGACAAAGACGGCAAAACCGATTTGGGCGTGGTTCGCGCCGAAAACGGTCAGTTGATTTGGTATATCCAGAATAGCTCAAGCGGACGAATGCGGGCGGTTCCTTTCGGCGCATCAGGCGACGGTACTTTCTTCTATCGTCCGTTCGATTTTGACGGCGACGGCGCACAGGATATAGCGGTTAATCGCAATGTTGGAGGCAATCGCGTTTTTTACATTTTGCGAAGCTCCGATAACCAAGTGGTTGCTTTGCAATGGGGCTTTACTACCGATACGCCATTTTACGGCGATTACGACGGCGACGGCAAAACCGACATCGTGGCGCGGCGCAACGTCAGCGGTCAATATGTCTGGTATATCTATCAAAGTTCCAATCAGCAGGCGCGCGCCGTCACCTTCGGAGCGGCGGGCGACCAATAATGAAAGTCCAAAGTCCATAGTTAAGAATGTTTTTTAACTATGGACTTTCAACTCGAAGGGACTTTGGACTAATAATTAAACGTCGTAATACATTGAAAATTCCAACGGATGCGGACGCAATCTCAAAGGTTGAATTTCGTTTTCGCGTTTGTATTTTATCCAGCGCTCGATCATCTCTCTCGAAAAAACATCGCCTTTCAAAAGAAATTCGTGGTCATTTTCGAGTGCCTTTAACGCTTCATCTAAAGTTCCCGGCAGATTCGGAACGTCTTTTAATTCTTCCGGCGACAAATCGTAGATGTCTTTATCGAGCGGCTCGCCCGGATCAATGCGATTCTGCACGCCGTCGAGTCCAGCCATCAACAAAGCAGCAAAAGTGATATACGGATTGCACGACGGATCGGGCGGACGAAATTCCAAACGCTTGGCTTTTGGTGATTGCGAGAACATTGGAATCCGCACGGCAGCCGAACGGTTGCGGGCGGAATACGCCAAATTCACCGGTGCTTCAAATCCGGGAACGAGACGTTTGTAACTGTTCGTCGTCGGCGCGGCAAAGGCAATCAGCGCGGGCGCGTGTTTCAAAAGTCCGCCGATGTAAAACTTCGCCATCTCGGACAATCCGGCGTATTGGTCGCCGCCGAATAACGGTTCGTCGTCTTTCCACAGCGATTGATGACAGTGCATTCCCGAACCGTTGTCGCCGTAAAGCGGTTTCGGCATAAACGTCGCGGTTTTGCCGTGCTGGTAAGCCGTGTTTTTGACGATGTATTTAAAGAGCATCAAATTATCTGCCGTGTGCAGCAGATTCGAGAAACGAAAATCAATTTCGCATTGCCCGGCGGTCGCCACTTCGTGATGATGACATTCGACGTGGATGCCGACATCCGCCAGAATCAGCGAAGCCGCGTTTCGGAAATCAACCAGAGTGTCCATCGGCGCGGTCGGCACGTAACCTTCTTTCGGGCGAATGTGCATTCCCATATTCGGCTGCATATCGTTGCCTTTGCGCCCCGAATTCCAATGCGCTTCCTCGGAATCAATCGAATAACCGGCGCCGCGCTGTTCGTTATGATAGGAAACTTCGTCGAATACGAAAAACTCGGCTTCCGTTCCGAAGAAAGCGGTGTCGGCGATACCCGTAAATTTCAGATAGCTTTCGGCGCGGACGGCGACCGAGCGCGGGTCGAAACTGTAGCCTTCTTTGGTCATCGGCTCGACGACGTTGGCAATCAGGCAAATCGTCGTCTCATCGGCGAACGGATCAACCCAACAGCGCGAAGCATCGGGAATAAGAAGCATATCCGATTCGTGAATATGCGCCCAACCACGCAGCGATGACGCGTCGAACCCGAAACCCTCTTCAAAAGAATCTTCGGTTAATTGTTCAATCGGGTAACTCAGGTGATGCCACGCGCCCGGTAAATCCGTAAAGCGAATGGACACAAATTTCGCGCCCTGATCGGCGGCATAATTCAATACGTGCTTTGGGTTCATTAAATCTCCTGTTTAAGTTTGGATAAATAAAATTTTCGGATGGCTTCCGCGCTTGCCGGGCGCAAAATTAAAAAGTGATTTTACAACACTCATCCGCAACTTCAAAACGCTCGTTTGATTATTTGATTTTATCGAGTTTTTGAGGTGCCGTTAACATTTGCCGAATGATTTATTAATCGTCATCTTCGTCAGGGTCATAAATTTCGTAGCCGTGAGCGTCGTCGTAATAATAGCTTTTTTCCCGTTGGTCGTCGCTCCAATTTCCCTGTTCATCTTTCTTTTCGGCGTTGGGTTTTTCCGCCTTTTCACCGCCGCGTTTTTGGCTGTCTTTTTTTCGTTTCGTCTTTTCGGGCATAAATCATTTATAATTCTTTGGAGGATTTTCGACAAATCTTTTGAAATAAAATATGAAAATCAAAAATTATCTTTTAACCGCCGGGCTGGTCGCGTCTTCAATTGTTTCGACTTATTTCGTAACCGCCACAACGACCGCGCAGCAAGGCGCAACGCAGCCGCAGGCAATCGTCGCCGACAACGAATATCAGGTCAGCGCGGTTCTTTTTATGCAGAAAGCGGCGGAATTTCGCGCACTGGCTTATCAGGCATTTAACATTGCCCGAATGCAGCTCGATGCCGATTTCGATAAAAAGAACGTGAAAAAATTACCGAAAGCCGAACGCAAAATGATTCGCGCGGTCGTCGTGGATGTTGACGAAACCGTGCTGGACAATTCGCCGCACCAAGCCGAATTGATAAAGAATCGAATGCCTTTTACCGGTTCGATTTGGACGGCATGGGTCAATCGCCGGCAGGCAAAAGCGATTCCCGGCGCGGTCGAATTCTTGAAATACGCCAACTCGAAAGGCGTGCGCGTGTTTTATGTTTCCAACCGCAACGAAGCCGAAAAACAAGGCACGATTGACAACTTAAAAGCCGTTGGCTTTCCCGACGTTTCCGGGGAAACCGTGCTTGTCCGCGCGACCGAAGCAGGAAAAGAAGCGCGGCGACAATCAATCTCGGCAAAGCATCGCATCGTCCTTTTAATGGGCGACAATCTCAACGATTTATCGAACGTCTTCGAGCGCAAAAGCGTGGACGAAAGATACGCGGAAGTTGATAAAACACGTGAGCTGTTCGGCAGAAAATACATCGTTCTCCCGAATGCAATGTATGGCGATTGGGAAAGCGCGATTTACGAATACGGACGTTTGAGCGAAGTTGAAAAAACGGCGAAACGTGCAAATGCTTTGGAAAGCTATTAAAATTACATGACTATGAAACGAACGCCTGAAGAAAAACTGCTTAACCCGAAATCGGGCAGCAAAGCCGCTGCCGCACAGGAATTCGGCATTGATTTAACTTTGCTGGTCAGACAATTGCGCCTAACTCCCGAAGAAAGATTGAATGAACTTCAGAGCGCAATGGAGTCGTTTGATGAATTCGCCAGACAAGCTCAATTATCTAGAAAATCAAAAGCCGATGGTAAAAATTGAAACGGTAATCAAATCTCTTTCCGGCGCGAATGTTCAATACGTAATTATCGGCGGAGTTGCCATCAGAACTCATTCATCTGCCTATGTCACTTATGATTTTGATTTTTGCTATTCGCGGTCGGACGATAATCTGAATCGAATAATAACCGCGCTCGCGCCGCATAATCCGCGACCGCGAAACTTTCCCGCAGAATTATCGTTCATTTTTGACAAATCAACCCTGCGAAACGGAACTAATTTCACTTTTGCAACCGGCATCGGCGACATTGATTTGCTCGGCGAAGTTTCCGGTATCGGTAATTTCCAAGACGTATTGGCTGATTCGGAAACCGTTTCGCTTTACGGATTTGAAGTGCGAGTTTTAACGCTCGACGGACTAATAAAAGCCAAACGCGCCGCCGGACGGACGAAAGACTTGCTCGTTTTGCCCGAACTCGAAGCCTTACGCGAGGTTTTGAGCGACGAAGAATAATTTATGAAAAAAATTTCCCGCTTACTTCCTTTTTACTTTTGCCTATTTACCTTTGCCTCTTGCCTTTCGTCGTTCGCTCAAACGCTGACCGTGCGCGATATTATGCGCGAACCTTCGATTGCGGGAATGCGTCCCGACGCGGAAAGGCTTTCGCCGGACGGCAAACTCGTCGCTTTTTCGTGGAATGCTGAGGGAAAAGCGCCGCGCAATTTATATTTAATTTCAACAAACGGCGGCGAGGCGCGAATCATTGTTGAGGCGGAAAAGAATTACGAAGCGAGAACGCCCGCACCCGAAAGCAATTTGAACTACGGCTTGATTATCCGCGACGATTTTGCGAAAGGGCGGGAGAAAAATCTCGGCGGCGCGGAATTTTCGCCGAACTCGAAACGGCTTTTGTTCACGCAGAACAGCGACGTTTACGTTCTGGAAATTGAAGCGGGCAAATCGCCTGTGGAAGTTTCAAATCCACGACGCATTACCAGAACGCAAGGCGCGGAATTTTCGGCGCGTTGGCTTGATGACCAAACGATTCTTTATCAATCGGGCGGAAACTTTTTCGCGCTCAATATCGAAAAAACTTTTCTCGCGCAGTTGACCAGAGAAGCGAATCCGCAAGCATTCGTTTCCGTTTCATTCGCCGTGCCGACCGAAGACGCGAAACTTTTTGCTTATGCCGTTTCCGACGGATCGCGGCAACGCGCTTTGTTCGTGCCGAATTATTTGGACGAATTTACGACTGCGCCGACGTTTCGTCGCGGCTTTACCGAGCAGAAAGTTTTCGTTACAAAAGCCGATGGAAGTTTGGAGAAACCTTCTGAAATCAAACTGCCGAAAGCAGAAGGCGCGGCTTATCTGCGAAACGTCAGATGGGCAGCAGACAATCAAAGTTTAATCGTTGACCGTGTGGATAAAGATACGAAACGCCGCCAGCTTTTTTACATTTATAACGTCGGAAGCAAAGCCGAGCAAATAATCTTGCTGACTGAAGAAAACGACCCGAAATGGATTGGCGGTCTTTCGCGCATCGTCGAGCCGCACCCGAAAGACAATTCGCAGATTTTGTTCGCTTCAGAAAAAGAAGGATTTAATCATTTGTATTTGGCGAAGTTGGAAAAGCGCAAACCCGAATCAAACCCAACCGGCGGAATCAGACAGGAAGATCCGACCGACGCCGGATTTTCTTCGACCGTTAATGTCAAGCAATTAACCAAAGGCGCGTTTGAAATCGAATGGGCGAAGTGGCGAAAAGACGGCGGGCAATTCATTTTTTCTTCGACGGAAAAAAATACGGCGACCCGCGAATTTTATTCTTACGACTTGAAGACAAACGCTAAACGCCAAGTTCCGGCGGCGGACGAAGGAATGAAAACGAATCCGCAATTTTCCGCGAAAGGCGACGAAGATTTTTTGCTTTACAACTTCTCGCGCTGGAATGCACCCGTCGAACTTTACGTGCAGAGAGTTTGCTTCGATTGCAACGGCACAAATTCATCTAGGAAACTAACCGCGTCCGTTCCCGAACGATTCAAACAA
>Ga0136611_10000715_pt1 | contig 22327 bp, 20 predicted proteins | sample AntDrymUQ2232306_2_FD_106645 | JGI IMG/M metagenome (GOLD analysis project Ga0136611, IMG submission 106645) | Polar desert sand microbial communities from Dry Valleys, Antarctica - metaG UQ223 (23.06) | ecosystem: Environmental > Terrestrial > Soil > Desert | place: Antarctica: Dry Valley...
ACCCAGAGCCGGATGCGTATCGAGGAACAGCACCCCTTGTCCTGTCATCCTGAGCCGCAGCGAAGGATCGCCTGGCGTCAACGACAGAGGCACACTGGTTGCGAATCGAGCGCTCGCATCCTTGTTTGCATCCGCGCGGTTGACGCCAGGCGATCCTTCGCTGCGGCTCAGGATGACAGGACAAGGGGTGCTGTTCCTCGATACGCATCCGGCTCTGGGTTGAGACTCGGCTCCGGCGCCTAGGCCTTCTCGCGCCCATGCCCATCCTTGCTGCTGTACGACAGCGTCAGTGAGCCACCCTCGGCATCGGTCGTTTCGAGCCAGACCTTGCGGCCCCAAAGGCGTTCGACGCCTTCGAGAGTTCTCTCGGCGTAGGAGAGGTCGAGCGGGCGGCCGTTGAAGTCGTGCCGTAGGAACAGTTCGCGGTTGCCGTGGTAGTCGGCGTCCTCCGCGCGGATGACCGGGATGCCGTAGTCGGAGAGCTGATCGACGAGCCGGTCGCGGACCGCTTCCCAGTCCTTCTCGGTGATGACCAGTTCGTCGCCTGTCCGCTCGGCGTAGAACAGATCCAGCTCCTCACACAGTTCCTCGGTCATGTAGTTGCGGATCAACGAGACATCGCACTCAGTCTCGCGGACCATGAACAGTCGCTCGCGGCCACTGCCGTCGATCTCGTTCCAGCGCCGCTCGATGTCGTTCAGGAGCGTGAATCCCAGGTAGTACGGGTTCAGCCGCCCCGGCGTCGGTTGCAGGACGCTTGAATGCAGCGTCGCGAACTCGACGTGATCGTCGGTGTTCAGGTTCATCTCGCGCATGATCTGGACGTGCCAGTAACTGGCCCAGCCCTCGTTGACGATCTTCGTCTGCATCTGTGGGAAGAAGTACAGCATCTCGCCGCGTACGATCCCGAGAATGTCGCGCTCCCAATCCTCCAACGTTGGTGATTCCGCCGCCAGGAAGAGCAGCAGATCGCGGCACGGCACCGGGCAGACCGCACCACGGATCGAGAGTGGGCTGGCTGGCGCGTCGGGTTCAGAGCCTGCCTCGCCGATCCACAGATCGTCATACGGCCCGACCCGTGCCTGCCCCTTCTTCTCTTCGGGTCGATCGAGCGTGGCTGCCGGATCGACATGCTCGTCAATCGAGATGGCCGCGTCGAGGATCTCTTCGACACGTTGCATGCCGTGTTCGTACTCATAGCCCTTCAAGCGCTCGGCGTTGAGCTTCATCGTTTCAATCATCTTGCGGCTCGTCCGCGCGTAGTAGGCATTGTTGGCAAAGAAGTCAGAGTGGCCGAGGACATGCGCGACGACAAACTTGTTGTGCAGCAGCGTGTTGTTCTCCAACAGGAAGGCCCAGCACGGGTCGGTGTTGATGACCAGCTCGTAGATCTTGGAGAGGCCATAGTCGTACATCGTCTTCTGCATCTGGTAGATCTTGCCGTGCGTCCAGTGCGAGAAGCGCCCCGGCATGCCGTAAGCGCCGAACTCGTACATGATCTGCGGCGGCACGACCTCGAAGTGAGTCGCGAATGGGCGCAATCCCATCCCCTGGGCGATATCCCAGATTTCCTCGATCGAATCGGAGAGAAGGTCCAGATCAGGGTCATGTAACAGTTGCATCGGCGGCCTCCCTAAATGGCCAGCGCCGCGTGGGCCAGCTTGCCGGCGTTCGGGCCGAAGAAGTGCCGCAGCGCCGGATAGACATCCGCCTTGTCAGCGATCGTGACCGGGATGAACTTCGGCGTGTCGAGCCGCTCCAGCGTCTGCATCAGCGTGCTCTGGTGGCTGAAGCGCCCTTGGCGAATCTCCCCATAGCCGAACGCATTCGATTGCAGCAACAGCTCGCGTGCCAGCTTCAGGCACTGCTCGTTGTCGCTCGGCCAGTTGTCGCCGTCCGAGAAGTGAAACGGGTAGATGTTCCAGTCGGCGGGCCGGTAGCGCTTTTCCAGCAACTCCAGCGCGAGTTGATAGGCCGACGAGGCCTTCGTTCCGCCACTCTCGCCACGGGTGAAGAACTCCTCCTCGGTGACTTCCTTCGCCTCGGTGTGGTGGGCGACAAACGTGATCTGGACGTTGTCGTAGCGCGTGCGCAGGAAGCGCACCATCCAGTAGTAGAACGCGCGCGACACGTATTTCTCGAACGAGCCCATCGAGCCGGAGACATCCATCATCGCGATCACAACCGCGTTAGACTCGCGCTCGGTCGAGCGGTCCCAGGTCTTGAAGCGCAGGTCGTCGTTACGCAGGTTTCCGAAGTATGCGCGGCCATCCATCGCGTTACGCTTGACGTTCTCCTTGATCGTCCGGCGCTTGTCGAGGTTCGAGAACGGCCCGCTCTTGCGGATATCGGTGAAACGCACGGTCGAGGATTCCAGCTCGCGTGTGCGCTTCTCCTCAAGGTTCGGCAGTTCCAGATCCTCGAAGATCATCCCGGCCAGCTCATCGATCGTGATCTCGGCCTCGTAGAAGTCAACGCCCGGCTGGTCGCCAGCTTCCGGACCGTTTCCCTTGCCCGGCTGCCTGCCGTAGCGTTCGAGGACATCGCCGACCTTCGTCTCGCCGTCGCCTTGGCCAACGCCACGCTGGTCATTCGGGTCGTAGCGAAACTTGTACTGCTCAAGCGTTCGGATCGGCACGCGGACGACCTTCTTGCCGTCCGAGGTGATGATCGACTGCTCGGAGACGATATCGGCCAGGTTGCCCTTGATTTCCTCCTTGACCTTTTGCTTGTGGCGCGCCTGATCGACGACACCCTTGCGATGCAGCGACCAGTCGTCGCGTGAGAGTGAGACGGAAAAGCGTGTCATGGGGATCACCTGCCTGCGTCCTGTGAGATCGGGCCAGAGAGCGTCGCCACCAGGCGCTTGCTCTCCGGCCTCGCAAGAACTGACGACTAGCGGTTCAGCAGCGCGCCGACGTATTTGAGCAGCTCGTTGGCGCAGGTCGGGCAATAGCCGTGATCGGTGACAAGCCGGTCGGCCACGTCGTTCATGCGCCGGAGCTGTTCGGGATCGGGCGTCTTCGACGATGTCGTGATCTTGACGACATCGCGCAGGTCGGCGAAGAGCTTCTTCTCGATCGCTTCACGCAGCCGCTCGTGCGACGCATAGTCGAACGTCTGGCCGCGCCGTGCCAACGACGATATCCGGATCAGGATCTCTTCTCGGAACTGGCGCTTGCCGTTCTCGTTGATCCCGATCTGCTCCTCAATCGAACGCATCAGTCGCTCGTCGGGTTCGTTCTCCTCCTCGGTCAGCGGGTCGCGCATCTTCGACTTGTTGCAGTAGGCTTCGACGTTGTCGAGATAGTTGTCGAGCAGCGTCCGGGCCGACTCCTCATATGCGTAAACAAAGGCGCGCTGCACCTCGCGCTTGGCGAAGTCGTCATATTCACGCCGCGCCTCGCCGATATGATTCAACAGGCGTTCGCGCTGATCCGGTGAAATCGAGGTGTGCTGCTCAAGCCCGTCGCGCATTGAGCGCAGCGCATCGAGCGCGTTGATGCACGAGACACCGTCACGAACGAGCGCCGTCGAGATGCGGTTGATGACGTAGCGCGGCGAGATGCCGTCCATGCCCTCGCGCTCGGTCTCGTCCTGCAGTTCGCGAACATCCTTCGGCGTGAAACCGTCAACCGACTCGCCGTCATAGAGCTTGAGCTTCTTCATCAGGCTCATGCCGGACTTCTTCGACTCCTCCAAGCGCGAGAGGATCGCAAAGGTCGCCGCCGTCTCAAGCGTGCCGGGCGCGATATGGACATCGCGAACCGCAGATTGACGCAGCAGCTTCTTGTAGATCTTGACCTCGTCCTGCGTCCGCAAGTTGTATGGCACCTTGACGAGGATAATCCGGTCTTGGAGCGCCTCGCTCTTGCGATTCCCGACAAACGAAGCATATTCGTGCTCGTTGGTATGGGAGACGACGACTTCGTCGGCATAGATCATCGAGAAGCGCCCGGTCTTGATGTTCTGCTCCTGCGAGAGGGTCAGCAGCACATACAGGAAGCGCTCATCGGTCTTGAGCATCTCGATGAACTCCATAACACCGCGGTTGGCGATGTTGAGCTCACCGTCAAAGCGATAGCCACGTGGATCGCTCTCGGAGCCAACCGAGCCAATCGTCGCCAGGTCGATGCTGCCGACCAACTCCGAGATGTCCTGCGACTTTGGGTCGGACGGCGAAAAGGTGCCAATTCCGCAGCGACTCTTCTCGGAGAAGACAATCCGCTCGATCGGCATCTCTTCCATCCGGTTGTCGAACTCGTGCTCCAGTCGCCAGCGGCAGGCAGGGCAGAGGTCACCCTCGATGTAGATGCCGTATTCCCTCATGACCTCAGCCCGTAGCGCCTCGGGGACCAGGTGCAGCGGCTCCTCGTGCATCGGGCAGCCCTCGATCGCGTAGACGGCCCCGTCGTCGGTGCGCGTGTGGTTCTCAAGACCGCGCTTAATCATCGAGACGATCGTCGACTTGCCGCCGCCGACTGGCCCCATCAGCAGCAGGATGCGCTTACGCACCTCAAGCCGCTGGGCAGCCGACTGGAAGTACTCGACAACTTGAGCGAGCGGCTTTTCGATCCCGTAGATCTCGTCCTCGAAGAACGGGTAGTGCGACATGCCGCGCTCGTCGGTCTCGACGCCGGGAGCGACGATCATGCTGTGGATGCGCGCATGCGAGAGCTGGGCGATGGCCGGGTTCTCGCGCACGAGCTCGAAGTAGTCGGCGAAGGTGCCGCGCCATTCCAGGCGTGACTCCTCAGCACGATACGTCTGAAGTCGGTCAAGAAGCTGCATTGGGACCTCCTGCTGATCGAACACTACCCTGCCGGGATGCGAAGGTATGGCGTTACTACCGCGCACGCAAAACGTGCGCGACCATGACAGACTGCCGGTACGAGCACCGGACCGGTTCAATCAGCAGACCGGGTCGGGGGCGCGGGTTGAGGTGGACCATGACGAGTGAGGCTCGACTGTTGTGTCAGGTCAGGACGACCTGACATCCTGGCCGCGCAGCGCGCGGGCCGAGCACAGACGTACCGGGTGAAGACTCGCTCGTTCCCACGACACCGTGGCCTGTCCCGAGCGAGGTATCGAATAGCACTAACGCGGCAAGGTCGCGTTCACTCGACGTTGAGCGGACCACCGGCAGCGATGCCGGTGCGAGGAAACCGGCGGTGTACGTACGCTCTGGCCGTATCGTACAGCGAATAGATTGTGTTTGCAATACCTCCGGTTGGCCCCGGTCGAACAGATGTAAATGGTGTGTCACGCATATCACGCATTATGCGTCGTTGTGCCGGTGCGGCAAGACCCGCACGTCCTCTTTGGAAGTGGTACTTCTGGTCAAACAAGGTCGACACGCATCGACCGTTCGTACTGTATGTTACGTACGCAATCGTCGATTGGTTGCATCGTTCGACCGATTGCGACGGCATGGCAGCCGCTGTCTGAACCGCTGACTATAGGCGCACCATCAATCAAGAGAAGTCCCACCGCCATCGACCCGGTGGCGGCCTCAGTCGCACGTCCCGTACGCGAACGGCACGATCGCAAGGCAGCCAACCATTGTACAGACCAGGTTGACGAGATCGTTGTCAAACCCGCGAACCCCGCCAGAATGTACGGTTGGCGTGCCGCAGTCATGGATGCGCGCTTCGGTCGCGACATTGCAGGCCGGACAGTTGCGCCGCTCCTGAACCAGCTCGCCAAGCACGCTGTCGACGAGCGAGCCAGCCACCCCGGCAACAACAATCCCCGGACCGATTCTCAACCCACGCCGCCAGCCACTCGTCGAGCCGATCAGTATCCCGGCGACCGCACCGAGCGCCGTCGCGCCACCGAGAGCGGCCAACGACCCGCGCGAAGTCACGCCACCCGACGTTCCACGCGGGACAGCGCGCCCCGATAGTATTAGTCGCGGGGTGGTCCGCGAACTCGCCCCGAGTTCGGTCGCCCAGGTGTCAGCGGCTGCCGCTGCCAACGCTCCGGCAGAGAGCGACAAACCCAACGCCTTGTCGACCGTACCGCCCGCCAGCGCGCTCACCGCCGCAACCGCTCCATTGGCCAGCACCTGCCGTTCGTCACGCCGACCGCCCTTTGCCGCGACACCACCTTGCCGTCGCGTGCGCGACATCGCGCTCGACGAGACGAAGAACGTGCCGAGCACGACCATCCCCGGCCAGGAAGCCCCGACGGCAATCGCCGTCCCGACGCCGGTCGCCGCCAGCGCGCCGCGCCCGCTCAGCGCCCGCGCCCGCCAGCCAGCAACACTGATCGCCGTCGAGACGACCGCGCCTGCGACGAGCCGGACCCTCACTTGACTGGCTTCAGACGCGGGCGCTGTAGCACGACCAACTCATCCTCGCGGATCTCAAACGTCCAGCCAGCGACCATCGCAATCGCCGGTGCGCTGATCTCCGAGAAATGGATCGTCACCGTCTGGCCGTCCACCTCCTCGTCCGTCGTCGGGTTCAGCGAGAACGGATGACGCGGACTCCCGACGATAATTCGTTTCCCACCGTGTCGCTCGCACGCAATCTCTACCAGCCGCGTCGCTTCAACCTCGTCCAGCATCACTCCCCCGTCCACACTTCACACCACAACGGCAAGAAAACGATGCCACACGAGCAGAGAGGACAACACGGCCATTCACACATTATGTCATGCTAGAAACGCAGGTGAATGCTATACTTCGCCCGGCTCCGTAGCTCAACGGCAGAGCAGCGGACTTTTAATCCGTGGGTTCAGGGTTCGAGTCCCTGCGGGGCCACTGACGATATCCCTTTCTGTGTCTGGAAATCCACGTCGGCCAGCATGGCCGATGTAAGCGCGTGTGCAGTCAAGAGTGCAACAAGGTTGCACTCTTGACTGGTCAGCGCTGCACCATGCGCCGTTCAGCGGCTTCGCCTTGATGGCACCTTGTTACTGTGAAGTGAACTGAACGCGACACGCTTGAGATCTCAAGACCGTGAGTTCAGGACGAATTGGCTGTACGCAGGAATCGCCCCCGCCACGATGATTCGTAGTGAGTCCGGTTCTCGGACGGTTGATCCCTGATGCGTCAGGGCAGTAAGTAGCGAACCTGACTGGAGCTGATCTGACGAAGTCGGGTTGGGGCGTACGGAATGGAATGCAGCAGAGAAAGGAAATGCTACCAGGGGCGCGCCGACAAAAGGCACGCGCCTAAGGTGTCCGAGGCTTCCCAGCGTCGGAAGTCGTCTTCCCCATACCGCCGGTGGCGATTGGCAATGTGCGCCAGGCCCCCGATGCCTAGCAGGTAATCAAGAGGGATGTATCTGTGAGACGATTCAAGTTGTTCAATGCGATCCTGGCGCTCCTGGTAGCCAGTTCCGTCCTCACCGCGTCTATTGCCTCGGCTGCTTCGGGGTTCAGCGGACCGTACGAAATGCAGAACTGGACTGCATCAGGTCCAGGGACGACCAGCATCACGCCGACGTCCGGAGCCGCGACCAGCGCGGTGTTCCATTACGAGTTCCGTCCAGCATCCTCAGGCACATGGACATTCGGATCCGTAGCTGCGGCAGACAGCACGGTGCGCTTCAACTGGACATACAGTGGGTATCATGCATTCTTCCTTGCGAGGGCCGGGCTGAACGCTTTCGCTGATGGGCCGTTGGGCCGGACGACGGTGACCCTGCGGAGTTCCCAGCCGTCCTCGGGTGGCTTTAGCGACAGCGGCACTGCCTGCCTGCAAGTAAATACTGGCATGGCGTTTGGACTCGTTGCCAGTGGCAGCCACAATGACTCTGACAGACAGCTGATTGGCGATATCACCCTCACCAACCTCGAAGTGGTGGATGGCCAGGACTGCACGCCGCCAGTCATCACCCCGTCGGTTGAAGGCACGCCCGGTTCCAACGGGTACTACACGAGCGATGTCGATGTCACATGGACCGTGACTGATCCAGATTCCGACATCGCGTCGAGTGATGGTTGCGACGCGACCACCGTCACGACTGACACCACCGGGACGACGCTCACCTGCACCGCCACCAGTGTAGGCGGGACGAGCACTCAGTCGGTCACGATCAAGCGCGATGCGACAGCGCCAACAATCACCGTACCCGCCAACATCACCGCCTATGCGACCAGCCCGAACGATGAGGTCGTGAATTTCGACGCGCCGACTGTTGCCGACAACCTGTCCGGTGCCACAGCCAGTTGCGCGCCAGTATCCGGCACAGCCTTCCCGGTCGGGACGACGACGGTCGTCTGTACCGCGACGGACGGTGCTGAGAATAGCGCAACCGGCGCGTTCACAGTGACGGTCGTTGGTGCTGACCAGACACTTGAAGAACTCTATACGATGGTCGAGAACACGTCGATCAACGGGACATCCTCGACGGCCGCCAGCGTGCGGCGAACGATGCTGATGATGGTCGTCATCGCTGAGTCACTGGAAGACAATGGTCAGACGACGCTGACCTGCCTCCAGTTGACACGATTCGACCTTGAAGTCCGTTCTCAGGTCGCGAAACGCCGCATCGATGGCGCAGACGCATCGCTGCTCTACGCAAAGACCACCCAGATTCGCGCGATGATCGGATGTGGGGATAATCCCTCGTTTTTCCAGGCACGTTGAGTGGGGAGAGGACCGGCGGCGCTACTGTCTGACCGTGTCATCTCCACGTAAACGCAGGAGCGCATCGGCTGTTGCCGATGCGCTCCTGGCCGACTGGCGGCAGCATGGGGGTCGCCGAAGCGGTACAGCCACGCCAACGTTTCTGCCGACAGCACACCTGGGGCATTGAGGTCAATTCAGTCGTCGACAACGCCGAGCAACGCGAACGCATCCCTATCGATGCCTGGCAGGCACTGCGACCCGGACATCCGGTGTGGCATAGGCAGAACCGCAGGTACGAGCATACGCTCGAAGCCTGCATGGTCCAAGTCGAACCGCTCCCGCCGCGTCAGTCGATCGAACTGCATACGACCCATTGCACGTTGACACAACAGGGTATGTCTGGCGGTTAGCGCCGGACTGGCAGTGGGCTGTTACTGTTCCTTCGGCGGTGGGCTGCCTACCCCAGGCAGAAAGCGCTTGATTGGCCCAAGCCCGCCAGCACGACGAATGACATCGAGCAATCGCTGAAGCATCGGGGAACTCCACTCTACACGTGACAATCGGGAAATAATAGTCGTAGCATCACTCTAGCATGCGGCGAACCAACCGCAAGTCCCGACTCTCCATGACACCAGTTCGTGCCGTTGCTCACTCCACTGACCATTGACGGGGCCTTTGAACACGGCGGCGGCGCTGCCGTGTTCAAGATCGACGAAGAAGGACCGATGGTGAGGCACCGCTCGCGCGCCGTACGGTACGATCTGTTCTCGACGATACAATGAAGGTAGGTGATGGGAGGACAGATGCAACGCCGGTTCGCGCCTGATCGCGGCGCGTTACGCCAACTCCTTCAGCACTACAACGACCACCCGGAGGAGCGCGCCGGCATCGTGAAGGAAGTCGAGCGCCGGTTCGAGCGCCCGATGGCGATCCGGGTCGTGACGTGCCGCTCGGGAAAGTGCTAATTGCGTGCCAGTCGACGCAACATGCCGGGCTGCTGGACTGGCTCCGACGCACGATTCCGATATGCATCATCGAGGACTTGGGACACATCCTCAGCGTTCAGTACCCACTCGAACGACGTTGGTATTGTGTGTGCGAGTCCATCCTGCTTCGCCAGTCCTGTGACGACGATTACCTGACCAAGCTCGTTGAAAGCGATTGCCTCGGCCTTCTGTTCATCCAGTCGCTGGCCAATTGCCCGTAACACATCTTCGTAGCCTGTCGGTAGCAGCAGACCGGTCCGCTGGCGGCGCTCTCCGTCCCCACGCGCTGTCACCGCGACCAGTTGTGGCAGATCGCGGTCAAGAAACTCGAGCGCCTCGGGTGCTCTGCGTCCCGGCCGAGTGCCACGAACCAGGAAACCACCACCAACCTCCCAGACACTGACAGCGCGAAACTCGGACACATCCATCTCGCGACCGATGACGCGCAAGCGGTTCTGATACGTCGGCTGTCGTAACTGGTCCGCGATGTCCGGGCCGACCACGATCGGCTGGGGGAGCTGCCCTGTTGCATCAGCGCGAAGCAGGTGCCGGATCTGCTGAGCAACACTGGTTGCGTAACCCGGCTCCTTCGGGACATAGTCACGCACGCCGGCTCGGAACGCGGCAATCGCCACCGCTTCGGATGCGGCGCTCGACAGCATGATGACCGGCAGGTCAGGCTGTCGCTGATGCAGGCGAGCCAGGTTTCGCAACCCATCGACGCCCGGCAGGTCAAAGTCCAGCAGGCAGACAGCGCAAGAATGCTCCTCAAGCCAGTCGATGGCTACTTCAGCGCTGGTCAGGTAGGTTGGGCTGGGCAGCCCGTGGCTCGCGAATGCCTGTAGCAATCGCTGCAACATAAGCTGATCATGTGCGACGAGCAGGATGCCGTTCCGGCTCATGATAGCGTCTCACCCTCTGAACCATCACCCGACGCCCCAGACACACGCAATGGTTAGTCGCGACCGAACAGACGCCTCACGACAACATATTGACATGAGACTATCCGTGCGGCGACCACCAAAAGGTCCGGGAGCAGTCGGAACAGGATACGCTCACGGCACACCCGTCACGTCCGCCGTACACTCGCTGGATGACGCTGCCATCACCCGCTGACACAGTGTACGACGCTGCATCATTGCGTATGCCGCCGGGCAGTTGACCGCAAGGAACCGCTGCCCAGATGTTGACACACGTGTCATCCGCTAGTCGCGTACATCCATCCGATCGTCTGCGGCATGCACCTGCCTACCCTCAACAAACGTACCCAGTACCTGCATCGTCAGCAAATCAAAAGGATCGATTGTCGTCGGATCGCGATCCAGGATGGCAAAGTCGGCGTACTTGCCCGGCTCGATGCTGCCCTTTTTCGCTTCGGAGAACTCGGCCCATGCGGCATCGAGCGTGTAGCCCTTGAGCATCTGCTCAATCGTCAGCGCCTCTTCCGGCTGTCGTCCGCCCGGCGGGTTGCCGTCCAGATCTTTGCGGGTTACCGCCTCATATAAGCCGACCCGTGGATCCAACGTCTCCACCGGCCAGTCGGTGCCGATGCAGATGCGCGTGCCGAGCTTGAGGAACGATTGCCAGGCGTAGGCGCCGGACATCCGCTCCGCGCCAACTCGCGATTCAACCCAGTTCAGGTCGGTGATCGCATGCACCGGCTGGAGCGACGCGATCACGCCGAGTTCGACGAAGCGCCGCATGTCGTAGTCGGCGATGACCTGCTCGTGCTCGATCCGGTGGCGGTGATCCGGCCAGTCGTACACCCTCATCGCCCGCTCGATCGCATCCAGCGCCATCTTGCAGGCCGCGTCGCCGATCGCGTGGAGCGCGATCTGGATGTGGTTGCGATGGGCACGCTCAACGATCGGGTCGAGTTCCGCCTGCGAGATGCGCAGTACGCCGGCGTTGTCCATGTCGTCGCTGTATGGGCTGAGCATGGCAGCCGTCCGTGATCCGAGCGTCCCGTCGAGGCTCAGCTTGAGCGCGCCGAGCTTGATCCAGTCATCGCCGAAGCCGGTCCGTGCACCGATGGCGATCATCGGCTCCAGAAACGGCTGCGGAACCTCCCAGCCACGGACGAGCGTGTTGATCCGCAGCGTCAAATCACCGCGCTCGCGAAACTCCTGAAAGAGGACGATGTCCTCGGCGGGCGCGTTGTCGTGGATACCGGTGATCCCGTAACGCGCCGCCTCGGCCAATCCACGGCGGAGCGCCTTCGTCCGCGCGGCGTGGTCGTCCTGCGGCAGAATGTCCTCAACCAGCTTCTTGGCCGTTTCCTGGAGGATGCCGGTCGGCTCGCCGTCCTCACCGTGAACGATCCGACCGCCGTACGGGTCGGGCCGGTTGGCGTCGATCCCGGCCAGTCGCAGGGCAACGCTGTTCGCCCAACCGACATGACCATCAGCGCGCCCGAGATATACCGGGTTGTCAGGCGCGATCGCGTCCAGGTCTTCCTTCACCGGCAGCGCCACGACATCAGTCCGCTTCGTGTCGTCCCAGCCGCGCCCCACTATCCATTCACCCGGCTGGACGCTGGCGACCTTCTCGGCCACCCGGCGCTGCATCTCCATCATCGTCGTCGCCCCAGCCAGCCGCACGCGGTCCAGCGTCTGACTGCCGCTGACAAAATGCGTATGCGCGTCGATGAATCCTGGCATCAACGTCGCGCCGTCGAGGTCGACGACGCGCGTCGAGGCGCCACGCAGCCCGGCCAGTTCGTCATTGCTGCCAACGGCGAGGATCTTCCCATCTCGAACGGCTACTGATTCGGCTCGTGGACGGCTGGGGTCAATCGTCAACACTCGCCCATTGATGAACAAGAGATCAGCCATCATCAATCCTCCCGCTGAGTCGTCGTTCCCACATCCATGCTCAGAATACCCGAAGCGTGCAGCAGCAACGACGCTCTCCGACAATCATGCTAGCCGGTACACTCTCGAAATCAACCAGACGATCGGAACCGCCGCGAACGGGAGTGAGCAACGATGACGCGCAACGCATGGATCGAGATGATCGAGGAGCCGGACGCCAGCGGTCCACTCGCGGAAGCCTACGATCAACTGCGGGACCCCGAAACGGGTCAGGTCGACAACATCCTGCGTATCCACAGCCTCCATCCGGCGACGCTGGACGCCCACGTTCTGCTCTACACGAGCCTGATGCACGGAAAATCGAGGCTCTCCCGTGCCGAACGGGAGATGATCGCGGTCGTCGTCTCGTCACTGAACCAGTGCCACTACTGACTTGTCCATCATGGGGCAGGTCTGCTCCGGCTCACCAAGGACAAGAAGGCCGTCGAGCGACTCTCTGGAGATTGGCGCGCGGCGGGCATGTCGCCCCGACACACGGCGATGCTCGCCTACTCCGAAAAGCTCACGCTGACACCGGCTGCGATGTTGCGCGATGACGTCATTGCGCTACGCGACGCCGGGTTCAGTGATCGCGACGTGCTCGACATCAATCAAATTGTCGGCTACTTCGCCTACGTCAACCGCCTCGCTGACGGCCTCGGTGTCCCGCTGGAGGACTTCTGGGAGGCGCCCGAATAGCCAGATCACGAGTCGCCGGACTGACGCCCCTCTTCCCCGCCAGATCGTGTCCGCGCTACAATGCGCCGCGCCAGCCCGAAGCGACGCATGCTGTCCGGAACGCGGGAGTGGCGCGGCTGGTGATGAGTGGACTATTTGCGAGGAGTGAGCGCGCATGACCCGAGTGGTTGACAATCTCGATCGCGCGATCATCCAGCGTCTGCAACAGGACGGACGGATGTCGAGCGCGCAGATCGCGCGTCAACTCGGTGTCGCCGAACGAACCGTCCGCGCTCGAATCGACCGGCTTGTCGGCGACAACGTTATCCGACTCGTCGCGACCGTCGTCCCGCCGACGGTTGGCTTCGCGGTTACTGCCGATGTGTTCCTGGAAATCGAGGCGGGCCGCGTTCAGGAAATCGCTCACCAGATCGCTGCCCGGCCCGAGGTCGGCTACGTCGGCCTCTCGACCGGCGACCGGGACATCTCGATCCAGATCCACGCGCGCTCGGTCGAGCTGCTGTACGACTTCGTCACCAACGAGCTTGGCAATATGTCTGGCGTCGTCAGGACGAACACGTTCATCATCCCGAAGATCATCAAGAGCCACTTCGACTTCGTTGGGCCGGACATGCTCGTCTCGGATAGCGATGCTCAGCCGAACGACGTGGACACCGACGCAGCGATGCAACCGGAGAACGCCGCCGGGTCGGACTCGTAGTACAGGAAGGACGTTGACGATGGCAACACAGGTCTCACGTCGCGAGGAACTCGTCGAACGCGCGCATGCCGCCCTCGGTGGCAGCCTCGGGGCGCTTTTTCTGCCTGACGATCTATCGGTCATCGTCGACCGCGCGGAGGGCGCTTACCTCTACGACGTGGATGGCCGACGCTACATCGACTACCTGCTCGGCTCCGGCCCGATGCTGCTCGGCCACGCTCCGCCCGAGATCGTCGCTGTTGTCCAGGAGCAGGTCGCCAAGGGACTCTCTTACTTCACGATGAGCCAGAAGATCATCGAGTTCGCCGAGCGCATCATCGAGATCGTTCCCTGCGCCGAACAGGTGCGCTTCGTGTCGTCCGGCACCGAAGCCACCTACCACGCCCTGCGGCTCGCCCGCGCCTATACCGATAAGCCGAAGGTGCTCAAGTTCGAAGGCGGTTACCACGGCGTCCACGATTACGCCCTGATGAGCGCCCACTCCCAGAGACAGACCGACTATCCAACGCCAATTCCCGATTCGAAGGGCATCCCGCGCTCGGTCGAATCCAACGTCGTCGTCTCGTGCTGGAACGATGTCGAACTGACTGAGGAGATCGTCCGCGCCCACCGCGATGAGCTGGCGGCGGTTATCTGCGAGCCGCTCCAACGCGCACTCCTCCCTGCGCCCGGCTTCCTCAAGGAGCTGCGCCGAATTACGGACGAGAACGGCGTCCTGCTCATCTTTGATGAGGTCGTCACCGGCTTCCGCCTCGCGCTTGGCGGCGCGCAGGAGAAATACGGCGTCGTTCCCGACCTGGCAGCGCTCGGCAAGGCCATGTCGGCTGGCTACCCGATGGCCGCCGTCGCCGGACGCAAGGACATCCTGAACGTCACTCACCCCAGCCGCTTCGCCAGTGGTGACTTCGTCAGGATGGGCGGCACGATGAGCGGCAACCCCGTCGGCGCCGTCGCCGGTATCAAGTCGCTGGAGATCCTCAGCCGCGACGGTGTCTACGAGCGGCTGTACGACAGCGCCGACCGCCTCCGCAACGCCCTGCGCGCGCTGGCCGCTGAGCGCGATCTGGAGGTTCAAATCCTCGGCGAAGGCCCGGTCCTCCAGATGCTCTACTCGTCCCAACCCATCACCGACTACCCCGCCTTCCTGGCCGCCGACCGTGAGAAATCGCGACGCTTCGGCCTCGAATGCATCCGCCGCGGCGTTACGACAACTCCCGGCGAAAAGTTCTACGTCTCGCTGGCCCACAGCGACGAAGACATCGAAGACACCATCGCCGTCTTCGCGCAGGCGTTCGATACGCTGATTCAACACGATGCGTGACCGGTCGCCCCTACCGAAAAACGCGCCACCCGACACTGAGAGGAGTGATCGTTTGTCACTTGCCAACCGACTCGAAATCCCGGCCGACCTCGACGCCTGGCTGCGAGAAACGCGCCGGATGATCCATATGCGCCCGGAGCTACTTTGTGAGGAGCACGAGACCTCCGAGCTGGTCCAGAAACACCTGACCGAGCTTGGAGTGTCGTTCCGCAAGGGCGTCGGCGGTGATGGCCGGCCACTGTATATGTCGCCGGAGATCATCGAGCGCGCTGGCATCAAGACCTTCCCAACGACCGGCGGGACGGGGGTCCTCGGCGAGGTGCGCGGCACACGCGGCAAGGGCGACGGCAAGGTCGTCCTGTTGCGTGCTGACATGGACGCCCTGCCGATCGAGGAAGCCAACGACGTGCCCTACAAGTCGCAAACGCCCGGCAAAATGCACGCCTGCGGCCACGATCTCCACACCACCATCCTCCTCGGCGTTGCCGAGGTCCTCTCCGGCATGACTGACACCTTCGACGGCAGTGTCAAGCTGATGTTCCAGCCAGGAGAAGAGGGTGCGGGCGGCGCGGTCGCAATGATCCACGACGGCATTCTGGAGAACCCCAGCGTCGACGCCGCCTTCGCGCTGCACGTCACGTCGGAGCTGACGCCGGGTAACGTCGCGCTCGGCGCGGGACCACATGCCGCTGCCGCCGACACGTTCGAGATTCGCGTCACCGGCAAGGGCGGACATGCCGCCTTTCCACATACGACGGTTGACACAACACTCGTTTGCGCTCACATTCTGATCGCGCTTCAGACACTCGTCGCCCGCGAGATCGACCCGATCGAGACGGCTGTCGTAACGGTTGGGACGATGCATGCCGGAACCGCTCACAACATCATCCCCCAGACAGCAAAGCTGACCGGAACCGTCCGCACCTACAAGCCTGAGCTGCGCGACTACCTGGAACAGCGCATCGCCGAGATGGCGGCGACCATTGCGCAAGGCTTCCGCGCAACAGCCGAAACCGTGTACCTGCGCGGCTACCCTCCGATGATCAACGACCCGGAGATGACGGCGTTCGCCCAGTCCGTCGCCGAGGAGCTGCTCGGAGTCGACAACGTCCACTACGGCAAGCCGATGATGGCCGGCGAAGATCTCGCGTTCGTCCTGGAGAAGGTTCCCGGCTGCATGCTCAGCCTCGGCACTGGCAATCCTGAACGCGGCCTCATCTACCCACCACACCACCCGCGCTTCGACGCCGACGAGGACGCCCTCGCCGTTGGCGTCCGCGTCCTCAGCGCGATCGCCCTCCGCTACCTCGACGCGGACGTGTGAGGCGGGGGATGGGGGATGGGGGATGAGATTGTCGTCCTGAGCCGCAGGACGACAATCTCATCCCTCATCCCCGCAAATAGACAACCGATACCCATACAAGGTACGATTAGTCCGTACAGAACCGCTGTAGCGCACCGTACGGGATGTCGTGGCCCAGCCGCGCCTCCGCTGCCCCACTCCGGTACGTGCCGGTCGGAGCTTCTCATGCTGCTCTATTTCGCAATCGCGCTGATCGGGACACTGTTCCTCGTCCTCTCGGCTGTCCTCGGAGAGGTGTTCGACTTCTTTGGTGACGCCGATGCGGACGGCGATGTCCATCCACTGTCGGGCAAGGTGCTCGCAACCGGCATGACCGCCTTCGGAGCAGCTGGGATGATCACGCAGTATTACGACTGGGGTCCACTCCTCAGCGCCGTGACATCCGCGCTCGCGGCAGTCTTCCTCGGCGCGGCAGCCTGGTGGATGATTTCCGCCTTGCAAAGCCAGACCGCATCGACCGATACCATCGTCTCATCGATGCGTGGACGCAACGCACAGGTGACGGTCACGATCCCGAGCGGAGCCATTGGCGAGGTGCAACTCTCGTCGGTAACCGGCTCGCGCCATATGTCGGCACGAGCGGTCGACGGAAGCGCAATCTCGGCCGGCACATCAGTTCGCGTCGTTGAATCATCAGGTTCCGTCCTGCTCGTCGAGCAGGTGGATCATCGCCAGGTCAGCGCGACCGAGGCGCAGAGAGTTGAGGGCTAGCGATGGAGTTCCTGGGAATTACCGTCGGCGTCGTATTCTTCCTGATCGTTATTTCGGCGCTGATCGCGATCGTCAGCAGGAACATCATCAAGGTTCCACCGAGTACGGTCGCGATCTTCTCGGGCCGCAAACGCCAGATGATCGATCCCGACACCGGCCAGAAGGTCACCGTCGGCTACCGGATTATCAAGGGTGGTTCGGGCGTCCGCATTCCAATCCTCGAACGGGTTGACTATCTCTCGCTGAACGTCATCACGATCCCGCTCAGGATCGCATCCGCCTACACTAAGGAAGGCGTTCCGGTTTCGGTCGATGCCGTCGCCAACGTCAAGATCGGCTCCGACGACATCGCCGTCGGCAACGCGATCGAGCGCTTCCTCGGGATGCCGCCGGAACAGATCAAGAATGTCATCTTCCAGACGATGGAGGGTCATCTGCGCTCAATCCTCGGCACGCTGACGGTCGAGGAGATCAACACCGACCGACAGGCGTTCGCGCAACGCATGACAGCCGAATCTTCCCAGGACCTCGAACGGATGGGCATCGACATCGATGTCCTGACCGTCCAGCAGATCAGCGACCCGAACGGCTACCTCGACGCGCTCGGCCAGAGCCGTACCGCCGAGGTCAAGCGCGACGCCGAGATCGGTCGCGCCGAAGCCGACCGTGACGCGCGCACCCGCTCCGCCGCCGCCCTCCAGCTCGCCTCGACCGCCGAAGCGCGCGCCGAAGCCGAGATCGCCAGCGCCCAGCGCGACACGCGCGTCGCCAAGGCCACCTACGAAGCATCCGTCCGCGCCGAGGAAGCTCGCGCCGCGCAGGCCGGCCCCTTGGCCGAAGCCGAGTCGCAGCGTCAGGTCGTCGTCGCCCAACAGAATGTCGAGCTATCACGCACCGAAGCCGCCATCGCCGTCCAGGAGATGGAAGCGCGTCGCAAGGAGCGTGAACTCGAAGCGACCGTCCTCAAGCAGGCCGAGGCCGAGCGCCAGGCGACCATCATCACCGCCGAGGGCGCCAAGCAGGCCTCGATCCTCAAGGCCGAGGGCGAGCAGCAGGCGGTCATCACCCGCGCCCAGGCGCAGTCACGCGAGTTGGAGCTGATCGGTTCCGGCGAAGCGTCCCGCGTCCGCCAGGAGGGTGTCGCCGACGCTGACTCCAAGAAGGCGCTCGCAGAAGCCACACGCGCCGAACTCATTGCGCAGGCGGAAGGCTCGCGCGCCAAGTTGCTGGCGGAGGCCGAGGGCAAGCGCGCTAACCTGCTGGCCGAGGCCGAAGGTAAGACGGCCCTCGCCGAAGCGCTGAATGCCTATGGTCCAGAGGCGATCCAGCTCCTGATGTACCAGGCCTTCATGGAGCAGCTCCCGAAGGTCGTCGAGGCCGCCGCGCTGCCGCTCTCGACGATCGACAAGGTCGTCCTGATCGACGGCGGAGGCGGGAACGGCAACGGCAATGGACACGACGGCTCCGGCACACTTGGCCGCTACGCCAGCGAGTTGCCGTTGATGGTCGAGCGCATGACCGAGAGCTTCGCCGCTGTGACTGGCATCAACCTCAAGGACATGGTCCGCAACCACACCAGCGCTCCGGACGAAGAGTCGAACGGACGAACGGTCATCAATCCAGACACGCGCGCCGTGTCAACCGTCAACTCGGACGACTGATCGACAGCGCACACACATCGACAAGCAGCGAGGCCGGAAAAATGCCGGCCTCGTTTCATTCGACGGTCAATGCTTCAGCTACTCGACTTCGAGGATCATCTCGATCTCAACTGGGATCTGCCCAGGCAGCGCCGCCATTCCGACCGCCGAACGGGCATGCCGCCCGTTCTCACCAAACAGCTCGACCATCAGATCCGAGAAGCCGTTGATCACCTTCGGCTGGTCACCAAAGTCAGGGGCCGAATTGACCATCCCCAGTACCTTGATAACGCGCTTGATCCGGTCAAGGTCGCCGAGCGCCTCCTTCGCCGACGCCAGCAAGTTCAGCGTCGTCGAACGCGCCGCCTCGTACGCTTCATCGACGGACACGTCCGCCCCGACCTTGCCAGCGTAGACCGGCCCACCGGCCCGGTTCGGCCCATGCCCCGCCATGAACAGCAGGTTCCCAACCTGCGCGTAACGCACATAGTTCGCGATCGGCGCTGGCGCCGACGGCAGCTCCAGCCCCAGTTCCTTCAACCGCTCCTCAACTCGCATCCCGCACCCCTTCCGTCCACCACGCTTCTCCAATACGCACGCTATCTTCGCCGACCCGCGCAACCCGCGCAACCCGCGCCACGGCAATTGCAACGAGTTGTCAGTAAGCCACGCAATCGAACGTCCCCCTGTCGTCCTGAGCCGCAGCGAAGGACCTCTCCGCGTCAGCCGCCACGGTAGTTAAGGCGGAGAGGTCCTTCGCTGCGGCTCAGGACGACATGCGGCGACGCACTCCCGGAGCAACAATGGCAGCTATCAACAACAGCACACCAAGCCCAACCAGCGATCGCCCAACCCACACGACCGGCTCAACGACATACATCAATTCCAATTGCACCTCGCCCGCCGGGACATCAATGAGCATGTACCCGTCATCGGATCGCCGGATCGGTGTTCCGTGCCCGTTGACCGTCGCCCGCCAGGCTGGGAAGTCGTAGATCGCGATCCGCGCCTCTGTCGGCTCAGGGGCGAACACATCAGCTCGAAGGAATTCGCGCGACTGCTCCAGCGCTCTCACCTCGCCGCCAGCGACTGACAGCACTCCGCGAGTCGATACTCCAGCGTCATCGACCTTGAAGACGGCGTACCCACCCTCTTGCCCCGGATCAAACAACTCCAGGTACGGCTTCGTGCTGGCGACATCCATTACGTCGACGCGGTTGAAGGAGACTAGTACGATCGTCAACCCATGACGACGGAGGAAGCTAAGTTCCAACGATGCAATCATGTCAGCAAGCCGCGTCCGATCGGCGTAAACCGTGTTGCGCCAGTACCAGACCCACGCAGCATGGAAGGCGTTGCCGTCGGTCAATGCCGGAATCCAGAACGAGGCGTGCTCCGAGATTGGCGAACCAATGATGAGTGGACGATCCCTGACTGACCCGTTGCGTTCGACAATCTCTGCGGAATGAGCGATGGCCGTAAACGCAGGCTGGTTCGTCGTCTCCAGCGCCGGAAGGCCACGTTCATCTGCTGAAAACGTCGACACCGACGTCAGCACGAACATCGCGACCGATCCAACTGCAACGACGTTCGCGAGCTTGATCGTCTCGCCTCCGCGCGCACTCCGGAGCACGAATCGCAGCAGCTCGTGGATTCCGAGTGCGGCGAGAAACAGCGTCGGCAGACGCAACAACGGGATGAGGCGCGGCCCTTCGAGTTGCGCCAGCAACGGCTGGTCTCGCAGCAGCCAACCAGCGACGACGATGACCAGCAGCGCGAGCGGCAACCAAAGGGCGAGCACGCGGGTGTGGAGCCTACGTTGGCGCAGCGCGATGAGCGCGCCGACCGCCGCCAGCGCAATCACCTCGACCGGAACCGCGCCGGTGTAGAACGTCCAGACCTGCCCAGCACGTTCGAACTCGACGAAGTGCGAGAACTCGTAGAGTCCTTGTCGCGCACGCAGTGGCACGATCAGCGCTGCGCTCAATAGTCCGATAACGACGACAAGCATCGCCGACCGGCGCACCAGATGCGCGATTGCCAGGCTGTTGAGGTCTGCCAACTGCCGCCTGACAGATGCCCAGCCACCCGGGCGTTGCTGATTGGCCCGCCGACGAACCGTTTCTGGCCGCGATGCCTGAATCTCAACGAGCGCAACAATGCCGACCGCCAGCAACACCGTCGCGACAGCAATCGTCGCGCGTGGGTTCGAGTAGATCGCCAGCGTTGCGACGCCAACCGCCAATAGCAGCCCACGATGACTCCCCTGGCACAGATAGTCGGCTGCCCAAAGCATGAGCGGCAATGTCAGATACGCGGCGAAGACGTTCGGCCACATTCCCATCCGCAACAACTCATCCGGCCCACCGCCGAGCCAGCTTCCCGGCAGGAACAGATGCAGCAACGCGGCAATGACGACAATACTCACCGGCCAGCCGTCGCGCCGGGCAATCATCCAGTACGCGGCGATTGGGATAAACAGGACGCCGATCACGACCAGCTTGTGGACGACTTCTAGCGGAATCAACCCAAGACCGAGCGCCCACGCCATGACGACCACCAGATCGGCGCCAGGTGGGTAGAACTCAGCCGGATATCCCGCCTGATGGTTCGAGAACCAGCGGGGAAACTGACCGTCCCGGATCGCTTCCAGCACCGCCCGTTCCTTGCTGATATGAAACGGGTGATCGATCGACGCGAACGTGTTCGGCAGGCGGCTGCTCGCCCCGTCGCCGCCCACGAGCGGGAAGTCGGTGAACCAGTCGAACGCACCAAGCCGGACTGCCACGACGGCCACCAGTGCAATCAGCACAATTTCCCAGACGTGAGTGACCAGCACACGAGGGAACCACGCCGTCGTCTCGGCCCTTCGCGCGCGCGGATGTGCCGCGCGCGGCTGGGACACGGCAGGAATCGTCCTGGCCGCAGTCGCTGCCGTATGTCCGCGCTTCCGATTTCGATTCATGTCCTCACGACGCTAGCGCGGCAATCGAGCGACGGCGACGATGACGTATGCCGACGCAAATAGCCCGAGGAAGGAAAGGACGGTCAGCGTACCCGCGATGAGAAAGAACGGCGCATCGGCAGGCACGCTGTCGAGCATCGTCCGCCAGACATCGAGTGCGGTTCGCTCCTGCGTTGCTCCACGGGCATTGCGCGTGTCGAGCGGAACCAGTGCGGCAATCGCTGCCAGTAACAATGCGACGATTGCAGCCAGCCCGAACGTCACAGCCAGTCCGGAGCGCACGAATTGTCGGTTAGGCGTGTCAGAGGTATGCATACGGAAGCACCAATTTCACCAGAATCGACATCTGAAACGCAGCAGCGCCTGCGACGAGCGCGACTGTCGCAGGACGTTGCCAGCCATCCGGCACGAGCGATCTCAGCCCCGCGACTGCCAGCACGATCGCAACCGGCAGGATCGGAAAGAAGTAGCGCGCCTGCGTCAGCAGGAACATTGTCCCGAAGTAGACC
>Ga0136611_10000716_pt1 | contig 22312 bp, 18 predicted proteins | sample AntDrymUQ2232306_2_FD_106645 | JGI IMG/M metagenome (GOLD analysis project Ga0136611, IMG submission 106645) | Polar desert sand microbial communities from Dry Valleys, Antarctica - metaG UQ223 (23.06) | ecosystem: Environmental > Terrestrial > Soil > Desert | place: Antarctica: Dry Valley...
ATCCGGGCGAAGTTTCTCATTCCGAAAGCGTTCGGCCTCACCCCGTGGTCGGAAGCGGAAATCAAACGCGTCGGCAGCGCCGACAAAATCGCCGCCCGCTTGCTCAAGGCGAAGTATGCGCTTCCCGTATCAGCCGAGACGAGCTTGAAGGGTGTCCTCGAAGCGCTGGTGTGCCGCGTGCTCGGCTATCCCGCACTCACGTCGCTGGGGGAGTTGAGCGCGGTCGCCCTGAGCCGCGAAGCCGAGGCCGACCCGCCCCTGCCGGTGAAGGATGTGCCCAAGGTGGCTCCGAGATTGCTCCTCGGCGCGCAAAAGGATGGACTCGAAGGATACCGCGCGGTCGTTTTGGATGGCACCTTCGAAGACAGCGGGGACGCCGAGCGCACGGCCCCTGCGGAGCCGCCCCCCACCCTTCCGAAAGTCGCGCCGGATCTCACGGCCTTCGCCGAACGGGTCACGGCGGCGGCGCGGACGTGTCCGACGGGATGGTTCGGGGACGACCTCGTGTTCATCTCCCACGTCTGGCGTCACATGGGTGCCGATCCGGAATTCCGTTCGCTCGCGCTTCCGGATTTCAAAAGCAAACTCCTCGCGGCCAACCGCGCTCGACTGATCAAGCTGAGTCGCGCCGATCTGGTTCAAGCGATGGATCCCGAAGACCTCCGAGAGTCCGAGACTTCGTATTTGAATTCGCTCTTCCATTTCATCTTCCTTCGGAAGGGGCAGTGATGTCGATTTCCCGCGATCCGCGCATCGAGGCATACTGGGCACCGCGCGGCCCCGAAGTCTTCAGCGGGATCGTCCACGGCAGTCAGATCTGGACGCCCGATCCGTTCGATGTGGAGCTGATCCACTCGGACGCGCGCGACGCTTTCGCGAAGCTGCTCTATCGCGCCTCGACCCCTCACGGAGGCGGAGGAAAAATCCTCCTGCTGCTCGGCGAGGGCGGCAGCGGAAAGACGCACCTGATGCGGGCGTTTTGGGCCGCGACGCACGACGCGGGCGCCGGGTACTGCGGCTATTTTCAACTGGCGACGCAGACCGATCACTACGGGCGCTACGTCCTCTCGAAATTGATCAACTCGCTCGAGCAGCCCTACAAGGCCGGCCATACCGAGACGGGCTTGAAGCGACTCGCCCGGGCTGTGCTGGATGCCATCGATGTCATCTCGGCCGAAGAGCGGCGAATGCTCTGCGACGACCTCCTCGAACCCGCCGAAGTGGAAGAGCTTGTTCACAGGCTGGCGTACTTGGCGGTTCAAATGCCCCCATTTCAAGGCGTGGACATCAACGTCATCCGCGCCCTGCTGTTCACGCTTGCGAACGACGCCAGAATCCACTCCGCCGTGATTCAATGGCTGCGCTGCGAAGATTTGTCCCGTCGCGACCGCGAACTCCTCGGCGATCTGATCCCCCGTCCTCAGCCGGAAATGCCCGTTCAGACCATCATCACCTTGGGAAGGTTGATGGATGCGATCGGCGGTGCGGCGCTGGTACTCCTCGTCGATGAAATGGAGGCGACCTACGATCGCAATGCCGGGAAGTCCGAGTCCGCAACCACGCTGCTTTCCGCTGTCAACACACTCGTCGAGATCGCCGACGCCGTCCCGAATTCGATCATCGCAATCGGATGCTTGCACACGATTTTCAAAGACCTCAAGGAGCGAATTCCGCACACCAAGCGGGATCGTCTCGAACGCGATCCCGAACCGATCTATCTGGGCGAGTTCCCCGCTCCGAACGAAATCGAATCGATGCTCGCGCTGAGGTTGGAAGCGATTTTCCGCGCCGCCGGCATCGGATCCGATGCGAACGACCCGATTGCCCCTTTCACAAAAGCCGATGTGGAAGGCCTCGCGGGGTTCCGCGCACGCGATATCCTCGACAACTTGCGGAAGCATCGCGAAGCCTGCATACTGGCGGGAGATTGGGTCAAACCGATTTGGCGCACCGCCGAATCGGTTTCTGACTCGGGACCGATCCGCGGTTGGCCGGACTACTGGAACGACCACCTCGCGGATTTCAACTCGCCCGCGTGGGACGACGAGCCGCAGCTCGCCGAACTGATCACGTTCGGCGTGCGGACGCTCGCGCAGGAATACGCGTCCGGCTTGTCCGTCTCCGCGACGCGCGACGACCGCTTCATCGCCGTCCAAGTGCCCGGCCCCGGCGGTGCCGCCGACCATTTGCTCATGGCCGTGTGCAACAAGAGCACCCGCGGCGGCGGACTCGGCAATCAGATCAAGCAGGTGGCCGCGAAGGCCGGGGCGATCCCCGCGATCCTCATCCGCTCCACCGAGTTCCCGAGGGATGCGAAGCAGGTCGTCGCCAAAGAGATCGCCAAGCTCGTCGCGCCGGTCGGGAAGGGGAAGCGGGTCGTCGTCGCCGACGCCGACTGGCGCGCCCTCGCCGCCTTCCGCGACTTCCACGCGCGGCATTCCGCCGCGGCCGGCTTCGCCGAGTGGCAGCGCGCCGACCGTCCCCTCTCGGGCCTCACGGCCATGCGCGCCATCCTCGGCCTCGACGCCCGCAAATTCGAATCGCCCCCCGCGATCACCGCCGTCCCGAAACCGGCACCGGTTCCCGATGCCGCACCGACGCCGGCGATCCCCGCTCCCGCCAAGCCGACTCCGATGGCGGTTCCCGCCGGAGCGATCCACTTGGGTCAGACGCGGGCCAACTCCCCGGTTACGGTCGATCTCGCTGCGTCCGAATTCTGCCGCCACGCCGCGTTCCTCGGCGGATCGGGGAGTGGCAAGACGACGGCCGCCCTCACCATCATCGAGCAACTGCTGATGCAAGGCGTGCCGGTCGTACTGCTCGACCGGAAGGGGGATCTCGGCCGGTACGCGGATCCCGAAGCGTGGGCCGAAAGCGAACCGGATCCGGAGAGGGGCGCGCGGCGGGCGCGATTTCGCGAAGCGGTCGAGCCGGTCATTTACACGCCGGGTTCCGAGAAGGGTCGCCCGCTGCGAATCCCCGTCGTCCCCGATCTGGCGGGTTTGACGACGGCCGAAATCGAACAGATGGCCCAATCCGCAGCCGCCGGCCTGACCCAAATGATGGGGTACAACCAGAAGTCGCCCGATCCCAAATCGGTGATTTTGCAGAAGGCCATCGAGGTGCTCGGCCGTTCGGGCACCGTCACCGTGCGCGCGCTCCAGCAACTCGTGTCGGACATGGACGAAAGTCTCACGAACGAGACCGAGGGCTATGAAGAGAGGCACTTCAAAAAGCTCGGGCAAGACCTGCTGACGTTGGCCCACATGCACCGGCGGCTACTCGAAGGCGGCGAACCGCTCGACATCGACGCGCTGCTCGGCCGCGGCGCGAGCGCCCGTACGGGCCGAACGCGGCTGACCGTCGTCAACACGCAGTTCCTCGGCGACGAAGCGACCGTCGAATTCTGGGTCGCCCAGTTCTTGCTCTGCATCGACCGCTGGCGGGCGAAGTCGCCGTCCGCCGCGCTCCAAGCGGTCTTCTTCTTCGACGAGGCGGAGAAGTATTTGCCCGCCGTCGGCAAGCCCGCGAGCAAAGCGCCGATGGAGAGTCTTCTGCGGCGCGGGCGCTCCGCGGGCGTCGGCATCTTTTTGGCCACGCAAAGCCCCGGCGATCTCGATTACAAGTGCCGCGATCAAGTGGCGACGTGGCTCCTCGGCTTGCTCAAGGAGTCGGTGGCCATCGCCAAGCTGAAGCCGATGCTCGACCGGAAGCCGGACGCCGCGGACAAGCTCGCCGGGCAGTCGGCGGGGGAGTTCTACCTCGTCCGCGAAGCGGGGGTGAGCCCGATCCGAGTCGCCCGGAACCTCGTGCAGACGGCCCAGCTGCCGGAGGGCCGCATCTTGGAACTCGCTCGGAATCGTTAGAAGGGCCGGAAGTCCGGGTCACGTCCGGATGATACCGAGCGCGAACAGCAGCGCGGCGACGACGACGAAGAGCAGTCCGACCGTCAGCCCCGAGATCGCGGCGACGAGGAGCAGCGCCTTGCGGCTCGTCGGGGCGGGTTCGGCGATGCGGGCGGTCGCCGCGCTCGACCGCCGGCGCGGGCGGTCGTCCTCCACGGTCGCTTCGGCGAGGACGCGAGGAGTCGCCTGTTCGGGCGACGGATCCCCGTCGAGTTGAACGACGCCCGAAGCCGGGCCGGAGAGGGTCAACTTCGAGGCGGGGTGCGGCGTCGCGCCGTTCTCCGAGGGCGGCGGGGCCGGAAGGCGCATGCTCGACCGGCTGCTGCCGGAACTCGGCGCGCTGCGGCCGAGGAACGGGCGGTTCGGCGGGGCGACGATCAGCCGGCCGTCGGGTGGCACCAAACCGCCGACCCAGCGGCCGAGCGCGTCGGCCATTTCCTGGGGCGTCTGGAATCGCTCCTCGCGCTTCTTCGCGAGCGCCCGGTGGACGATGGCCGCGAGTGCATCGGGCACGTCGGGCCGCACGGTGTCGATGGGCGCCGGGTCGCGCCACTGCTGCCACATCAGCTTCTGCCCGGCGCGCCCTTCGGGGAACACGGGGTGCCCCGCGAGTAGGAAGTAGAGCGTCGCCCCGAGCGAGTAGATGTCGGCGCGGATATCGACGTTCGAACTGTCGAGCGCCTGCTCCGGCGCGAGGTAATCGACGGTGCCCAAGATCGTGCGGGCGCCGCCGAGTTGGGACGTGAGCTTCGAGTCGCCGTCCGATTCCGAGCGGACGAGGCCGAGGTCGAGCAACTTCGCGACGCCGGCGCGATCCACGAGGAGGTTGCCCGGTTTGATGTCGCGGTGGACGTGGCCGCGCTCGTGGGCGTGCTGGAGGCCGAGGGCCACCTGCTGGGCGTAGCTCGCCGCGGCGGCGGCGGAGCGGCGGCCGTCCTTCTCGACAAGCGCCTGGAGGCTGACCCCCTCGACGTACTCCATGACGAGGTAGAGGAGCTTCCCCTCGCGGTTCATGTCGTAGACGCGGACGATGTTCGGGTGGTCGAGGGTCGCGGCGGCGCGGGCTTCGCGGAGGAAGCGCTCGCGGGCGATGTCGTCCTCGCAGACGTTCCCCGGCAGGACCTTGAGGGCCACGAAGCGGCGCATCGCGGCGTGCTCGGCGAGGAAGACCTGGCCCATGCCGCCGGCGCCGAGGCGGTCGAGGATCGTGTAGCTGCCGAGGACGAAGCCCTTGTACTTGCCGGCCGCGAGGCGGTCGGCTTGGAACTTCGTGATGAGGTGGACTTCGGTCAGCCGGTCGAGGATGTGGCGGGAACTGCCGGAGCCGGGATCGGAGCGCGGATCGGCGAGGAAGGTGTGCAAATCCGACGGAGCCACGAGGCCGCTCTTGCGGATTCGGTCGATCAACTCGGGAGTGGTGGCGGGAGAGGGCATGGTCAGCCTGAACGGTGTCCCTTCTGTTCTAACAGGAAGCCCCGGCAAAGCTGTAGGGGATATTCCGACTGCGCGTCGACTTCGCCGGTTCCGGAGGGCCGGTCGCACGGGCGCGCGCCGGTGGCGGTACCCGTCGCGATGGCGAGCAAGCAAACCGCGACGGCGAGGGCGAGAATCAGCATCAACCCTACGATCGCCGCTGTGCGGACGGGGAACTTGCGCGCGCCGGGCACAGGGAGCGCGCCGCGCGGAGGGAGTACCGGCATGCGTTCGGTCGGCGGCGGTGAATTCGACGGCAGGCAGCGCTCCGGGCGCGTGGGATGCGAGTGCGGCGGCGGTGTGACGGTCAGGCTCGACGAGAGCAAGGCCGGCCCGGTTCCGCACGGGAGGGTGGGCGATTCGGCCGGCATCTGCGCCAAGCCCGAATGGACGTTGCTGCCGTAGGCGTTCCAGCCGGCGCGCTCGGCTCGGGCGGTCGGAACCGCGCCGCTCCCTTTCCCCTGGGCCGGGAATTCGCCGCTCCAATCGGGCGGGCCGATGCGCTCGAAGAGTTCTTCGGGGAAACCGGGAACCGGCACCGCCCACGGGGCGAGGGCCTCGGCCGCGTCTCCGGCGGATTGGTAGCGGTCGGCGGGATCGCGCGCCAGCATCTTCGCGATGGCGGCCGAAAGCGCTTCGGGCACATCGGGCCGCAGGCGGTGGATCGGCTCCGGGTCGGCCGCCTGCTTCTGGCGGAGCCGCGTCATCGGCTCCCCCCCGGCGAACGGAGGTTGCCCCGCCAGCAGGAAGTAGAGCGTCCCGCCCAGGGCGTAGATGTCGGCGCGGCCGTCCACGGCATGGCTGTCGACGGCCTGTTCGGGGGCGATGTAGTCGATGGTCCCCAAGATCGGCGAGGGACCTTCGGCGCGGAGCGTGAGGGCTTGCGAGTCGCCGCTCATCAGCACGATCCCCATATCGAGGATCTTCACGACGCCGGTGCGGTCGAGCAGCAGGTTCGCCGGCTTGACATCGCGGTGCACCGACCCGGCGGCAGCCGCATGGGCCAGTCCGTCGGCGATCTGGCGGGCGCAGAGGACGGCGGCTTCGACGCGCAGCGTCCCCGTCAGGGCGACGAGCGCCTGGAGGCTCACGCCGTCCACGTACTCCATCACGATGTAGGGGGGGGAGTGCTCCGAATCGAAGCCGAAGACTTTGACGATGTGGGGACTGTCGAGGGCGGCGGTCGCCCTCGCTTCGCGCTCGAGTCGCGCCTTCGCCAGCGGGTCGTCGGCGAGTGAGGCGTTGAGCACCTTGATGGCGACGGTCCGCTTCAGGCTCCGGTGCTCGCCGAGGAAGACCTGGCCCATGCCGCCGCGGCCGATGCGGGCTTTGAGGTCGTAGTCGCCGAGGACGAGGCCGCGCCAGCGCCCCTCGGCGAGCTGGTGGCCTTGGAACCGGGTGAGCAGCCCTTGCTCGACCATGCTGGCGAGCAGAGCGTCGGTCGTGAGGCCCCGGAGGCCCCTCCGCCGCATGCGGTCCACGAACTCCTTCACCGCGCCGTCGTCGAGCAGCCCGCTCTTGCGGACGAGGCCGATGGCGTCGGTGAGCGTGGCGGGACGGGGCATGGCGCGGGCATCCGAGCGGGCGGGAAGGCTTGCCGGGTTCAGCTTAGAACACAATTCCGCGCCGGCGGTGCGCTTGCGTCCGAAAAATCCGCGCGGAGTCCCTGCGAAATCCGCGCACCTCGCCGGGACGTGTTCTAGCGTTTCGGCGTAGGCTCGAAGTTCCGCGACCCGCGTCGGCCCGAGCCCGCCCGAGGTGTCCGATGATCCGCCGCATTCCCAGTCGCCGCCGCAGCGGAGCCGCCGCCGTCGAATTGGCCGTACTTCTCCCCTTTTTGACCTTCCTTTGCGTGATCGCGGCCGATTGGGCCCGGCTGTTTTATTTCTCCATCGAAGTGAACGATTGCGCCAAAAGCGGAGCGTTGTACGCTTCGGATCCGATCTACGCCGCCCAGTCGCGCTACACCACCGTGAAGGACGCCGCGATGGCCGAGGCCGCCGAATTGGCCAGCATCGCGACGGTGACATCCGGCATTACGACGGTGGGCGGCATTCCGTACGTCACGGTCACGGTCGCCGTGCCGTTCAACACCATCACGAACTTCCCCGGCGTGCCGAACTCGCAAACGGTCAGCCGGACCGTCCAGATGCGCGCCGCGCCGACATCGGCCCGATAACTTCGAGGTGATCTGTGCTCCTTCGCAAAACGGGTCTGCCCCGATCGCGGCGCTCGGGCACCGTGCTCGTCGAGTCGGCCTTCGTATACCCGGTGCTGTTCTTTCTCATGATAATGATCGTACTCGGGGCGATGATGGCCTTCCGATACCAGCTCGTGGCCCACTTGGCCCGGGAGGGCTCCCGGTACGCGGCTTGCCACGGCGCCCAGTACGCCGCCGAAAACAACACCTCCGCGGCGACGCCCCAAGATGTTTACACCAACGCCATCGCTCCGCAAGCCGGCGGGATCGGCGCCAAGGATCTCTCGTACTCCGTCACTTGGGATTCGGACAACCGGCAGTATCGCACCGCGGTCGTCGACGACGCGGTCGTCAACGTGGCCAACACGGTCGCCGTGACCGTCACGTGCCAGTGGGACACCGTCGTATTCGGCTCGATCACCGTGAGCAGCACATCCGTATCGACCGTCTTTTATTGAGGGAGCAGGCCATGCGTATTCATCGGAACCGCCGTCCGGGCAAAGTCGTCGTGATGGTCGCCGTCAGCCTCGTGATGCTCATGGGCTTCGTGGCGCTGTCGCTCGACGGTGGGCTGCTGCTCGACCAGCGCCGCAAGACTCAGTCGACGAGCGATGCCGCGGCCCTCGCGGCCGCCGGCCAGCTCTACTACAATTACACCTTCGACCTCGGCTTCGATCCCTCCGGCAGGGCCAAACAAGCCGCGCTCGACACCGCTGCGGCCAACGGCTACAAAAACGGAGTCGATTGCACGGTCACAGTCAACATCCCACCCCAATCGGGCAGGTTCAAGAGCGTACCGGGTCACGTCGAAGTGCTCATCAGTTACGACCAACCGCGCTACTTCAGCAAGGTTTTCGGAAGCGGGAGTATCCCCGTGGGTTCCCGCTCCGCCGCCCGGGGGAAGAACGAGGCTTTCAAAGCAGCCATCCTCGTGCTCGATCCGAGCCGCAAGGGGAGTTTGAACGCGGGCGGCGGCGGAACGATCACGGTCACGGGGTCGCCGATCCAAGTCAACTCGACCAATGGAGAGGCGGCGATCGCCAACGGCAACGGTATCATTACGGCCCCCCAAGTGGACATCACCGGCGGCTACGGCACTACGGGTAGCGGTGCCATCACCGGCACCATCGTGACCGGAGCCCAGCCAATTCCGGATCCTTACAGGTTCCTCGCGGTGCCCGATCCGAGCACCATGACGATCCGGAGCACCAATAAGACGCAGATCAGCGGCGGCAACACGGTGAACTTGCAGCCCGGCGTTTACAGGGGCGGGATCAATATCACCGGCAAGGGGAACGTCAATCTCGCCCCGGGCATCTACTACATGGACGGCGGCGGGTTCAGCTGGAGCGGCCAGGGGAATTTGATCGGCGAGGGGGTGATGATCTACAATGCGCCGACCTCGACGAGCGATAAGATCGACCTGTCCGGCCAAGGCACCTGTACCCTGAGCCCTCCGACTACGGGAGCCTATCAGGGCTTCACCCTCTTTCAAGATCGCACCTCCAGCACTCCGATGAACGTGACGGGGAACGGCTCGATGACGCTGACGGGCACCCTCTACGCCGCGGGTGCGACGCTGAATGTGACCGGCAACGGAACGGTCGATTTGATCGGCGCGCAGTACATTTCCAAGCAGTTGGTGACGGGCGGGAACGGCAGCTTCAGCGTCAAATGGACTGCGAAGGACACCCCGGCGGTGCGGCAGATTCTCTTGGTCGAATGAGCCGAAGCAAATCGTATCAGAACCCGGATCGGAGCGGTTCCTCGAGTTGCCGGGTGGGAAGCACATCCGCTAGCCGCCCCAACCGCATTCGAGGAGCCCGATGATCCGCCGCATTCCCAGTTGTCGCCGCCGCAGCGGAGCCGCCGCCGCCGAGATGGCGCTCGTGATGAACTTCGTCATGGTGCCGCTCCTGGTCGGCCTGTGGGAGATGGGCCGCGTCGTGCAGGTGACGCAGATCGTGGCGAACTCGGCCCGCGAGGGCGCCCGCATGGCCGCGCAGGCCAACACCATCAACCAGACGGGGACGCCGACGCAGATCAAGGTGTCGGTCTGGCCGAACCCGACGCAGGCGCCGAACGTCAAAGCGGCCGTGATGCAGTACCTCTCCGGGTCGGGCCTCGACAAGCTCACCTATTCGGACGTGACCGTGATTTTCACCTTCCTCGACAGCCCGAGCGGGGCCGTGGCGGGGGCGACGGAGCCGTACCAGGGGGTCAAGGGGCAGCTCTTCAGCGTGACCGTGCGGATTCAGGACACCGGCTCGAACGGCGACCCTTTGAAGAACAAGTGCCTCTGGACGACGCTCGGCCTCGTCCGGCCGACCGCGGTGGAGTTCACCGCCCAATGGCGGATCCTCGTGGACGACACGTTCAGCATCAACGCGACCATGCCCGTCAACAATCCCTGAACCCCCGGAGCCCGTCGAACATGGCCGGCGCGGGCGACATCGCCGTCGGCCTCTACGACTACGACTCGACCGCCGGGAAGTTCTCGGCGTCGTTCCCCGGCACCAAACCGGCCGGGAAGTCGTGGTCGGCGATGAGTGTGAACATCACCGCCGACCAGCCGACGTTCTTCGCCAAGATCTTCGGGATCAACTCGATGCCGACGGGGGCCAAGGCCGTCGCCGTCCACCGCCCGCGCGACATCGCCTTCGTCCTCGACTTCACCGGCTCGATGGGCTACGACTCGTCGCTGAACTGGCCCAACGGTTCGGCGACCGTCGAAGGTTTCATGAACCCCGACCCGGACTATCCGAAGTTCGGCCACTACGCCCGCTACACCTACTACCAGAATACCTCGCCTTCGGGGCAGGCGAACGCATCGCCGGCCACGCGGCCCAACCCGCTGCAGATGAAGGGGTTCAACGGCAATTACTCGCCGAACAACTTCACGATGGAGACGGGCGGCGGCCCGGCCATGGTCGAAGACTTCGTGACCTACTCCGGCAACCCGACGAGCGTGAGCGCCGCCACCACCTCGACGAACGCCTTCAAGATGTGGACGCCGACGAAAACGGCCCTCGCGAACACGAGCACGCTGACGCCCGCGTCGTTCGACTACACCGGCTACCCGCCGATCGCCTCCGGCGACATGACGAAGGCCGTCGCCGCCCCGAATAACTACGACGTGCAGTCCGATACGCCCGTCGCCTACCTCGGCGACAAGTGGCCGCGCACCGACGGCTCGCGCGGCAACCAAGCCGCGCAGTGGTCCACCCTCTCGGGCAGCACCTACACCGACAGCGGCGTGCAGACGCTCAAGCAATTTCTGAACTACACGCTCACGAGCAACTCAGGCCGCGATCTCTCGAAAATCACGATGCCGTCGGGAAGCAATGCCACCAGTCTCCTCCCCAACAAGGTTGACGGTGGAACCACCGATGCGATGTACCTCGATGCGGTCTGGGAGCGCCACGGCTACGACATCGACATGGTGAACCTCCGCTCCCAGACCACCGCGACCAAAACCGTGGCCCTTCTGCCTGCCGCCCAGCGATTCAAGGGCTACTCGATGGGGCCGGGCTACTACGGCAAAACCTTCTTCGTCTGGCCACCCGATCCGCGCTGGGGGGCTGACTCGGACACCTACGGTACCGTCAACGGAGGTATCGTGCTCCCCGACCGGCCTCACGCGACCATCGATAACCAGGACGAGAACAACAACGTTATTTGCGACTGGCGGCGGCGCTTCTTCCTCCGCGGCGACGGGGCCCAGTTCAACCCGCAGGTGGACGACATCAACAAGATCCTGTTCCGCACGACGGCCGGGCACACGCTCAACGTCGTGACGACGAACCCGGCCCTCGGCGTCTCGCTCACGCCGGGCTATTACAAGCTGAACTACAAGGCGATCATCGCCTGGATCAAGCGCGGGCCGCAGACTCTGCCCGCGAACGTCCGCAGCGGCCGCATCCTCTACTACAGCAGCTTCCCGGACGACGTGACCGAATCGGCACCCGGCGATGCGAGCGACAAAAAATTCCTCCGCGCGTACATCCACTTCGTCTTGGGCGTCGACCAGTTCGACGCGACCGACGCGCCGCTGCAGACGTGGACGTACAACTCGCCCGCCATGCTTGCCGGCGTCGAATCCCGCAACACGTTCGGCGCCCTCGCCGCGACCACCGCCCTCGGCTTCCTGCCAACCGGCAAGACCGTGCCGAACCGCAAGCCGTACATGGCCCACACCGACAACGTCAACCGGCCCCGCGGCCACTTCTGGTTCGGCCCGCTGAGCATGCTCATGTTCATCAACCGGGCCGGCGAGAGCCGCCCCTGGTGGTCGGGCACCGTCCATCAGTCGCAGTGCTGGCAACTCAAGGCCTCGATCAACTCGGTGCTCGACGACGTGCGCAAGAACCACCCCAACGACTTCTGCGGCATGGCCTTCTTCGCGAACCGGAGCAACTTCAACGTCCCCCTCGTGCCGATGGGCCAGGACTGGTTCTCGCTGAAAAACTCGCTCTTCTTCCGCAAAGACACCGTCGCCTCGCTCAAGGCCAACGCGAACTCGACCCTCGAACACCGGCCCTACAACGCGACGATGGGCAACGACACCGCCCAGATCCCCAATGCCAGCGGTTCGACCGATCCGAACAGCGGGCTGGCCGTCGGCTTCAACCTGCTCTCGAGTTCGACGACGCTCTCCTCGACCGACTACGGCACCCGCGCCCGCAAAGGGGCCGCCAAAATCGTGATCTTCGAGACCGACGGCATCCCCAACACCACCGGGAGCTGGACCCTCACCGGCACGGGCGCCGATACCCGCTACCAGAACAGCGGCACCGCCGAAACTTGGAGCGGCGACGCTTCGCTCAACGCCAACGGCCAGGCGGGCGTCGCGGTCGTCAACCGCATCGTCGCCCAGACCACGGCCGCACCGTACGCGGGCTACTCGACGCCGAACACGCCGGCCCGCGTCTACGCCATCGCCTTCGGCTACCTCTTCAACGGCTACGACGGCACGAACTTCAGCAGCATGAACGCCACGGCCCAAGGCGCGCTGCGGTTCGCCCTGCGGGTGCAGCAGGTCGGCAACACCTCCGGCCCCGGCGATCCGCCCGGAACCGCGATCCCCTTCGAGCAGGTCATCACGGGGCCGTACCAGCGCCAGGATCCGAGCCAGCCCGAAAGCCCGAGCAACCCCGGCGGCCGCATCGAGAAGATGAGGTTGTGCCTGGAAAGGATCATGCAGTCCGGGATTCAGGTGACCTTGATTCAGTGACTCGGAGAAGAAGGACGCGGATGACGCGGAAGAAAGGCGGGATGAAGCGGATCTGAAAGAATTCCATCTTTCTCCGATCCTCTTCATCCCGCCTTTCTTCCGCGTCATGCGCGTCCCTCTTCTCCCGATCGTGTTTCCACGCTCCGTTTTTTCCGCCTCCCGCCGAAAATGCGCACTAGTGTTCGTCACGGATCGTTAACACTTTCAGGCGGGGGCCAAACCGTGACGGCCGCTCTGTTCGAGAACGTGGGCAAGACCTACAAGACGGGGGCCTTCGCGCGCACGGGAATCCCCGCCGTGCGCGACGTCTCCCTCACCGTGCCGATCGGCTCCGTCTTCGGGTTGCTCGGCCCCAACCGCGCCGGCAAGACCACCCTCGTGAAACTCTTGCTCTCGCTCGCTCACCCCACCGCCGGGCACGTCGCCCGCTTCGGCGAGCCGATTTCGAACCGCAGCACGCTGGCGCGCGTCGGCTACATGCACGAGAACCACGCCTTCCCGCGCTACCTCGGCGCGACCGAAGTGCTGAACTTCTACGGCGGCCTCTCGGGCGTGGCGGGCGAGGAACTCCCGCGCCGCGCCGAGGCCCTGCTCGAACGCGTCGGCCTCGCCGACCGCAAGCGCGAGCCGATCTCCCGTTTCAGCAAAGGGATGGTCCAGCGCCTCGGCCTCGCCCAGGCGCTCATCAATGAACCCGATCTGCTCATCCTCGACGAACCGACCGAAGGCCTCGACCTCCTCGGCCGCCACTTGCTCCGCGACATCGCCCGCGAGTTCAAAGCCGCCGGCAAGACGGTGCTGCTCGTCTCGCACGTCCTCACGGAAGTCGAAGAGCTCTGCGACGAACTCGCGGTTCTCATCGCCGGCCGCGTCGCCTTCCGCGGCACGCTGGCCGAACTCACGCGCCACGGAACGACCCCGCTCGAAACCGCCCTCCGCCAGATCTACACGCAACCGGAGGCCGGGGAATGAACCTGCCAACCGTCGTCCGCACCGTCCGCTGGATGATCCGCGATACGTTCCGCCAGTCGATCTCGACGAAGCTCTTCTACGTGATGCTCGCGCTCATCGGCGTGGCGACGCTGCTCTGTGCCAGCGTCCGCGTGACCGGCGACGTCAAGCCGACGCAGTACGATTGGGAAGTGCCCGCCCTCATCCCGCAGTCCGAAGCCGAAAAGCTCGGCATGGACCGCGTGAAGAACGACGGCGTCCGCGTGATCTCCGGCGAACTCTCCTTCGGCTTCGGCCTCACGAAGGTGCCGCTCGGCCGCACCCGCGAAGACGCCGTCCACTTCGTGCAGACGTGGCTCGCCGGCTGGCTCGCCGACACCGCCGGCATCCTCCTCGCGCTCCTCTGGACGGCCGGCTTCCTCCCGACCTTCCTCGAACCGCAATCGGCCACCGTGCTGCTCGCGAAGCCCGCCCCGCGCTGGTCGATCCTCCTCGGCAAATACTTGGGTGTCGTCTTTTTCGTGGCGTTCCAAGCGGCGCTCTTCGTCGGTGGCACTTGGCTCGCCCTCGGCTGCGCTACGGGGGTTTGGACGGCGGCCTACTGGCTCGCGGTGCCCCTGCTCGTGCTGAACTTCGCCGTCTTCTACTCCGTGAGCGTCTTCCTGAGCGTCTGGACGCGCAGCAGCGTCGCGAGCGCCTTCGGCACGCTGCTCTTCTGGCTGCTCTGCTGGCTCGTCGATTACTCGCACCTGCGGATGCTCGCCGCACCGCCCGGCGGTCTGTCGTCGGTCGCGCAGTTCCTGATGGACGCCGGTTACTGGTGCTGCCGAAGCCGCTCGACCTGAGCGGGATCTTCTTCGACGCGATGGGTGCCGAAACGGTCGCGACGAAGCCGAGCGAATTGAAGGTCGCCGAGAGCGGCGGGCAGTACCATCCGGAATTGTCGGTGGCGACTTCGCTGGCGTTCGCCGCCGGGGTACTCGGACTGGCGGCGTACGAATTCAAGATGACCGATTATTGAGGGCTTCTTCGCCCGCAGGGCGCACGGCCGCAGACCGGGGTTTCAACCCCGGTCGCGCTTCGTTCCATTCCCAATCGACTCACGCCTTCCATTCCTTGCGCGGTGTCCGGCTCAGTTCCTTGTTCGCCGCGTCGTCGCCGACGAACAGCTCTTTCGCGGGATCCCACTTCAGCTTGCGGTGCAGCCGGTAGCCGATGTTCGTGAGGTGGCAGACGCTCGCCGAGCGGTGCCCCGTTTCGGCCGGACAGATCGTCGCGAGTTTGAGCGACTTGATCGCGTCGAGCCAGTTCGCCTTGTGGTCGCTGCTCGCCATCACGCGCTTCGCTTTGCCGTCGAGCGGGGTCTTCAGCGCATCCGTATCGATGCCGCGGAGTTCGCCGCGACCCGCGACGATGATGCCGTCCTCGCCGACGAAGACGCAATCCCCTTTGACGTCCTTGCCGTCCTTCCCCTTCGGGAACTCATTGTGGATCATCTCGATCCCGCTGGCGTAGACGAGCTTCAATCCGTGCTTCGCCCCCGCCTTGTCCGATGGCGGCACGATTTCGACCGGGCCGCCGGCGTCCATCTCCATGGCCCACTGGGCGATGTCGAAGTGGTGGGCGCCCATATCGGCGACGCCGCCGCCGGCGTACTCCTCGTAGTTCCGCCACGCCGGGAAGTGGCCGTGAACCCCCTTCGGGCAGAGGTCGCTGTGGTAGCCGCGCTCGGGCGCCGGCCCCTGCCAGAAATCCCAATCGGTGCCCTTGGGGATCTCCTGCGTCGGCAGATCGCACGGCCGCGATGGGTCGCCGACGCCGATGTGGATCGTCTTGAGCTTGCCGATGCGGCCGTTCCAGATGAGCTCGACGGCCTTGCGGAAGTTCCCGCCGAACTCGCTGCGCTGCTGGCTCCCCGTCTGGAAGACGACCTTCGACTTCGCGACCGCCTCGACGAGGGCCCGCCCCTCGGCGATGTTGTGGGTCAGCGGCTTTTCGCAATAGATGTGCTTCCCGGAGGCGCTCGCCTGGGTGCAGATCATGGCGTGCCAGTGATCGGGCGTGGCGATGACGACGGCGTCGAGATCCTTGTGCTTGAGCAGATCGCGGAAGTCGCCGTAAGACTTGACGGCCCCCGGCGTGCCGGACTTGTTGGCGTAGGCCTTGCCGACGGTCGCGGCGGCGCTGTCGAGGCGTTCCTGGACGACGTCGCACACGGCGACGACTTCGACATCCTTGCGGTTGAGGAACCCGCCGAGGTGCCCCCGCCCCATGGTGCCGACGCCGATGAATCCGAGCGTGAGCCGCCCGGACGCCGCGAGCGCGCCGGGGGTCGTTTGCCAGATGAGCGGAGCCGCCCCGGCGACGGCGGCGGAGCGGAGGAAGGTACGACGGGTGAGCATTGGGGGAAACCTTGGGAGAATGCCGATGGTGAAGAGATTCTACGGGATGGAGAGCGAGACTGTGAAGTGGAATAACCGAGGAGGCGTTCGCTTCTGCAGCGACAGGAACAAGGCATCGCGATGAAATTGAAATAAGCTCGAGCCAAGGGAAGCGTCGCACGCGGACTCGGATCTCTTCGAACCCGCAAGGGCACCCACGAAGGATGCCCCTACGGCGGACCTCCGCCAAAATCCCTTGGCACACCCCGCACACTCGGGGCCTCGGTTCGCACCGCCGATCAGCGGAAATCGGATTTGCGGCGGCGCATTTTGCGCAGGGGCGGGAAGAGCTGTCCGCCGATCCACCCGGAGACCGTCCCGATGCTCGCCATGGCGAGGACGACGGCCGCGGCGCTCTGGAAGGCCGTGCCTCGCGCGCCGAGCTTGTCGAGGAGGAATTCGAGCGCGGGCAGGCTGTCCGGCGGCTGCTGCGTGTAGGCCGCGCCGACGGCGACCGCCGAGACCGCCCCGGCGATGATCCCGTGGCGCAGGCCGGTTCCCGTGGCGGCCCCGGCGATGAGGCCGCCGAGGACGACGCCGATGAGCGCGATCTGGAAATCGACCGACGGCACCGCCGCCGGCCCGCCGAGATTGATGAGTCCGTTCGGAAGTTTCTTCAGCAGGAGGCGTCCGCTGTCGGCGGCGATCACGGCGAAGAGGACGACGAGCGACGCGACGAGGATGCGGCCCCAGCGCGTCGGCCTGCGGGCCTCCGGCTTGTTCTGGCCGACGACGAGTTTCAGGAGCGAGCTGCCGCGCGGCGATTCGAGATCCGGGAGTTCGACGATGGGCGGCCAGACCCGTCCGCCGACGAGGGCGCAGCACCCCGCCGCCGAGACGATCAGGATCATCAGCCCGATGTTCGGGGCATCGAGCAGCAGAGTCGGGTACGAATCGACGGCGAGCCAGCCCAGCCCCGCGATCAGGCCGACGGTCGCACCGCCGCTGAACCCCTGGCTGCGGCCCGCCCCCGCCAAGAGGCCGCCGGCCATCGCCGCGGCGAACCGCAGGAAGTAGCCGGTCAAGTAGCTTTCGACGGAGGCCGATTCGTCGAATGCGCCGAAGGCGGCGAGCCATTCGCGCAGGGCCAAGTGCAGCCCGAGCGCAAGGGCCGTGCCCGCGAGGACGCGGCCGGCGAAGGTCGTCGTCCGCGGTTTCGGCGGGAGTTCGGCCAATTTGGAGAGGGCGTCGGCCGCTTCGCCGGGCGCGAGGAGCCGGCTGCTGCAGCGCGGGCATTGGCCCGCCGCGGGGAACTGCGTCTGGCATTTGGAACAGAACAGGTACATCCGCCGCCCTTCCCGGTACGCGAACCGCCCCAACTGTAGGACACATTCGGCCGGCGTGCCGGACTCGTACAATCCCCGCATGAAATTCTCCGCGCGCTCTCACTCCGCCGCCGGCGCCTCGGCCCTCGCGCTCGCCCTGCTGCTGGCGAGCCTGGCGGCCGTCGAACGCGGCGCGACGGCGGATCGCCCGCTGGTGATCGGCGTCGCGGCCGGCCTGCGGATGCCGACGGAGAAAGCGGCGGAAGCCTACACCGCCGAGATGGGCCGCCGCATCGAACTCCGCTTCGGCGCGTCCGAGGATTTGCTGACCCGCGCGTCGTTCCCCCAAGTCGGCGAAGCGACCGACCTGCTTCTGCCCGCGGATGAAAGCTACGTCCGCACCGCAGAGGAGCGCCGGCTCGTCGAACGCTCTCGGCACATGGGAACCATGACCGCCGTCGTGCTGACTTCGACCGACATCCGTGCGTGGGACGACTTGATTCGAGCGGGTCACCGCGTCGCCCTCGGCCAATCGGGCAGCGCCATCGGCAAACTGACGCGCGAGCACCTCGGCCGACTCGACCTCTGGGACGGACTGAGTCCGCACGTCGTCGAGACGGGCACGGTGACCGAAGCGGCCAATGCCGCGAAGGTGAAGGCCGTGAGCGCCGCCATCGTCTGGAACGTCGTGGCGGAGGGCTACCCGCAACTCAGGGCGGTGGAGCTGCCGGAACTGCGCGGCTGCGTCGGCACGGTGCGGATCGCGGTGCTGAAGCAATCGCGCCGCGCGGCGGAAGCGGAAGCCTTCGCGCGCTTCGCCGCCGACCCGGCGCGGGGCGGGCGGTTCTACCGCGCGGCGGGCCTCCAGCCATGATGCGGCGAGATTGGCCCTTCTTCCTAGGCCTCGCCCTCCTCGGCGGCGTCTACGTCGCCCTGATCCTCGCGATGCTCGTCGCCGATGTCGCGAGCACGTCGCCGGAGCACCTGCTCGCGGCGCTGCGCGTCCCCGAAATTCGCGCCTCCCTCTGGCTCAGCCTCACCAGCAGTTCCGCCGCGTCGATCCTCGCGATCTGGGTCGCGGTGCCCCTCGGCTACCTGCTCGCGCGCACGCGCTTCCCCGGCCGGGGATTGCTCGGCCTCTTCCTCGAAGTGCCTATCGTGCTGCCGCCGCTCGTGGTCGGATTGAGCTTGCTCATCCTCTGCCAGAGCGCGCCGGGGCGGTACATCCAGGGATTCGTCACGATCACCTACGCCGTCCCGGCGGTGGTGCTGGCGCAGTTCGCGGTCGCCGCCGCGTTCGCCACCCGCACGATGCGGAACACCTTCGAGCAGCTCTCGCCGCGAACGGAAGAGATCGCCCGCAGCCTCGGCTGCACGCGCTCGATGGCCTTCTGGCGCATCACGCTCCCCGAAGCGCGCCGCGGCATCCTCGCGGCGTTCACGCTCGCCTGGGCGCGCTCCGTCGGCGAGTTCGGCCCCGTGCTCATCTTCGCCGGCGTCACGCGCTACCGCACCGAAGTTCTGCCGACGACGGTCTTCCTCGAACTCAGCGTGGGGAACGTGGAAACCGCCGTCGCCGTGTCGATGCTGCTCATTTCGGTGTCGGCGGCCGTGCTCGGGACGATGCGCCTCGCCTTCGGCCCGAAAGCGAATGCGTGACCGGACTGTCATCTGACATCTATCGTCCGATGTCTATTGAGCCGATAACCGAATAGATGCCAGATGCCAGATCGCAGATACCAGTCAAGCCCCTCGAGGAACCGGCGATGATCCAGGATGAACCGCTCGACCCCGTCGCCGCGCTGAAGGCGCAGGGGGTCAACCTGCCGACGGATCTTCCGGCGGGCGTGGCCCACGAAATCCTCCGGGTCGTCACGCTCGTCTGGCTCGACGGGAAGGTCGTCCCGCGTTCGGAGTTCCGCATCGACCCCTTCGACGAAGGGTTGCTCTTCGGCAAGGGCATCTGGGAATCGACGCGCACCTTCGACGGGGTTCCGTGGCTCTGGGAAGCGCATCTCGGCCGTCTGAAGCACACGGCGACCGAACTCGGGATCGCCGTGGAACCGGAGCGCTTGCCTTCGACGGAGCAGGTGACGGAGTTCGTGCGATCGCTCACGAATATGGATGCGGTGATCCGGCTCAACGTCACGGCCGGGGTGACGGGCAAGTCGGGCATCGTCTGGATGACGGCCTCCGCCCTGCCGGCGCCGTATCCGTCCGTGACGCTGCAAACGGTGGCCAGCCCGGTGCCGAAGGATCAGCCCTACTTGGTCTGGAAGACCTTCCAGTACGCCACGCGGCTGCGCGTCGGGCAGTCCGTCCGCGCGGCCGGGTTCGACACGGCGCTGCTCGTCGATGTCGACGGGAACCTGCTCGAAGCATCGCACGCCAACATCTTCGTGCGCCTGCCGGGCGGGTGGGTCACGCCGAGCTTGAACGGGGCCTTCCTGCCGGGGACGCTGCGCGGGTACGTGCTGGAGAACGCCCCGCTGCCGATGCGCGAGGAGAAGGTGTCGGTGACGAAGCTGAGCGATTGTTTGGAAGTGTTCGTCACGAACAGCAACGCGGGGATCGTCCCGGTGACGCGGATCGACGGCCGGAGGTACGCGGTCGGCGCGGAGACGAACAGGCTGATCGAATGGCTGGAGACGGCGGGGCGTTCGAGCGGACGTCATTTTTCGTAGCGGCCGATTCTCCTTTCGGCATTCCCGCTTTCGCTCCGGGCCGAGGATGCCCGCGATCGCGATGGATCCTTCTCGGCCGCGTCACGCGCAGCGTGACCTGCATGATCCTCACTTCCCGCTTCGTTTGCACAAACTCCAAGAAGCGTTGGCACACCCGTGACCGGAGATGGCGCTGGACTGGCCGGGCGGAGTCGCTTAAGATTCGGCCGTCGCCCGTTCCGCGGTCACGGCCGGATCATCCCATGCCCGATTCGACCGTCGGCCAGCCGCAACCCGAACTCCCGCATGATGGCGCATCGCCGCACTCCGAAACGCACGCTTACCCCAATTCGGCCACCAACTTCATCGCCGGTTCCCCCACGCTCACCTTTCACGATGGCTCCGACCCCGCGCCGGCCGGCTACACCCTCGAGCGCGAACTCGGCCGCGGCGGCATGGGCGTCGTCTACCTCGCGCGCCAGCTTGGGCTGAACCGGCAGGTCGCGCTCAAGATGCTCCTCGGCGGCGAATCGCATTCGATCCTCCGCTTCCTCGCCGAATCGGAAGCGGTCGCCGCCATCCGCCATCCCAACGTCGTCGAGGTCTACCAGTACGGCGAAGGCGGCGGCCGGCCCTTCCTCGCCCTCGAATACTGCACCGGCGGCAGCCTCGACCGGCTCATCGCCGACAAGCGGCCCTTCACCTTCGCCGAGATCGCGGCGATCATGCAGAAGGTGGCCGAGGGGGTCGCGGCGGCGCACGCGCAGGGGATCGTCCACCGCGATTTGAAACCGGCGAACGTGCTGCTGGCGAGGGTCGGCGCGGACGGCGCGCTCCACCCGAAGGTCGCCGACTTCGGCCTCGCCAAGCGCGGCGACAGCGGCGAACTGACGCGCACGAACGCCGTGATGGGTACCCCGGCGTACATGCCGCTGGAGCAGGCCGACGGCAAAACCAAGTTTGTCGGCCCGGAGGCGGACGTCTGGTCGCTCGGCGTGATGCTCTACGAACTGCTTTGCGGCACCCGGCCCTTCACGGGCATCGACCAATGGCAACTCCTCGCCGCGGTGATGCGCGGCACGTTCGCCGCGCCGCGCAAAGTGAACAAAGCGATTCCGCGCGATCTGGAGACGATCTGTCTGAAGTGAAGTGCTTGAGCCGGGAACCGATCGGCCGCTACCGCACGGCGAAGGAACTCGCCGAGGATTTGAACAACTTCAAGATGGGAATGCCGATTGTCGCGCGGCCTCTGGGGACGGTGGAATCGGCGACGAAGTGGGTGAAGCGGAACAAGGGAGTGAGCGGAGCAGGACTGGCGGTGGCCGTAGCGCTACTCGTGGGGACGGGGGTGAGTTTGTGGTATGCGGATCGGGCCTGCGCCGAAGCGGAGATCGCGCGGAGAGAGAAATCGCGAGCGGATGAGTTGGCGACGGAGTATCAGCAGGAGACGGTGAAAGTCCGCGAGGAAAAGACGCGCGCCGACGAGCTCGGAAAACAGATTGCGGCCGAGTTGAAGGAATCCCGCCACCGCCTCGATTTGAGCCGGTTGAAAGAAGCGCCGAGCTACTTCGAGAGCAACCTGGTTCAATTGGCCCGGGACACTTTGAACGAGATCGCTCCGGAAAATCGCTGTGTCGCTTGGAGAATCTTGAATCGTCGATTTGATGGAAGTCTGTTTGCTCTTTGGGGGCACACCGCGGGGGTGGCGAGCGTGGCGGTGAGCGCCGACGGCGGGCGGATCGTCACCGGATCCGGGGATAAAACGGCCCGCGTGTGGGACGCCCAGAGCGGCGCGAGCCTGCTCGAACTCAAAGGGCACACCGGGCCGGTGACGAGCGTGGTGGTGAGCGCCGACTGCAGGCGGATCGTCACCGGGTCCCAGGATATCACGGCCCGCGTGTGGGAGGCCCAAGATGTCGCCTCGGGGGATCCCCGCATTCCCGATGAGGAACTCGCCCGGCGCCAGCGGCTCGCCCGCCCCGATCCCGCATGGCACGCCGGCCTCCGCGCCCAATACGAGAAAGAGAAAGACCCCTTCGCCGCGTCGATGCAGCATTCCTTCGAGCATCGTGCCCGCGGGGTGCTCGCCGTCCAGAATTGCGCCTTCGACAAAGCCCTCGGCCACTTTCTCACCGCTGAACTCCTGAAACCCAAACCCGCCAAATAGCTCGCACCCGACCG